>Ga0214919_10001154_pt1 | contig 44163 bp, 43 predicted proteins | sample LL1503_MetaG_FD_177994 | JGI IMG/M metagenome (GOLD analysis project Ga0214919, IMG submission 177994) | Freshwater microbial communities from Lake Lanier, Atlanta, Georgia, United States - LL-1503 | ecosystem: Environmental > Aquatic > Freshwater > Lake | place: USA: Georgia | collected... | reverse complement strand
AAGCCTTTGCTGATTACCTATCAGGCGTTGTCAAAGAGTTCAAAGCTGCTGGAATTCGAATCGATCTAGATGCATCTGATGATCGTATGCAGAAGAAGATTCGCAATGCACAGATGCAGAAGGTTCCTTACATGCTCATCGCCGGAGAGGAAGATCAGCAAGCTGGCAAAGTTTCAATCCGCTACCGCAACGGTGAACAGAAGAACGCGATCTCAGTTGCAGATGCCATCGCTGAGATCAAAAGCGCGATCGCAGAGCGCAAACAGGTTTAAATTATGCGCGACGGGGACCAAGTAATTCCAGGTGGAGCAGGGATGCCCGATCGTTGGCAGAGACTTTGGGCACCACACAGAATGGAATATTTAAAGGGTGAGAATCGACCACTTGCCGGAAATGAAGTGCCATGCCCTTTCTGTCACATTCCAAGTCTTAGTGATGAAGAAGGGTTAATTGTCGCTCGGGGCGCTAACGCCTATGTCGTGCTGAATCTCTATCCGTATAACGCAGGACATCTCTTGATCTGCGCCTACCGTCACGTTGCAGATCTCACTGATTTAACAAAAGAAGAGCGTGATGAAATTTTTGAGCTTAGTGCACATGCCATGAAAACTTTGCGAAAGGTTTCAGCTCCTGCCGGATTTAATTTAGGAATGAATCAAGGGGCGATATCCGGCGCGGGAGTTGCAGAGCATATTCATCAACATATTGTTCCGCGGTGGTCTGGCGACGTTAACTTCATGCCAATCATCGGCCAGACAAAAGTTCTTCCGGTGCTGCTATCGCAAACGAGGAGCGAATTGTCACAGGCTTGGTAGTTAATTAAGCGCTGTTCTCTTTATAAAACTTTTAACGATGTCCACGCCAATACCGCGGGAAATGACTACTGGGATAGCTGGAAATAAAAGTCCGGCTTCAAAGGCTGCATCGCCGGCATCTTCCACAGTTTCCAAATACTCTTCTCGAAATTCGGCGACCAACTCTTTATGCTCGGGATCGCTATCACGCTTCGAAATAGGATCAGTCGAGTAATCAATAATTTCCAGAGTTTCTAGATCTATCAGAGCTGTTGGTTCGCCGGCCTCACTATGCAAGACCAGGTAGGGCGTAACTAGTTGGTCAAAGACGCGATTTGCCAATAAAACAGCGTCATCGAAATCCAAGTCGCTTCCTTCTAATTCGCTAACTACAACAAGGCGGGGAAGTTGGTATTCCGAAAGCTCATTCCACAAATCAATCGTCACCTGATCTATTCCAGCGGCAGGATTAATTGCAAAGATTGCAAGATCACTTTCGGGATTGGCTTGAGTTAGATGCTCTGCAGAAAAGATTTCGGCCAAGGCTTTAGGTTGTGCGGAGACATGTCCATATATATGGACGCGCGGAGTATCGAGACCTGGCGTAGAACTCACAGGCGTCAGAATAGGTGAAAATCAAGGGCGGAGCCTACGATGGACCTGATGTTAAGCGCCTCTTTAAAGCCAGCGGTTACTCGCGTCATCAATCCGATTGCGCGTGTTGCACTTCGTATCGGATTGACTCCGAATTCGATCACTATTCTTGGAGCAATTGGCTTAATTTCCTCTGCCTTGATTCTCTATCCCAGCGGTCATCTTTTTGGTGGAACTATCACCATTGCAATCTTCGCGCTGAGCGATCTATTAGATGGTGCAATGGCTCGAATTTCACAGAGCGGTGCCAGCCCTTGGGGTGGTTTCCTGGATTCGACTATTGACCGTTTTACCGATGCCGCGATTCTTATCGGAGTAACACTATTTCTAATTGACGCGAATGATCCACTTACGCCGGTGGTGTTAGGAGTGCTCGTTTCAGGTTTTCTAGTTTCCTACATTCGCGCTAAGGCGGAGAGCATGCAAATTCAATGCTCAGGAGGTATAGCAGAGCGCACGGAACGATTGATCATTGCGCTTACAGCGATCGGGTTTGCGGGGCTAGGTGTTCCTTTTGCTCTCTCGATTGGAATGTGGGCACTGCTAATCCTGGCAGTGTTCACAGTCGTACAGAGAGTTTTGATTGTGAAAGCAGCGTTGTAATTCTATGAATTTTGATTTTCTGATAGCTGGAGGATATTTCGCAGGCTGGAGAATTGTTCGTGCCCTGCCCGAAAAATTTGCCTACCGCTTATTTGAGTGGCTAGGAAAATTCGCGCTCTCGCGCAACGGTTCGAGTATCAAGCGCTTACGTTCTAACTTAACTCGCGTCTGCCCCGAGAAGTCAGATCTTGAGATGAATCGTTTGATGCAGCAGGCGATGAGTTCTTATATGCGCTATTGGTGTGACACCTTTCGCTCTCCAGATTGGTCGCGAGAGAAGATTTCCCAAACTGTCACAACAGTGCGCGAAGAGTTGTTAACCGGTCCAATGAAGGCGGGTACTGGCGTGGTTGTTGCACTTCCGCATGCTGGAAATTGGGATCATGCGGGATCGTATTTCTGCGCGATGGGATTGCCGTTAGTAACAGTGGCAGAGCGCTTAAAGCCAGAAGCGTTATTCAATAAGTTTTTGGAATACCGCCAAAATATTGGTATGGAAGTTTTAGCGTTGGATTCCAGATCGATGGCGACTCTGGTAAAACGCGCCCGTGAAGGTGCACTTATTGCCCTCGTCGCCGATCGCGATCTTTCCAAGAGCGGCGTTGATGTTTCTTTCTTCGGGTACCCTGCAAGAATGCCGGCAGGGCCAGCGCTTTTGGCGGTACGTACCGGGATTCCGTTGACCACCGCTTTTGTCTCTTACACAGCTACCGGAATTCATATTGAATTTAATTCAGTCGAAATTCCAAGAGATGGTGACGAGAGTGAACGAATAGCTAAAGTGGTTCAAACTTGCGCTGATCACTTTGCCCGCGGCATAGCCTCTTCTCCCCAAGATTGGCATATGTTGCAGCGAATTTGGATCGACGGAGATTTCCAGGAGCGCAGCGCATGACTTTGAAAAGTTTACGAATTGGTTTGGTCTGTCCTTATGGATGGGATACCCCGGGCGGAGTTCAGAGCCATATCCGCGATTTGGCGGAGTATTTAATTTCTAAGGGACATTTCGTATCGGTACTTGCTCCAGTTATCAACGAAGAGAATATTCCGGAATATGTTGTAAGTGCAGGTAAGCCCATCGCAATTCCCTACAACGGCGCAGTTGCCAGAGTCCTCTTTGGGCCAATCGCCTTCGCGCGAGTTCGGCAATGGGTATCAAATGGAAATTTCGATCTTTTGCATTTACATGAACCTGCAATTCCATCGATATCGCTGCTCGCATGTTGGGCAGCTGAAGGTCCGATGGTGGGCACTTTTCACGCCGCAGCCAAACGCCAGAAGGCGATCTTTGCGATCGGTCCGATACTTGAACCAGTTATTGAAAAACTCACTGCACGAATTGCTGTAAGCGAAGCTGCTCGTCAGACACTCACGGAACATCTAGAGACGGATGCGGTAGTAATCCCTAACGGTATTTACGCCGATCGCTATCGCGATGGTGAAGTTTTGGACAAATGGAGCGGAAATACCATTGGATTTATTGGCAGATTTGAAGAGCCACGTAAAGGACTATCAGTTTTAGTTTCTGCTCTTCCCATAATTGCACGCTTTGCACCTGATGTTCGAGTACTGGTTGCTGGCCCTGGAGATCATAAAGGCGTTATAGATGAGATTGATCCGCAACTTCGCCACCGCTTTGAATTTTTAGGACGCATATCCGAGATAGAAAAGGCAGATTTTCTCTCTTCGATTGCTATTTATGTCGCCCCCAATACTGGTGGCGAATCTTTTGGAATCATTCTTGCCGAAGCGTTAGCCGGTGGTGCAACTGTTCTAGCCAGCGATATACCTGCATTTGATTCTCTACTTGGCCGCGGTCAATACGGGGCGCTCTTTAAATCTGAAGATTCGCAAGATCTTGCCAAGGTCGCCATAGATCTTTTGCGAGATAGTCAAAAGCGTAAGGATCTCTCTAGAAAAGGAAAAGATTATGCGCAACGCTTTGACTGGGACGTTGTTGCAGAAGATATTTACTCTATCTACGAAATGGCGATGGTTGGCAGTTCGGGAGTCACTCTTTCTTCAGAAAATCGTGCCTGGAATCGCTTTTTAGGAAGAGAAGGAAATTAATGGAAAAGTACTTCTTTATCGCATTCTTCGTAATTTTTGCGATTTGGTATCTATCTTATTCGGCTACACGTTTAGATCGTTTACATCATCGAGTAGAAACTAGTTGGGCCAATCTTGATGGATTGCTTCAGAGACGAGCGGCAGTGGCGCTTGAGATAGCCAAGAGCGAGATTGCTGATCCAGCTTCCTCGCTACTTTTAACTGCTGCAGCACACCAGGCGAGAGATGCGCAGATGAGCGCGCGGTCACAAGCCGAAAGTGGACTATCAGGTGCGCTTGGGCTTCTACTAAGCGATGGCCATTTAGTTAATGGTTCAATTGAGAAAGATCTACTTCGTGAACTAAGTGAATTAACTGACAAAATTCGCATCGCCATTGCGCTGCACGTAGATGCGGTTAACCGAACCCAAATGGTTAGAGCCAAAGCGGTCTTTCGTATTTTTAGATTGGCCGGCCGCGCGCCCTTGCCAGTGACCTACGAGTTTGAAGCCGATGTTCTTTAAAAAAATTGGCGCTTTCTTATTAGCAATTATCTCGATTGGCATAGTTTTGTTAGGGCTAATCTCACCAAATAGTTTTCCTAAATTTGAAGCGGTAGTAAATGGATTTCAACAAGATTCGTCAACCAACTCGTTAAGTGGGAGGTCGGGGGTTGATGGCCCGATTCTGGTGGTCAAAGTAGATGACACCCCTGCTGCACATCCGCAGGCAGGTTTAGAAGACGCTGACATTGTCTATATCGAGCAAGTTGAAGGCGGGCTTACTCGCTTAGCTGCAGTTTTTTCATCACATATTCCAAAAGTGATCGGCCCTATAAGAAGTGCGCGAATTTCTGATATTGAAATATTGGAACAATTTGGGAGAGTTGCCTTTGCTTACAGTGGTGCGCAAAGCAAGCTTCTTCCAGTCATCGCTGCGGCGAATCTGGAGAATCTCGGCGCCCAGCGACAATCTAAGGCGATCTACCCAAATGATCCGTTGCGAACGCCGCCAACAGCGATGATGCTAAACGCAGCGCAACTCATGGATAAAGTACTTGAACAAGGTTTACCGATAACAAAGTCCAAAAACATAGGATGGAATTTCTCTGATTCAATTGAAACTGGCACAGCGATTGCTTCGGTCAAAGTTTCATGGCCAGCAAATTCATACACTGCAACTTGGTCAGATTCAGACAAGCGCTGGTTACTGTCAATAAACGGTGCAGTGGATCTAGCAGCTAGCGGATACCACTTAGGCCCAACTACCTTTGTAATTCAACTTGTTTCCATAACTCCTTCTGAATATCACGACAAGGTGGGCGGTGTAACACCGTATTCAGCAACGGTAGGAAGTGGACGGGGATACATTCTTCGTGATGGCAAATACATCCCAGCGATTTGGAGTAGACCTTCCGGGTTATCTGGAACGACTTGGAAAACTGCCAATGGAGAAGAAATCCCATTTGCTGCCGGTCAAGTTTGGATCGCTCTAACCGATAAAGAACCAGATTTTGCGCTTAATTCGGCTCCTGTTTCAGCAGATGCAGCATCAACGACATCAAAGTAGTATTGGAGCCTGCGCAAATCAGCGGTAGGAATCTAGGGAGTTTGTAATGTCAGAGGCAGTCGGAACAGCGCGCGTGAAACGCGGTATGGCAGAGATGCTTAAAGGCGGCGTCATCATGGATGTCGTAAATGCCGAACAAGCCAAGATTGCCCAAGATGCTGGTGCCTGCGCTGTTATGGCGCTTGAACGAGTTCCTGCAGATATTCGTGCCCAAGGTGGAGTTGCCCGCATGTCTGACCCTGACATGATTGAGAAAATTAAAGCAGCTGTAACTATTCCAGTTATGGCGAAGGCGCGCATTGGCCACTTCGTAGAAGCGCGCGTCCTTGAATCACTCGGTGTTGATTACATCGACGAATCAGAAGTTCTTACGCCCGCAGATTTTGAAAATCACATTGATAAATGGGATTTCAAAGTTCCTTTCGTATGCGGTGCTACAAATCTCGGCGAAGCGCTACGTCGTATCAATGAAGGGGCCGCGATGATTCGCTCAAAAGGCGAAGCCGGCACCGGAGATGTTTCAAATGCAATGATGCACATGCGCAAGATCGGTGGCGAGATTCGTCGCTTATCTTCAATGCGTGAAGATGAACTTTATGTTGCAGCCAAGGAGTTGCAGGCGCCATATGCGCTCGTAAAAGAGGTAGCCGAAACTGGCAAACTCCCAGTTGTACTATTTACAGCTGGCGGAATCGCAACACCTGCTGATGCAGCTCTCATGATGCAGATGGGCGCCGACGGCGTCTTCATCGGTTCTGGAATTTTCAAATCCGGCGATCCTGCAAGTCGCGCTGCCGCATGCGTTAAGGCCACGACTTTCTTCGATGATGCAAAAGTTATCGCTGACGCATCTCGCGGTTTGGGAGAAGCGATGGTTGGTATCAACGTTGCGGATCTTCCAGCGCCACATCGCCTGGCTGAACGCGGCTGGTAGTAATAACAAAGTAATGAAGATCGGCATACTTGCTCTACAAGGAGACTTTCGCGAGCATTTAGTTGCAGCAAAGACAGCAGGACATGCGGCTTTAACAGTTCGTCGCCCTGAAGAGCTCGCCGAAATTGATGCGTTAATTATTCCTGGCGGAGAATCAACAACGATTGCGCAACTTGCCCGCACCTTTGAACTATTCGATCCGATAAAGCAGCGAATCTCCGAAGGTATGCCCACTTATGGATCATGCGCCGGAATGATTCTGCTTGCCGATCGCATAATTGACGGCGCTGTTGGCCAAGAAACTTTTGGCGGAATAGATATCACCGCACGCCGGAACGCATTCGGTCGCCAGATTGATTCATTTGAAAGTGATTTGGATTTCGAAGGTTCTTCGTTACACGCAGTTTTTATCCGTGCCCCTTGGGTAGAGGAAGTTGGCGCCAAGGTTCAGGTTCTTAGCAAAGTTAAAACCGTGCAAGGCACACGCGCCGTGGCAGTTCGCCAGGGCCATTTACTTGCAACCTCTTTCCACCCAGAACTCACGGGAGATTTACGCGTACATCGCTTCTTCTTTGATCAAGTCTGTGCTGGCGCGATAAAGTAAGTGCATACTTAAAAGATCGCTAGATCTTTTTCTACAGTGAAAGTTTGAGGTTTAGCCATGTCAGGCCATTCCAAATGGGCAACGACAAAGCATAAGAAGGCCGTTATCGATAGCCGTCGGGCAAAGAATTTTGCTAAGTTAATTAAGGCGATTGAAGTCGCAGCACGAAATGGTGGGCCTGATGTAGATGGAAATCCAACGCTCTTTGATGCAATTGCAAAGGCGAAGAAGAATTCCATGCCGGCAGATAACATCGAGCGCGCGGTAAAACGCGGAGCAGGTCTGGAATCTGGCGGATCTGATTGGCAGACCATCATGTATGAAGGCTATGGTCCTAATGGCGTAGCAATTATGATCGAATGTTTATCTGATAATCGAAATCGCGCAGCATCTGAAGTTCGAGTTGCGGTAACACGAAATGGCGGTTCAATGGCAGATCCTGGTTCTGTTTCATATCTCTTCAATCGCAAGGGCGTCATCATCGTTGGAAAGAGCGGCGGAGTTAATGAAGAGAAAATTCTCGAAGCAGTTCTTGAAGCGGGCGCTGAGGAAGTAAACGATCTGGGCGAATCATTCGAAGTGGTCTGCGAAGCTAGTGATCTAGTTGCGGTTCGTACAGCCCTACAAAGCTCAGGTATCGATTACGAATCAGCAGACTCGTCTTTCTTGCCTTCCATGTCGATCCCGCTTGACGCCGAAGGCGCCACAAAGGTATTTGAACTCATTGATGCAATCGAAGAACTCGACGATGTGCAGAATGTTTACAGTAACTTTGATGTCTCCGACGAAGTTATGGCGAGCCTTTCCTAACTCTTTGACTTCTCAGTCATAGGCTTTGAAGTTATGAGCCAACAGTTGCTGCGCGTGCTAGGCGTTGACCCTGGTCTTACGCGCTGCGGTATTGGCGTAATAGAGGGTCTGCCTGGCTCATCTCTGAAATTAATTAGCGTCGGTGTTATTAAGACGCCCAGCGAAGAACCTTTGGAACAGCGTTTGCTCAAATTAGAACGCGAGTTAACTAATTGGGTGACCGAACATAAACCAGATCGAATTGCAGTTGAAAGAGTTTTTTCGCAACATAACGTTCGCACCGTGATGGGTACCGGGCAAGCCTCCGGAATCGCTCTACTTGTCGCCGCACGTGCTGGAATTCCAGTCGTTATGCACACGCCAAGTGAGGTGAAGGCTGCCGTAACTGGATCGGGTCGAGCTAACAAAGTTCAAGTAGCTGAAATGGTTAAACGTTTATTGGCTTTAACCGAGATTCCTAAGCCGGTGGATAGCACTGATGCACTGGCGCTGGCGATCTGTAATATCTGGCGCGGCGCGGGCAATAACAAAATCGCAACCGCTCTTGCCGCCGAAAAATCGCGGCTGGCTAAGTTGGTGCGCAAATGATTTCGCTAATTAACGGCACCGTTCGGTCAATTTCGCTCGATAAGGCAATAGTCGAAGTTGGGGGAGTTGGCCTATCACTCTCAATTACTCAGAAGACTTCGTCGCAATTAAATATCGGTGTACCCGCACAATTTTTCACAACTCTCATAGTTCGCGAAGATGCGCTAACTCTCTATGGTTTTTTAGATGGCGCTGACCGCGCGCTTTTCGAATTGGTCCAAACCGTAAGCGGCATCGGACCAAAGGTTGCCCTTTCGATTGTCTCAGCCCTTTCTCCTTCACAACTCGCAGTTGCGGTAACCCAAGAAGATATATCTGCCATCGAAAAGGTTCCAGGTATAGGTCGCAAAGGTGCGCAACGTCTGATTTTAGAACTCAAAGGAAAATTATCTGATTTCGGTTCCGCATCTAAAATTTCACACCATCAACCAATCTGGCGCGAGCAGTTAACGAGCGCACTAGTTTCACTTGGTTTTAGCGCCAAGGATTCGGATTCTGCTATTTCACAGGTTGTTGGTGCACTTGCCGAAGATGGCGTTGATGCGCAAACGTTGGATTTATCTGATTTGCTTAAGCGCGCACTGAGCCAGGGCGGAAGATAAATATGAGCGATGATCGCCTGGTAACTCCTGAGTTCTCTCAAGATGACTCTGCCGCAGAACATGCACTTCGACCGAAAACTCTTGATGACTTTATTGGCCAACATCGCGTTCGCGAACAAATCGACGTTCTCTTATCAGCAGCTCGAGCGCGCGGTACTGCAGCAGACCACATTTTATTGAGTGGGCCACCGGGTTTAGGTAAAACTACTCTGGCATTGATTTTGGCTAGCGAAATGCAAACACCTATCCGAATTACTAGTGGCCCAGCGATAACTCACGCTGGTGACCTCGCTGCAATTTTATCTTCGCTTGTTGAAGGTGAAATTTTATTTTTAGATGAAATTCATCGCTTGCCTAGACCTGCTGAAGAGCTGCTCTATTTAGCTATGGAAGATTTTCGAGTAGATGTTGTAGTTGGCAAGGGTCCAGGTGCAACCGCGATTCCACTACAACTTCCAAGATTTACTTTGGTCGGTGCGACTACCAGAGCTGGGCTATTACCTAGTCCTCTGCGTGATCGCTTTGGTTTTACCGCGCATTTAGATTTCTACGAAGCTGCCGAGTTGGCAGAGGTAATTCGACGTAGCGCTTCTTTGTTGCAGCTAACGATTGCGGAAGAGGCCGTGCTTGAAGTTGCGGGTCGATCTCGTGGAACGCCGCGAATTGCTAACCGTTTACTTCGTCGCGTTCGCGATTACGCGCAGGTGAGATCTAAAGATGGCGCTGCAAATAACCTAACTCACAGAGATGCGATGGCAGCGCTGGAAATGTACGAAGTCGATGAGAAAGGCTTAGATCGTTTAGATCGCTCTGTTCTCACCGCTCTAATCGAGCGATTTAACGGGGGTCCAATCGGGCTATCTACCTTGGCGATTGCAGTTGGTGAAGAGACCGAGACAGTTGAGGCAGTTGCCGAACCTTTCTTGGTTCGCAATGGATTTATGGCTAGAACTCCGCGAGGCAGAATCGCTACAGAACAAGGTTGGAAGCATGTGGGACGCACACCACCTGCTGGACTAGCCACCCTTTTCGACACGCCCGCGCCCAACGCCTAGACTCTGCTCTTATGTCCACACCAAATAAAACTGTGAAGAGCCCTGCCCGCTCTGGCCGTTCGCTTGTGATCTTGGCCGTTATCTTTCTTGGTCTACTCGTAACAACCTTCGTTCAAGGCGCTTCATCTGTTCGCCTCGGCCTCGATCTGCGGGGAGGCACCAGCGTCACGCTGCAACCTCGCGCATCTAACGAAGCCAACAAGATAACAACCGAAGCGGTAGATCAAGCGGTAACAATTATTCGCCAACGCGTTAACTCACTCGGTGTGGCCGAAAGTGAAGTTACTGCACAAGGCAGCGGAACTAATCGACAGATCGTAATTTCCGTACCTGGAGATTCTGGGCGCCGCGTAGTAGATCTAGTCGGACAGACTGCAGAACTTCGTTTCCGTCAGGTATTGGCAGAAAGTGCTGGCGTTTCAAATCCAGCAGATACATCGACAGCTGCCACTCCAGCAGCGGGCGTTAGCGCCGAATTAAATGCAAAGTACGCAGCGCTTGACTGTGCAAATGCGGCAAACCGCGAGGGAACTGGCGCTGATAGCCCGGCAGACACAATCGTTTCTTGTTCGCGCGAAGGTGGAGCAAAGTACATTCTCGGCCCAGCAGAAGTTCTAGGTCGTCAAGTTTCTGCAGCTACTGCAGGATTCAATCCGCAACAAGGTGTTTCTTGGTATGTATCTCTAACATTTAATAGTGAAGGCACAAAAGCCTTCGGTGCCCTCACTAATCGCGTAACAACACTTGCTTCTCCACTTAACCAAGTGGCAATCGTTCTCGATGGTTTAGTTGTTTCAGCCCCACGAATCAATGAAGCAATTCCATCAGGAAATGCGCAGATCACCGGTTCATTCTCACAAGTTGAAGCACAGGATCTGGCGAACGTTCTTAAATACGGTGCGCTTCCACTCGCCTTTGATCGCGGCGAAGTTCAACAAGTTTCTCCAACTCTCGGAGCAGACCAATTAAATGCCGGACTTCTCGCTGGTTTCCTTGGTCTTGGTTTAGTAGTTATCTACTCACTTCTTTATTACCGCGGTCTTGGTCTAGTAACCGTTGGTTCGTTGGTTATTGCTGGCGCCTTGGTCTATCTATTGTTCTTGGTACTTGGTAAGAGCATCGGATTCACTTTAACTCTTGCGGGAATCGCTGGTGCGATCGTCGCGATTGGTGTTACGGCCGACTCATTCATCGTCTTCTTCGAACGTATCCGTGACGAGGCGCGCGAAGGTCGCTCATTGCGTTCTGCAATTGAAAGCGGTTGGCTAAAAGCGCGTCACACCATCTTGGTGGCCGATGCCGTCTCACTTATCGCAGCTGTGTTGCTCTACTTCTTCGCTGTAGGCGGAGTTCGTGGATTTGCATTCACACTAGGTCTGACAACTTTGGTCGATTTATTCGTCGTCTTCTTCTTCACTAAGCCAATCGTGAGCCTCTTGGCTGGAGTCAAATTCTTCGCATCAGGACATCCGCTCTCCGGTTTGTCACCAAAGAGCATCGGCATGAAATCAACACAAGTTCCCGCTACAACTTTGGAGGCATAAGCGATGTCAAAACTCACAGGTCTTGGTGGTCGCCTTTACACAGGCGAGACTTCTTTTGATTTCATAGGAAAACGTCGCCGCTGGTATTCGCTTTCTGCGATCTTTATTCTGCTTTCAATCGGAGCGCTGGTTATTCAAGGGCTTCACTTAGGCATTGAATTTAAGGGCGGATCTTCATACACAGTAAATAAATCAGGAATCAGCGTCGAACAGGCTCGTTCCTCAGTCGCGACCGCAGGAATTCCTGGCGAGATCATTGTTCAGAAAATTGGAAACAATAAGGTCCGAATTCAGACTGGTGCGCTGACTTCCGAACAGTCAAAGGCCGTTGAATCCGCTCTAACAAAGACTTTCGGCGTAACTCTTGAATCAATTGATACGCAATTGGTTGGTCCTTCTTGGGGTAAGGAAATTACTAAGAAGGCACTCTACGGTTTGATCGCATTCTTGTTGGTAATCATGCTCTTTTTAGCAATGGCTTTCGAACCAAAGATGGCGATCTCAGCCATTGTCGCGGTAGTGCACGATGTATTTATAACCGTCGGCATCTACGCACTCGTTGGTTTCGATGTCACTCCGGCGACGGTTATTGGTTTCTTAACAATCCTTGGTTACTCGCTCTATGACACAGTTGTTGTATTCGATAAAGTTCGCGAAAACACTAAATCAGTTGCAGCGGTCGGAAAAGTTACTTACTCACAAGCGGCCAACCTCGCGGTAAATCAAACTATTGTTCGTTCCGCTAATACATCGTTGATTGCGCTTCTGCCAGTGGGATCAATTCTCTTTGTTGGAGCTGGTTTGCTCGGTGCCGGAACACTTAAGGATCTATCACTCGCGCTCTTTATTGGGCTCGCTGTTGGTACATACTCATCTATCTTTATTGCGCCACCATTCTTGGCTTCACTTCGTGAGAAGGAGCCTGCCATGCAAGCTCTCGCAAAGCGCGTTGCCGCTCGTGGGGGAGCAGAACCAGTTGCAGCCTCTGCTACCACAGCAGGACGACCTGCTATTCGTCCGAGCGTTGGACGCGGTCCTCGTAACCAACCTAAACGTAAAGGTCGCAAGTAAGGCTTAATCAAAGATAAGGCTTACCAATTTGAACGCTCTAGTTGCACCGCTAATCGAAACGTTACGAGAGAGCCACCCTGCTAGTCGGCTTTCGGATGTAGAGCGCGCATTTGAAGTTGCTAAAGGGGCGCATCAGGGGCAGTTTCGCAAGTCTGGTGAGGAGTACATAACTCATCCGGTTGCTGTTTCGCAGATTCTTGCTGAACTTGGTTTGAACGATACGACGATCATCGCATCGCTTTTGCACGATACCGTTGAAGATACTCCTTACTCTCTGGACCAATTACGCGCTGATTTCGGTGATGAGATTGCTAACTTGGTTGATGGAGTAACCAAGTTAGATAAGTTGACTTACGGTCCGACCGCAGAGGCTGAGACGGTTCGCAAAATGGTGGTTGCAATGTCGCGCGATATTCGCGTACTTGTGATCAAATTAGCCGACCGTCTTCACAATGCTCGTACCTGGAAGTTTGTAAGTTCGGAAAGCGCTGAACGTAAGGCCCGCGAGACCCTTGATATCTACGCTCCGCTAGCCCATAGATTAGGCATGAATGCGATCAAATGGGAGCTAGAAGATCTCTCTTTTGAAGTTTTAGAGCCTAAGAAATTTGAAGAGATTAGCCGCCTAGTTGCTGAGAGATCTCCATCTCGAGATGCGCTAACTCAAGAAGTTATTGCTGCCGTTGAAAGTGATCTAAAACGCGATTCCATAACTGCGACAGTTACTGGGCGAAAGAAACATTATTTCAGCGTCTATCAAAAGATGGTGGTACGTGGTCGTGACTTTAACGATATCTACGATTTGGTGGGTATCCGCGTTCTCGTAAACGATGTGCGAGATTGTTATGCAGTACTTGGCTCCATTCACGCTCGATGGTCTCCAGTTCCGGGACGATTTAAAGATTACATAGCCATGCCTAAGTTCAATCTCTATCAATCACTTCATACAACAGTGATTGGTCCAAATGGAAAAGCGATCGAGATTCAGATTCGCACTTTTGAGATGCACTCGCGAGCCGAATTTGGTATCGCCGCGCATTGGAAATACAAACAAGGTGGTGAATCCAATGCGACATCACCTGAAATGTTATGGTTGCGCCAGTTACATGAGTGGCAGAAGGAGACCGAGGATCCGTCGGAATTCCTGGATGCTTTGCGTTTTGATTTAGGTAGCCCGGAAGTATTCGTATTTACTCCAAAGGGCAGCGTTATCGCTCTTCCTGGAGGGTCGACTCCAGTTGACTTCGCCTACTCGGTACACACCGATGTCGGAAGTAAATGCGCTGGGGCTAAGGTAAATGGTCGCTTAGTTCCGCTTGATACTAGGTTAGTTAATGGCGATGTCATTGAAATTGTTACAAATAAGAGCGAGCACGCCGGTCCTTCACGAGATTGGCTTAACTTTGTTAAATCACCACGCGCTCGTTCCAAGATCAAGGCGCACTTCAGTAAAGAACGTCGTGAAGAAGCCATCGATGCCGGACGCGAGTCGATAGCCCGACAGATGCGCAAGGCGGGTCTTCCACTGCAAAAGATCTTCGCCGGTCATTCACTTCTCGAGTTAGCCCATGAACTCCGCTATCCCGATATCTCTGCCTTGTATAGCGCAGTTGGCGATGGACATGTATCGGCTGCATCAATTATTGAAAAGTTAGTTCTCTCTCTAGGCGTAGAAGATTCTCATCCCGAACCAACCATTGAAGCAATCCCAACGGGATCACATTCCATTCGGCGCACCAGCAGTGCGATTGAAGTTGAAGGCGTCGGCGATGTCTTGGTCAAACTGGCACGTTGCTGCACGCCAGTTCCAGGTGATGCAATTATCGGATTTATTACTAAAGGCAGTGGAATTTCAGTTCACCGTGAGGATTGCGTTAACGCAGCTGATCTCCAGTTAAATCAGGGAGAACGTATCGCCAAGGTTAGGTGGCTGGACGGCGCGGGTAGTGTTTTCTTGGTAAATATCCATGTCGAAGCGCTAGACAGATCGCGCTTATTAGCGGATGTAACTCGTGCACTATCCGAGCAGCATGTAAATATTTTAAGCGCTGCGGTTAACACTTCTAAAGATCGCACAGCGATTTCGAAATTTACCTTTGAAATGGCAGATGCAACGCACCTAGATTCTGTTCTGGCAGCAGTGCGAGCCGTTGAAGGCGTATACGACGTTTATCGTAGTTAATTAAATTCGGCGAGAGATTTTTCAGCCTCAGCAAGCCAAACCTTACGAGCTGCTGCTGAATCAAGCGCTTCCTGTGCTTTCTTAGCATTTCCAGCCGCATTTGATTTGGCGGCCATCTTCTCGTAGTTGGCGATTGAATCAGTTAGCTGCTTAACAACTTCGGCAGCGCGAGCTTTAGCTGCAGGATCTGTTTTCCGTAAAATCTCTGCTTCTGCGCTCTTAATCGCTTGCTCTACCTTGGCAACGCGGGCGTCGAGCGCTGCACGCTTGTCGCGATGGGTGATTCCGATCTTCTCCCATGAGCGAGAAAGCTCACGGAATGAATTCTTGACGGCTTTAACATCTGTGAACGGTACTAGAGCTTCTATTTGAACGATTAGCTCTTCACGTTTAGCCAAGTTGGCAACCATTGAGACTTCGCGCTTTTCCAAATCAGCAGTTTTGGCAGTGAAAAATTGATCTTGTGCAGCTTTGAACTTAGCCCAAAGTTTGGCATCTTCACTTGGCTTTCCACGTCCGGCAGCCTTCCACTGATCCATCAGAGATTTAAAGGCGCGTGCGGTTGCAACCCAGTCAGTTGAAGTTGCTAGAGCAGCAGCTTTTTCAACTAGGGCCTTCTTAGTTGCAGATACTTTTTTGGTTGTCTCTTCTAGTGTCGCAAAGTGAGTGCGGCGGCGTTTATCAAATTTATTACGTGAAGCAGAAAAACGCTTCCATAGATCGGCATCTGATTTTTTATCGAGACGGGGCGCAGATTTCCATTCTTCCAAAAGCGTCTTTAAACGATCTCCAGTTGCTTTCCAATTCTCTGAAAGTGCTAGTGACTCAGCCTCTGCAACGATCTTCTCTTTCTCAACCAAGACTTGCTCGCGACGGGCAGCTTTTGCGGCAGCCTCGGCACGCTTCTTGGCCTCATATGCTTCACGATGGCCTTCAATTAAAGGTTCGATTTGTTCGACAGAGAGAGCAAGTGCGGCCAGGTCGCCAACACCATTTAGGTCGCGCACTTGTTGACGCAACTTCTTAACAGATTCATAGGCATCATCGGGAACCATCGCGCCGCTGGTGATGCGGGCAGCCGTAAGAGCAACTTCAGATGCGAGCGCTTCAAATTTTCTTACAAAATACTGGAGCGCTTCTTCAGCGGTCTTGCCGGGATATGAACCAACAGCTTTTTCGCCTTCTGGCGTACGAACATATACGGTGCCATCTTCTGCAACTCGACCGAACTTTGAAGGATCACCAATTAGTGCAGATGCTGCACTTGCATTCGCTGGTGTGAAGTTGATTGATCCTGGATTGATTTGCTCGGTCATAGATTTCCCTTTCAGCGCGTCGGCGATTTCGCCTTCGTTGTTTGAGTGTGCAGATGAGGTCTTGCGGAGATAAAAGGTACCCTGTCTTACTTATCGGGGAAAGTTCGCGCCTAAATTGCGCAGGAAAATGGGGTGAGGCGATGTTGGTTACCTCCGTGGTTGCCCCGATGTTCGCAACCAATTGTTGGGTGATAGCAGCAAGACCTGGTCAGGAATGCATAATTGTTGATCCCGGCATTCCGGATATTTCACGCGAGGTAAGCGCTCTGATTTCCCAACATGGCCTAAAACCTGTAGCTGCTTTAATTACTCACGGCCACCTCGACCATACATTTTCAGTTAAACCACTGGCAGATGGTTATGGAATTTCTTCTTATATTCATATCGAGGACCGTGATTTACTCTTGAAGCCACAAGGTGCGCACGGCCCGGAGTTTATTGCGACGCTAGATGCGATGAAATTTGAAGAACCTAACGAGGTAAAAAACTTACGCCACGGTGATCAAATAGAACTTTTGGATATGAAGATCGTTGCAATCCACGCTCCTGGCCACACTCGGGGGAGCGTCATGTTCACAATAAACGATGAGCTACTGATTACGGGCGATGTGCTCTTTGCAGGCTCTATTGGACGAACCGATCTGCCTTCTGGCTCGCACGAAGCGATGCAAAAGACCTTAAAGACGCGCGTTCTTCCGCTAAACGATGATTTACGTGTTCTCCCAGGACATGGCCCAGAGACAACAATTAAATTCGAGCGAAAAAATAATCCATATCTGAAAGAATTGCGTTCATGAAATACGAGAAGATCCAAGCGCCGAAAGGGGTAAGCGAATACGCCCCACCGCTTTCGGCTGCCTTCGAATGGGTCCGCGAATCGCTAATCGCACCGGCAAAGTTAGCCGGATATCAATTGATGGAGCTTCCTGTATTTGAGGACACCGCACTTTTCTCACGAGGCGTTGGTGAATCTACCGATGTCGTTTCAAAAGAGATGTACACCTTCGAAGATCGCGGAGGTCGTTCTATCACTCTGCGCCCCGAAGGAACCGCCGGGGTCATGCGCGCGGTGATTGAAAAAGGTTTAGATCGCGGGCAGTTACCTTTAAAGGTTTGGTACTCAGGAGCTTTCTTCCGCGCCGAACGTCCACAGGCAGGTCGTTATCGCCAGTTTTTTCAAGTAGGTATCGAAGCGATTGGTTTAGACGATCCAGCAATAGACGCTGAGGTCATCGCCATCGCCGATAAAGGTTTCAAATCAATCGGCTTAAAGAACTATCGTTTAGAGATTACCTCTTTAGGAGATGCGCAATCTCGTGCCGCACATCGCGTTGATTTACTCTCTTACATAGCGAAATTAGATCTAGATGAGGCAACTGCTGCTCGCGCTGCCATTAACCCACTTCGTTTATTTGATGATAAACGTCCAGAAATGAAAGCAGCGATGTCGCAGGCTCCGCTACTTCTTGATTATCTCTCTGATCAATCTGCAGAAAACTTCGAACAGGTAAAGAGTTATCTAGATTCCCTTGGAATTGCTTACGTAGTCAATCCTCGAATGGTTCGCGGATTGGATTACTACACCGGAACAACCTTTGAATTTATTCATGAAGGTCTTGGTGCACAATCTGGTATCGGTGGCGGTGGCCGCTATGACGGTTTGATGGAGATTCTCGGTGGCCAAGCGCTCTCTGGAATCGGTTTTGGCCTGGGAGTAGATCGCGCACTTTTGGCAGCTCAAGCAGAAGGCGTCTTGCAGGAAAATCAATTCTCATCTGATTTGTTCATAATTCCACTCGGCGAGAACCAGAAAGGTGCGGCGCTATCGCTTGCTGCCAACCTGCGTAACTCAGGAATTAGGACAGAGATCGCCTTCGGTGATCGCGCCCTAAAAGGTGCGATGAAAGCTGCCGATAAGAGTGGTTCTGCCTATGTAATTGTTCTCGGCGAGAGTGAATTAGCCTCAGGAAGCATAGAACTTAAACGTATGAGCGATGGTTCTACTAGATCGGTTAAGATTGAGGAATTACAGAGCGCTCTTCTCGAAGACCTCTAATTTTCGCTCTTCTACTATTTTTAAAGGCGGCTTTTGATGTTACGTACACACGACGCTGGTGCCCTTCGCGCCAGCCATGCTGGTCAGACCGTCAGCCTGGCTGGTTGGGTTGCGCGTCGTCGTGATCACGGTGGCGTCGCCTTCATTGATCTACGTGATGCAACAGGTTCGGTCCAAGTTGTTATCCGTGATGAAGCGCTGGCGGGCTCATTGCGCGCCGAATGGTGTTTGCAGATTAAAGGCCAAGTAGTTCTTCGTCCTGAAGGAAATGCGAATACCTCAAATCCAACGGGCGCTATTGAAGTTATGGGCGATGAGATCACTGTTCTGAGTGAGAGCGCTGCGCTGCCATTTCCAGTCGATAGCGGAAATGACGTGGAAATTTCGGAGGAAGTTCGCCTCAAGTATCGCTACCTAGATTTACGTCGCGAGAAACCAGCGACGAATATGCGCTTACGTTCAAAGGTCACATCAACGATTCGAAGAGTAATGGAAGATTTAGATTTCCTAGAAATCGAAACTCCATATCTAACGCGCAGTACTCCTGAAGGCGCGCGCGACTTCCTTGTGCCTGTTCGCCTCCAGCCCGGCAGTTGGTATGCACTTCCTCAATCACCACAGTTATTTAAACAACTTCTAATGGTTGCCGGAATGGAGCGTTACTATCAAATCGCTCGCTGTTTCCGAGATGAAGATTTCCGCGCTGATCGACAACCTGAATTCACTCAGCTTGATATTGAAATGTCATTTATTGATCAAGCAGATATTTTGGCGGTGGCTGAAAAGCTATTGGTAAGAATTTGGAAAGAAGCCGTTGGTTACGACATCCCAACGCCAATCCGTCATATGACATATGCGGATGCAATGCAGAACTACGGTTCCGATAAGCCAGATCTACGTTTTGGTCTACAACTGGTAGAACAAACAGAATTCTTCAAAGAGACAGAGTTTCGAGTATTCCAAGCGCCATATGTTGGAAGCGTAGTAATGCCTGGTGGAGCTTCATCGCCACGTCGCGAGCTTGATGCTTGGCAAGACTGGGCAAAAGCGCGTGGAGCTAAGGGTCTTGCCTATATTTTGGTCAATGAAGATGGATCATTAAGTGGTCCGGTATCAAAGAATATTTCCGAGAAAGAGAGCGCTGGAATCGTTGCTGCCGCAGGAGCAAAACCTGGAGATGCAATCTTCTTTGCAGCAGGCGAGCGCTCTGCATCGCTCTCACTTCTTGGCGCAGTACGACTTGAAATTGGTAAGCGTTGTAATTTAATTGCAGACGGTGCATGGGAGTTTTTATGGGTCGTCGACGCACCAATGTTTGAACCAACCGATAATGGTGGATGGACTGCAGTTCATCACCCATTTACCGGACCAAAGCCGGAGTTTGCAAAGAGTTTTGCCACTGATCCAGCAAACGCGCTGGCATATGCCTATGACATCGTTCTTAATGGAACAGAACTTGGTGGCGGATCTATCCGTATCCATGATCGTCAGATCCAAAAAGATGTCTTTAACGTTATTGGATTAAGTGAAGAAGAAGCTGCCAGCAAATTCGGCTTCTTGCTTGAAGCATTTAATTACGGCCCTCCACCACATGGTGGAATCGCTTTGGGGCTAGATCGCGTCTGCGCTCTTCTCGCAGGCAGTGATTCAATCCGCGAAGTTATCGCCTTCCCTAAAACTGCCAGCGGGGGAGACCCACTTACCGGCGCTCCAACTCCAATTACTCCAGCGCAACGTAAAGAGAGTGGAATCGATGGAGCCGAACCTAAGAAGTAAGTGCCTCCTCAGGTAGGCTTAATCAAGATTTAAATAGTTTTTTCGATAATCGAAAGAGAGGCTAAGTATGGTTTCTGGTCCTGGTGGAATCGCAACCATTATCGCAGCCTGCTCACTTCTAGTTATCGCTATCGCAGTTTCATACGCAGTTATTCGAATCGGCCGTTTGATCGATGAAGCGCGAAATTCGCTTAAATCACTCACTGACGAAGCGGCTCCGCTAATCCATGAGTCAACTCGAACAGTTGAACTAGTCAATAGCCCGCTAGAAAGTTTTGCGCGCATAACAAAGAACGTTGAAGATGTCACGACCAAGGTTGCCGATGCAACTACAGGTTTTATGGATAGGAGCGGACCCGCAGTAAAAGTCGCTGGAGCTTTAATCAGCGCTGCCGGAATGAGCAAATCTCGATCAAAAAAGAAGAAAAAGAAGGCGGAGTGATCTCGCAAAGTGGAATCTGCAGAGATACGTTCACGCTGGCTGCGCTTTTTCGAAAGCGATAATCGCGAAGGCTTAAAGCACACTGTTGTGCCATCGGCCTCGTTAATCGCCGATGACCCGAACCTGCTCCTGGTTAACGCAGGAATGGTTCCATTTAAACCCTATTTTCTCGGAGAAGTTACGCCACCGTTTAAGCGAGCAACTTCCGTTCAAAAATGTGTTCGTACCCTAGATATTGATGAGGTGGGTAAGACAACACGGCATGCATCCTTCTTCCAGATGTGCGGAAACTTCTCATTCGGTGATTATTTTAAAGAAGGCGCTATAGCCCTTGCTTGGGATCTATTAACTCGCCCTATCGCCGACGGCGGTTACGGATTTCCTGAAGATAAGTTATGGGTCACCGTTTATTTAACAGATGATGAAGCTGCAGATATTTGGCATAAGAAAATTGGCATTCCTAAAGAACGTATCCAACGCCGCGACATGGCCGATAACTTCTGGTCGATGGGCGTGCCTGGACCATGTGGCCCTTGCTCTGAAATTTACTTTGACCGCGGTCCAGCTTACGGACGAGATGGCGGGCCGATCGCTGATGAAAACCGTTACTTAGAGATTTGGAACTTGGTTTTCATGCAGAACGAGCGCGGGGCGGGCGGCGGAAAAGATGGTTATCCAATCCTGGGAGAACTTCCCGCAAAGAGCATTGATACTGGACTTGGTTTAGAGCGCACTGCGGCTTTGTTGCAGGGAGTTGAAAATATTTACGAAATCGATACAACGATGCAGATTCTAGATAAGGCGATGGAGTTAACCGGGGTTAAATACGGTTCTTCGGAAAAGACTGATGTCTCACTTCGTGTCATTGCCGACCATGCTAGAACTTCTGCGATGTTAATCGGTGACGGAATTACACCTGGCAATGAAGGACGCGGATATGTCTTGCGCCGCATGATGCGTCGGACTATCCGCAATATGCGCCTGCTTGGTACCAATGATCCCATTATGTCCGAGCTCACGGTTGCCGCGATCGGGGCCATGGGGCCGCAGTACCCAGAACTAGTTTCGGATCAGAAACGAATTCTCGCGGTTTCAGTTTCTGAGGAAGAGTCATTTCTTCAGACTCTAAAGAGTGGTACTCAAATATTTGATCTAGCGTCCACCGAGTTAAAGAAATCGAAGAAGTCGATTCTTCCTGGTGAAGAAGTATTCAAGCTTCACGATACCTACGGTTTCCCTTTCGATTTAACTTTGGAAATGGCCCGCGAAGAAGGGCTAGAAGTCGATGAAGTCGGCTTCACACGTTTAATGAAAGAGCAACGTGATCGCGCGAAGGCGGATGCGAAAGCGAAGAAGAGCGGTCACACCGATCTCAGCGAGTACAAGAAGATCGCAGATGATAAAGGCGCCTCAGAATTCTTGGGTTACACCAATACCGAAAGCGAATCTAAAATTAATGGAATTCTTGTTGATGGAGTATCTGTGTCGTCAGCAGCAGCGGGAAGCGATGTTGAAATCGTTTTGGATCGAACACCGTTCTATGCAGAAGGTGGAGGCCAACTAGCAGATGGCGGCCGCATCGTTCTGAGCAAAGGTGCAATTATTGAAATCGAAGATGTACAGGCGCCCGTAACCGGACTTTCTGTCCATCGCGGTCGCGTTATTTCTGGAGAAGTAAGCGTTGGTGATAATGGACTTGCAACGATTGATCAAGAACGTCGTGACGGAATATCGCGCGCCCACACTGCAACACATATGGTCCATAAAGCTTTCCGCGAAATACTTGGTGAAACTGCAACGCAGGCAGGCTCCGAGAACTCACCAGGTCGATTCCGCTTTGACTTCCCATCTACTGGCGCTGTTTCTGAAGGTGTGCTCAACGATGTTGAGTCACGAGTAAACACGTTGCTCCTGGATAACCTCGAAGTTAGTGCTCAAGTTATGTCGCAAGAGCAAGCGAAGAAACTTGGTGCGATGGCGCTCTTCGGTGAGAAGTACGGAGATCGTGTTCGCGTTGTTTCAGTTGGGGATTGGGCTCGCGAGCTCTGCGGCGGAACCCATGTCGCACGATCTGGGCAACTCGGTGTTGTTAAATTACTGAGCGAATCTTCAATTGGTGCAGGCGTTCGTCGCGTAGAAGCCTTAGTAGGAGTCGATGCATACAAGTTCTTGGCGCGCGAACATATTTTGCTCAACTCTTTGACTGCATTGATCAAGGGTTCCCGAGTGGAGGAGCTTCCGGAGCGAATCTCTGATCTGCTGAGTAAGTTTAAAGAGATCGAAAAGGAGTTGGCGCAAGTTCGCTCAGCTGCAGCAATGGCAGATATTTCCAAATTCGCAGCCGGCGCAAAGAAGATTGACGGTGTAACAGTTACATCAGTGCGAATTCCTGATGGAATCGCCGTGGACGATCTTCGCAAGATCGCCCTTGAAATACGTAACCGCCAAACCGAGAGCGTGGTTGTCTTAATCAGCGTTGTTGATGGAAAGCCGGTCTTGGTAGTAGCCGTAAGTGATACGGCGAGAGCGCGAGGAATTAAAGCTGGTGCGTTGGTAAAGATCGGCTCAACCGTCCTTGGCGGTGGCGGTGGCGGTAAAGATGATTTCGCGCAAGGCGGCGGTACAAACGCTGGCGCGATTGATCAAGCGCTGCAAGCGATTGAACTCGCAATAAGCGGTAAGTAATGTCGCGGTTTGGCCGGCGCATCGCCTTCGATTACGGTGATGTACGTATTGGCGTAGCTATTTGTGATCCCGATGGCTTGTTAGCAACCCCACTAGATGTTTTACCGAGCAAAGATCCCGCTCTGATTGCGAAGATCAGAGTTCTGATCCAAGAGTATGAACCAGTAAAGCTCTACGTCGGCCTGCCAATGATGCTTAAAGGAGCAGATTCAACTGCTGTCGATAAGGCAAACTCTTTCGCCGAAAAATTAACCGATAACTTTGATATTGAAATCGCCCTGATCGATGAGCGATTATCAACCGTTTCGGCTGCTCGCAGTCTGCGCGAAGCAGGCGTTGATGCGAAGTCGGCAAAGGCAAAGATTGACTCTGCCGCCGCGGTCGCCATTCTTGAACAAGGGCTAGCAATTGATAAGCGATAGAAAAGCTATAGCGAGAGTTTCTATCGCTCTGATAACAGTGTTGCTATTTACCGCTGGTGTTCGCGAACTTCGCAAGACATCTGCGGCACCCGATTTTGCCTGTTCCGAATTTTCTCGAAACGCTGCTCCCGATTCGGCTAAAGATATTGAGATTAAGGTTGCTCGAGGTGAGACAGGATCCGATATTGCTGCCAAGTTATTTAGCGCTGGAGTAGTTAAATCTGCGCGGGCATTCTTCGGAGTTGCGGTGGGAGATCCACGTGCCGCAAAAATTGCTCCAGGATCCCATCTGCTTTCTAGAGAACTATGCGCCAAAGATGCGCTGGAACAACTTCTCGATAGCAAACGAATTATTGGTCTGATTAATATTTTTGAAGGCGCCTGGAATTCGGAGATCTTTACGCAAATGGAGACTGCCGGATTCAAACGACCTGATATTTCTGCAGCTGTTGCAAAGGTAAAACTCCCTAACGGATTTAAAAGCCTGGAAGGTTTACTCTTCCCTGCGCAGTACTCTTTCGCAGAAGGCACATCGGCCGACACCGCGATTGCGACAATGCTGGCGAGGTCTAGTAAAGAGTTTGCCGCAGCGGGTATCTCAAGTGGTTCCGGCAAGTATAGTTCGCAAAATTTAGTAACTATCGCATCTATCATTCAAGCCGAGGGAAACGAGATTGACTTCGCAAAAATCTCGCGAGTGATCAGAAATCGGCTAGAAAAGGGAATGCCGTTGCAGATGGATTCAACAGTTCACTATCTAAAAAAAGATCGCGGAAAGATCTTCTTGAGTACCGCATCTACTCTATTAAAATCGCCTTACAACACTTATCGCAACTATGGGCTTCCACCAGGACCGATAGGAAATCCAGGAGCTAAGGCGCTTTATGCGGCAGCCAATCCCGCCGTAGGAGATTGGATTTACTTCATCACAGTCGCACCACTTGACACTAGATTTACCTCTTCTAACGATGAATTTTCTAAATGGAAAATTGAGTACAAAAAGAATTTACGTGATGGACTTTTTAGGAGTGAAAAATGACCAGTGGCGTCATCAGGGGAGCGGTTCTGGGATCGCCCATCTCACACTCACTTTCACCTGTTCTTCATAACAGGGCTTTCGAGTTACTCGGGATAACTGGAAGTTACGAAGCGATCGAAGTTGCTAGCGGAAGTCTGGCGAACTTTCTGATAGATCGCGGATCCGAATTTGATTACCTTTCGCTGACTATGCCGCTAAAGGAAGAAGTACTGACCATTGCGCAGGAATTAAATATTTCTGTTGACTCCTTGGCTACACGTATCCAATCGGTTAACACTTTGATTCGAAGTGTTAACGGGTGGGATGCAACTAGCACTGATGGATCGGGATTTGTAAAAGCTCTGGCCAATGCGGGGTATGACCATTTTGGTTCGGTGTTAATTTTAGGAGCAGGTGGTACCGCGCGCGCAGTTGCGGGAGCCCTCGATGTGATTGCAGATAGCGTTTCGGTTATGGGACGCAGCGTACGACGCAATGCGGCCATCGCGTCCTGTTTTACCAAAGTCATCCCAGAATTTCTACCGTGGGATGATCATTTAGATCTACGCAATTTTGAATTAGTCATAAATACAACTCCATCAGGCGCAGCGGATCTGGTCGCAGATAACCTCCCATCTAAAGTCCAAGGACTTCTCTTTGATGTTCTCTACAAACCTTGGCCAACTTTGATGGCTCGCCGTTGGTCTGACGCCGGCGGAAAGGTAATCGGCGGTATTGAACTCCTTCTTTATCAGGGCATAGATCAAATAAATATAGTTGAACCTCTTGGCTTGAGATTGATTGATCAGCAACTGCGCTTAGCCTTAGTAAATTCAATTCATTGATCCACAGAAAGTTAGCGACCCGATTTTTCCCTTGACGCAGCCTCTAGATTTATTCGGTGTATCTGACTTTAATATTGGTTTCCATTTACATCTCGCTGTTTGATTGGCAATTTCACCGTATCGCTAATAAGTCTCTTCTGCTCTCATTCATTGGATTCGGTGTGATGAGTCTGGTAACAAGTAACGACCTTCATATCATGGGGACCGTGGCTTCACTTCTATTCTCTCTCGTAGGATATAGAAATGGGTTGGGTGCAGGAGATGTGAAGTTGATAGCTTTGCTATCGCTGTTTTTTCTGCCAAATACATACGCTGGGCTCATTGATCTACTTGGCGGATTCACGTTGGCTGCTTTGATCTCGATACTTTTTCACCGAGTGCAAGGCAAGTCACTGGCTGATTCCATCGCCTTAGCCCCATCGATCTGCGCCGCTTTTATTTGGTGCGCGAGATAGCGACTAAATCTGCGACAATAGGCCAATGCGTTGGTTAACAGCAGGTGAGTCTCATGGTCCAGCCCTTTCGGCGATCATTGAAGGCATTCCCGCCAGCGTCCAGATCTCTTCCAAGGATATTGATTTCCATTTAGCACGTCGTCGTTTAGGTTTTGGGCGCGGAGCACGACAGAATTTCGAAGCAGATAAAATTTCGATTCTTGGTGGCATCCGCTTAGGTCTAACACAAGGTGGTCCGATTTCAATTCAAGTTGGAAACTCAGAATGGCCAAAATGGGAAAAAGTTATGTCGGCCGATCCTGTTCCAGAAGAAGAAATCAAAGATTTAGCTCGCAACGCACCTCTATCTCGACCAAGACCAGGTCATGCAGATTTAGTTGGGATGCAAAAATATGATCTCGACGATGCGCGCCCGATCTTGGAGCGCGCCAGTGCTCGCGAAACCGCGGCACGTGTCGCTCTAGGTGCGGTCGCTCGCGCTTTTTTGCAACAAAGCGTCGGTATCACAATTCTGAGCCATGTTGTTTCTATCGGAAGCGCACGTATCCCAGATGGTATGGCTCTTCCTGGCAAAGCGGATATGGAACGTATTGATAGCGATCCAGTTCGTTGTGCAGATGCGGCAACAAGCGCCAAGATGATTTCTGAGATCGAGTCTGCACATTCTGATGGGGACACACTCGGTGGAGTTTGTGAAGTTTTGGCTTATAACTTGCCACCCGGACTCGGTTCGCACGCACATTGGGATCGTCGTCTTGATGCGCGTTTAGCTGCTGCGATGATGGGAATTCAAGCGATCAAAGGCGTCGAAATTGGAGATGGGTTCCAGACCGCGACGCGACGCGGATCTGTTGCACATGATGAGATAGAACGTGGCGCTGATGGATTAATTAAACGTCGCACGGATCGCGCCGGTGGCACCGAAGGCGGAATGTCTAACGGCGAAATCTTGCGAGTAAGCGTTGCGATGAAGCCAATCTCAACTGTTCCCAAAGCTCTAGACACGATCGATGTTAAAACTGGAGAAGCGGCCAAGGCTATAAATCAGCGTTCGGATGTTTGTGCGGTGCCTGCTGCCGGCGTGGTGGCCGAAGCTATGGCGGCGCTGGTTTTAGCAGAAGCGGTTCTCGAAAAGTTCGGTGGCGATAGCATTTCTGAAACACGTCGTAACTTCGAAAACTATATGAGCAACCTACGTTTTAAGTAGGCGTGATGAATCTCAAGCCACCTAACTCTTATATTTTGATTGGTCCGCCGGGTTGCGGAAAATCTACAATCGGAAAGGCTCTAGCCAAATACCTCGGAACAAAATTTGCGGATACTGACACGCTTATTGAAGATGAAGTTGGGATGCCGATATCTCAGATCTTTATCGATAAAGGGGAACCGTGGTTTCGAGAGATCGAAGCGCGCATAGTTTCCAATGAGATTGAAAACCTGATGGGCGTTCTTTCGTTAGGTGGAGGTGCTCCACTCTCCGAACCGGCACAGGAGGCGATTAAAAGATCTGATGCACGGATTGTTTATCTCGACATTTCACTTTCAGCGGCCGCTCCACGAGTTGGCTTCAATCGTGATCGCCCGCTGCTGCTCAATAATCCGCGCGCTGCCTGGCAGGCTTTGATGGAGCAGCGTCGCCCGATCTATCTATCGCTGGCTACCCAAGTAATACTCGTTGATAGCCTCTCACCGAAAGAGATTGTAGAAGCGATTATCAGCGAAAGAGATATAAGCGCGGATAGAGTTGAACCATGAGCCAAATATCTGTGCGCGCCGAACGCGAATATTTAGTTGATATCGGTTCCGATTGGAAAAAATCACTGGTCAAAGCTTGTGAGAATCGAGAGCGCGTAGCCTTGATCATCTCTGAAAACTTTGCAGATCGGACTGCAAACCTAGATTTAGGTAACTGCGAACTCTTCACCTTCGCCATAAGCGATGGTGAAGCTGGTAAGAGCGCCGATACTTTAAACAAGGTTTGGAACTGGTTAGGTGCCGCGGGCTTTACGCGCAGCGATTTGATCGTCGGATTAGGCGGGGGAGCTGTCACTGATTTTGCAGGCTTCGCTGCGGCAACTTGGCTGCGAGGTCTTGATTGGATCGCTGTTCCAACGACAGTTGCAGGAGCTGTTGATGCAGCAATAGGTGGAAAGACGGCGATAAATAGCGATTACGGAAAGAATTTGATTGGATCCTTTCACAGTCCGATCAAGGTAATTATCGATCTTGCTTGGCTAACAACTCTTACCGATCGGGATTTTGCTGCTGGTTTGGCAGAGGTTGTAAAAGCAGGATTCATCGCTGATGGTGAGATTCTTAACTTGCTGCGTGGCAAGAGCGTTAAAGATATTCGAGCAAATCAGGGTCTCATTAAGGAGTTAATCGAACGATCTGTAAAAGTAAAGGCGGATGTTGTATCGCTAGATTTTAAGGAATCGTTCGCGCGAGAGGCGCTGAATTACGGCCATACCTTGGGTCATGCCGTTGAGTTAGATTCGAATTTCTCCTTGCGACACGGTGAGTGTGTAGCCATCGGAATGGCATTTATGGCCCAGCTACAACTCGACCTCGGGCTCATCACCAAAGATTTAGCTGATGATCACATCAAAATTTTGCAAGATCTTGACTTACCGATCTCCTATAGGCGTGAGAGCTGGTCGAAACTTTTATCCCATATGTCGGTCGATAAAAAAACCCGCGGCAGAAGCTTAAGATTCGTTACCATTAGCGCTATAGGAAAGACTGAAAGACTGGAAAATCCAGATGCTCAAGCACTCTATTCCGCTTTCGAAAAGGTGAGTTCATGAACGTTCTAGTCATCAATGGTCCTAATTTGGCGCGGTTAGATATTCGGGATTCTGCAATCTATGGCGATATGTCTTATCCGCAGTTGGTGTCGCATATCAAAGAAGCTGCGTCTACGCATGGCTTTAAAGCGGATGTCAGACAAAGCGATGATGAAGCTACAATAATCTCGTGGTTACATGAAGCAGCCGATCAAAAGTTGCCAGTTATTATCAATCCAGCAGCTTTTACTCATTATTCATATGCAATTCGTGATGCGGTAGAACTGGTTAAATCACCAGTTATTGAAGTCCATCTTTCTAACCCACTTGCTCGTGAAGAATTTCGTCACACTTCAGTTATTTCAGGAGTAGCCAACGGAACTATTGGTGGTTTCGGTCCCAATTCTTACGTACTTGCCCTAATCGCATTGAAGGCGCTACTGGCTTAAAAGTTCAGGTAAACTTGTCAGATCGCCTTCGATGTTCGAAGGCCAACCTAGCTAGACCCGATTAACTTTGGTTCGCTGTTGGTTGAAATTAGTACGTCGTAAGACGTGAACTGGAGTTTCTCGTGGCAACAACAAATGATCTCAAAAATGGCATGACCCTTGATATCGAAGGTCAGCTATGGACTGTCGTCGAGTTCCAACACGTCAAGCCCGGTAAAGGTCCAGCATTCGTTCGTACAAAGTTGAAGCAGGTATTAACTGGAAAGGTCGTCGACAAAACCTTTAACGCGGGCGTCAAGGTTGATGTTGCTATCCTCGAGAAGCGTGAGATGAACTTCCTTTACAAAGAGGGCGCAGATTTCGTCTTTATGGATAACAAGACTTTTGATCAGATGAATATTTCGGCGGCAATTGTCGGAGATTCAGCGAAGTACATGCTTGAAAACACTGAGGCAATCGTTGCTATCCACGAAAATAATCCGCTCTTTATCGAACTGCCAGCCTCAGTAACTCTCACAGTTACCTACACAGAGCCAGGATTACAGGGTGATCGCTCCTCAGGTGGAACTAAGCCGGCGACGGTTGAAACCGGTATCGAGATCCAAGTCCCACTGTTTATCAAACAGGATGAAAAAGTTTTGGTAGATACTCGCGACGGGTCTTACTTAGGTCGCGCTAACTAGTGTCAGCTCGCAGCAAGGCTCGCAAACAGACTTTGGATATTCTCTACGAAGCAGATATTCGAGGTACGCAGCCGCTTGATATCTTGGCATCGCGTGATGTAGCTGAAGAAGGTCCAGATGCCCGCCCGATCCGCGAATACACCCGCGAGTTAATTACCGGAGTCTCAGAACATCGCCGGAAGATCGATGAGTTAATTGCAACATATGCCCAAGGCTGGGATATGGATCGACTGCCAGCCGTTGATCGAAATATCATGCGCCTTGCGCTATTTGAAATTCTTTGGAGTGATGAGCTTGCCGATGCAATCGCAATCGATGAAGCTCTCGCGCTTGCCAAAGAGTTATCTACCGATGAATCTGCTGGATATATACATGGTGTATTAGGTCGAATTGCCTCGATCAAGGACGGCTTGGCGCTTTAAGTATCAGTTTTTCATCAATCCAGATTCTTAAGAGTTCATCTGTGGATTTTCCGATCAGTAACGACAAAGTATCTAAATCGCTGTTGCGCAGCGAAAGCACTTCTCCATTCCAATCGCGACGACGAATTGCAACCGCCTTTAAATATCGGTGCAGCGATTGGATATCACCACCGCCAGCTTTCTCTTCGGAAGATCGAATTTTTCTTAGATCGAAGACCAGTTCAGAGCTTTGCTCTTTCGTAGAAATATAGTTATCAGAAATTAATTCGCTAACTGGCATTCCAAATAGATTGGCGATCTCAATCGTGCGGGCCAGGGAAATGGTTCGCGTGCCACGTTCATACGAGCCCATGACAACGGCTTTGATATGTCCGCCCGAAAGGCGTTCGATGTCATGGAGCGTGAGATGGCGTGACTTTCGCTGGCTACGAATACGCGCGCAGATAGTTGACGGGGTTGGCTGGGTATAAGCTGGATCGCTATTTTGAGGATTCATCGGGAAAAGGTAGGGCTATAGAGGCGTCTGGCTCCGTGGCTATGCACAGAGACCTAGAAATTCGGTGTAACCTTGGCCAACATCCTTTAACGACCCGTCCTGCGAGGCGGGGAAGGAGATTTACGATGAGTCTTGCCCTGCCTGCGCCAGATATCACGCGCGCTATCACCCGCATCTCCCATGAAATCTTGGAACGTAACTCTGGTTCCGATTCAATTACATTACTCGGCATTCCTACACGTGGCGCCCACTTGGCCAAGCGCATAGCTCAAGTCATTGAAGGCATCGAGAAGATGCCGGTCCAAGTCGGAACGCTAGATATAACGCTGCACCGCGATGATCTGCGAACTCGTCCACCGCGGGCACTGATGCCAACCTTGATTCCATCCTTGGGTGTTGAAGGTCGAAACGTTGTGTTAATCGATGATGTGCTCTTCTCAGGCCGAACTATTCGCGCGGCGCTAGATGCGTTAGGTGAGATAGGTCGCCCGAAGAGTGTGCAGTTAGCGGTGCTTGTTGACCGTGGCCATCGCGAATTACCGATACGCGCCGATTTTGTCGGAAAGAATCTTCCTACCTCCATCGACCAGAGCGTTGTAGTCCATTTATCTGAACTCGATGGCGCTGATGAGGTCTTGATTGAAGGTGGTTCGAAGTGAAGCACTTGTTATCAATCAATGATCTATCTAAAGCCGAAGCGATTGCAATTTTAGATACCGCTCAAGAGTTAGCACGCGTAAGCGATGGTCCGATGAAGAAACTACCAACTTTACGCGGAAGAACAATTGTTAACCTATTCGCTGAAGATTCAACGCGAACACGTATCTCATTCGAAGCAGCTGCCAAACGCCTATCGGCAGATGTAATCAACTTTTCCGCAAAGGGTTCAAGTATCAGTAAGGGTGAATCGCTAAAAGATACTGCGCAGACGTTGCAAGCAATGGGCGCCGATGCAGTAATTATTCGACATGGCGCATCGGGCGCTGCGCAAAGATTGGCAGACTCAAAATGGATGTCTGGTGCGGTCATCAACGCTGGAGATGGCACTCACGAACATCCCAGCCAAGCGCTCTTAGACGCTTTCACAATTCGTAAACACCTGGCGAAGTCCACCGATGACTTGACTGGAATCAGGGTAGTCATCGTTGGTGATGTTTTACATTCACGTGTTGCTCGATCAAATGTGTTGCTTCTTGCAAAGTTGGGAGCAGATGTAACTCTGGTGGCTCCACCGACTCTGCTTCCCGTTGGAGTCGAAAGCTGGCCTTGCAAAGTTTCTTACGATTTCGATTCGGCTTTAGCTGGTGTCGATGCAGTCATGATGCTGCGAATTCAACTTGAGCGCATGTCTGAGCTCTTCTTTCCAAATGCTCGTGAATATTCGAGATATTTCGGCCTTAATGGAGACCGCCTAAAGCAACTTAAGCCAACAGCCTTGGTTATGCACCCAGGTCCCATGAATCGCGGTTTGGAAATCACCGCCGATGCTGCAGATGGGGCACGTTCTGTGATCGTCGAGCAGGTTTCTAACGGAGTTAGCGTCAGAATGGCAATTCTCTACATGTTGCTGGCAGGTTCTCAAGAAGGAGATTTAGCTGGAGATAACAAAGAGTTAGGGACCATGTAATGAGCGCTATAAATTCAAACTTTTTGTTAACCGGTTTAACACTTCCTGATGGAAACCTTTGCGATATTCAGATCGTAAATGGAGTCATTGCAGCGCTGGGTGAGTCCCTTCCAAAAGCCTCCGCAGGCCAAACAATTGATTTCACTGGTTGCATCGCCCTTCCTGGTTTAGTAGATCTACATACCCACTTGCGCGAACCTGGCAAGGAAGATGCTGAAACTGTTCTATCTGGTTCAATGGCAGCTGCTAAGGGTGGATACGTTGCTATATCTGCCATGGCTAACACTTCTCCAGTCGCAGATACCGCTGGAGTTGTTGAACAAGTTTTTGCACTTGGACAAAGCGCCGGATTTGCTGATGTCTTTCCAATCGGCGCAGTCACTCAAGGCTTACATGGCGAAACTCTCTCCGAGATCGGCGCAATGGCTGATTCAAATGCTCGAGTGCGAGTTTTTAGTGATGATGGTAGCTGTGTTCATGATCCATTGGTGATGCGACGAGCACTTGAGTATGTGAAGAAATTTGGGGGAGTGATTGCCCAGCATGCGCAAGAGCCAAGTTTAACTAAGGGTGCACAAATGAACGAGGGCGTGATCTCATCTCGTCTTGGTCTTAAAGGCTGGCCAGCTGTTGCAGAGGAAGCCATCATCGCCCGCGATGTTCTACTTGCTGATCACGTTAAGTCACGCCTGCATATCTGCCATCTCACTACCGCAGGCGGTGTTGAGATTATTCGTTGGGCAAAGGCTCGCGGCATAGATGTAACTGCTGAAGTAACTCCGCACCATTTACTTCTTACGGATGAAACTGCAAATAGTTACGATCCAATATTTAAAGTAAATCCACCTCTGCGAACCCAGCGCGATGTAGAAGCGTTACGTGAAGGTTTGGCAGATGGCACAATCGATATTGTTGCTACCGACCATGCTCCACATCCAGCAGAAAGCAAAGAATGCGAATGGCAAGAGGCTGCGTTTGGAATGCTCGGATTGGAAAGCGCTCTTGCAATTGTTAATCAAACAATGGTTCAAACAGGACTTCTTAACTGGGAGGGCGTCGCTGATCGCATGAGCTACGCACCGGCGCGTATCGGCCGTTACGAGAGCCATGGACAGAAAATCGCCGTTGGTGCACCAGCACACCTAACTGTGATCAACCCGACGCAGACTTTCCGTGTGGATCGTGACCTAGTTGCTTCTCGCAGTCGCAATACTCCGTTCCACGGCATGGAACTGATAGGAGTTATTCAGGGAACTTTCTTCCGAGGTCTTCCGACATATCTATCAGGGAAATTAACATCCATTCACAACCCGAGTCAGATTGAAAGCCATGGAGGTGCCTGGCTATGAGTAAGGCGTTCCTCGTTCTCGATGATGGCCGAATCTTTCAAGGAAAATCTTGGGCAGCGACTGGACGCACTTTTGGTGAAGCAGTATTCCAAACAGGGATGACTGGTTACCAAGAAACTTTGACTGATCCGAGTTACCACCGCCAAGTCGTTGTAATGACCGCACCTCATATCGGAAACACTGGAGTAAACACTTTCGATAATGAATCAAAGAAGATTTGGGTTGCAGGTTTTGTCGTGCGCAATCCATCGACTCTTACAAGCAATTGGCGCAGCGAAAATGATCTCGAAGCAGAGCTAATCGCACAAAATATTGTGGGAATCCAAGGCATCGATACTCGCGCCTTGACGCGCCATCTTCGCGATCGTGGCGCTATGCGAGTTGGCATCTTTTCGGGAGAAGATCTCTCAAAGGAAGAGATGGTCGTCGAGGTTCGCAAGACATCTCAGATGAGCGGTGCATATTTAAGTGAAGATGTTTCAACTGAGCAAACTTACATCGTCCCAGCTATCGGCGAGAAAAAGTTCACGGTAGCTGCGCTTGATTTAGGCATTAAAGGCGCAACACCGCGAGCGCTATCGCAACGCGGAGTTGAAGTGCATGTCATGCCTTACAACACAACTTTAGAAGAAATACTCGCAATTTCTCCAGATGGTGTTTTTCTCTCGAACGGTCCAGGTGATCCTGCAACTATGAATGATGTTGTGGATTTAGTTCGCAACATTCTCTTGGAACAAATACCTATCTTCGGAATCTGTTTCGGCCATCAGATTCTGGGGAGAGCGTTGGGATTTGAAACCTACAAGCTACAGTTCGGACATCGCGGAATTAACCAACCCGTTCTCGATAAGAGAACTGGAAAGGTAGAGATCACCGCTCACAACCATGGTTTCGCAATTAAAGCGCCAACTGAAGGAACCTTTAACACTGTATTCGGTGCCGGTGAAGTAACTCATATCGGACTAAACGACGGAGTAGTTGAAGGGCTACAACTTCTAGAAGTTGGAGCATTTAGTGTGCAGTACCATCCAGAAGCCGCCGCAGGTCCACACGATGCCGCCTATCTCTTCGACCGCTTTATTGATTTGATGGTTAAGTACCCAAGCGCGAGGGCAGCGAAATAATGCCACGTGATACATCGATTAAAAGCGTTCTAGTTATAGGTTCCGGTCCGATAGTGATTGGGCAGGCTTGCGAATTCGATTACTCTGGTACCCAAGCTTGTCGGGTGCTTCGCGCTGAAGGTATTCGTGTAGTTCTGGTTAACTCCAACCCAGCTACGATAATGACTGATCCTGAATTCGCCGATGCAACTTATATCGAGCCGATTACACCAGAATTTATTGAAAGAATTATCGCAAAAGAACGCCCTGATGCTGTTCTTGCAACACTTGGTGGACAGACCGCCCTTAATGCGGCGATCGGATTGCATAAGGCTGGCACGTTACAAAGATATGGTGCACAGTTAATTGGCGCTGATGTCGATGCGATCGAACGCGGCGAAAATCGCGAAATCTTCCGTTCTATCGTTGAGAAGATTGGGGGAGAGTCGGCGAAGTCGATCATCTGCCACACGATGGAAGAGGTAATTGCGGGCGCGGCAATTCTTAATTACCCAGTCGTTGTCCGCCCATCGTTCACAATGGGCGGTCTCGGGTCAGGGATCGCCTTTGATGAAGAGAATTTGCGACAAATCGCTGGTGCAGGTTTACGCCATAGCCCAATTTCGGAAGTACTACTTGAGGAATCAATTTTGGGCTGGAAAGAGTACGAACTTGAGGTAATGCGAGATCACTTAGATAACGTAGTGATCGTTTGCAGTATTGAAAATATTGACCCGATGGGTGTTCACACCGGTGATTCAATTACTGTCGCACCAGCTCTCACCTTAACCGATGTCGAATTTCAAAAGCTTCGTAATCTATCGATCGATATCATTCGTGAAGTTGGAGTTGCAACAGGTGGGTGCAATATCCAATTTGCGGTCAACCCCGATAACGGTCGCATAATCGTTATCGAGATGAATCCACGAGTATCTCGCTCCAGCGCTTTAGCTTCTAAGGCCACTGGCTTTCCGATCGCGAAGATCGCTACCAAGTTAGCGATTGGCTACACTCTTGATGAAATTAAAAATGATATTACTCAGGTAACGCCTGCTTCATTCGAACCAACCCTTGATTACATAGTTGTTAAATGTCCACGATTTGCTTTTGAAAAATTTGCGGATGCCGACCCTCGCCTGACAACAACCATGAAGAGCGTTGGTGAAGCGATGGCGATCGGCCGATCATTCCCTGAAGCGCTCATGAAGGCTCTGCGCTCTTTAGAACGTAAGGAAGCGATCTTTTCCTTTCCAAGCGATACATCCAAGATTGATCTGCAGCATCTACTTAAGGCTATGACAATTCCTACTGAATATCGCCTACAGCAAGTTCAACAAGCGCTGTGGGCTGGCGCTCCTATGGAAGATGTCTTTAACGCAACCAAGATTGATCGTTGGTTCTTACACCAACTGCAATTGATTAACGAACGCGCCCGCGAAATCGCGCGGCCAGGTGAGTTAACCGAGGAGTTTCTGCGCAACGCCAAAGAAATGGGATTTTCAGATATACAAATTGCTGCGCTGCGTGGAACAACCGATGAAGATGTGCGCAAAGCCCGTTATCACTTAGGTGTCCGGCCAGTTTACAAGACGGTAGACACTTGCGCAGCAGAGTTCGAAGCTTTCACTCCGTATCACTATTCAAGTTATGAAGAAGAGAGCGAAGTTCGATCTCGCACAAAGCCAGCAGTCATCATCCTTGGAAGTGGACCAAATCGGATCGGTCAAGGAATTGAATTTGATTATTCATGTGTACACGCATCCTTTACGTTGCGCGAAGCAGGTTTCGAGACGGTGATGATCAACTGCAATCCCGAAACAGTTTCGACTGATTACGACACATCAGACCGCTTATATTTTGAACCACTTACGCTAGAGGATGTTCTTGAAGTTGTTCATGCTGAAACTCTCGCAGGTCCTGTTCTCGGTGTGATTACCCAACTCGGTGGACAAACGCCCCTCGGTCTAGCTGCCGGCTTAAAAGCGGCGGGGGTAACGATTCTTGGAACTTCTCCCGATGCCATAAATCTTGCGGAAGATCGCGGTGCCTTTGGCCAAGTTTTAGCTAAGCAAGCGCTGTGCGCACCCGAGTTTGGCATGGCGGCATCTCAACTTGAAGCACAAGAGATTGCGACCCGCATCGGATATCCAGTTCTAGTGCGCCCATCATTCGTTCTAGGTGGCCGCGGTATGGAGATCGTTTATGATGATGCAGCTTTGGCGGGCTTTATTTCACGCGCTACTGATATAACACCGCACCGTCCTGTTTTAGTAGATCGTTTCTTAGATAGCGCAATCGAATTAGATGTAGATGCCCTGTATGACGGAGATGAATTATTCCTTGGTGGAATCATGGAACACATCGAAGAGGCTGGAATTCACTCAGGCGATAGCGCATGCGTGCTTCCCGCGATGACGATTTCCTCTTCACAACAGACGGCGATTCGTGAAGCAACTTTAAAGATTGCCCAAGGCGTAGGAGTTCTCGGACTAATAAATATCCAGTTCGCTATGGCCGAAGATGTGCTCTATGTACTTGAAGCTAATCCACGCGCTTCTCGCACTGTCCCGTTTGTCAGCAAAGCAACCGGAGTTCCATTAGCGAAAGCTGCTGCGAGAATTGCTATGGGTACAAAGATTGCAGCCCTGAGAAGTGAAGGTCTATTGCCTAGCCAGAGCGATGGAGTTGCGAAGGGAGTATCCGTAAAAGAGGCGGTACTTCCCTGGAACCGTTTCCGACGTACTGATGGTCGCGGCGTTGATGCTGTTCTCGGACCTGAGATGCGTTCCACCGGCGAGGTTATGGGAATTGCCGAAACCTTTGGCGAAAGTTACGCCAAGAGTCAGATCTCTTCCTTCGGATCGCTTCCAAAGTCAGGAACAGTATTTATCTCACTTGCTGATAAAGATAAGCAGTCCGGACTGGCGCCAGCACGCGCGTTCTTGCAGTTAGGATTCAAAATTATTGCAACTGGTGGCACCGCTGATTTCTTTGCGAATAACAACATCTTGGCGCAGAAAATTCGTAAGAATTCAGAAGGTACCGGTCCGCTAGGAGAACGAACTATCGTTGAGCTACTAAACAGTGGGGAAGTAGATCTCGTTATCAATACTCCGGTCGGTCGTGGCACGCGCGCAGATGGTTGGGCTATTCGCACCGCCGCTGTACAACGTTCTATCCCATGTATCACAACGGTTGCGGGCTTTAGCGCTGCAGTAGAAGGAATAAAGGCGTTGCAACGCGGTGAACTTTCCGTTCTTCCAATTCAAGAATGGTTAAAAATGTAATGTCCACTATTAATCGCGGCGCATCGCATATCATTGCAACAGTCCTGGGAAATAAACGGGTGGGTCAATATCACCAGATTTTGCTTGGTGTTGGTGAGCTAGTTAAGACTTGTCGACCTGGAAATTTCGTGGCTATCAAAGTCGGTGGAGATACCTCACGAATGGTTCTACGTCGTGCATTTGCAATCTCACGAGTTGCCGAAAGTGCTTCATTCGGGGGAACTATGGAATTAATCGTTGCTCCACATGGAAGCGGATCGCAGTGGCTCTGTTCTCAACCTGAAGGAGTTGAAGTAGATGTTGTAGCTCCACTCGGAACTGCATTTGGTATTCCTACAACTCCGGTAAGCGCTCTTCTTGTAGGCGGCGGTTATGGTTCTGCTCCACTCTTCGGACTTGCCGAAGTTCTAAAGGCTCGCGGCTGCAAAGTGGATATGTTGCTTGGAGCATCAACCGGCGGGAAGATTTACGCACCAATGGAAGGAAAGCGCTCGGTAAATTCCCTGAAAATTTATACCGAGGATGGAACCATGGGAGAGACTGGTCGAGTTACCGAACCAATCGTTGATCTAATCAAATCTGGCGCAGTAGACGTTATCTATTCATGTGGCCCAATGGGGATGCTCTCAGCGATTTCGAAATTGACTGAAGGCACAGATGTTGTTCATCAGTGCGCCGTTGAAGAGGCTATGGCCTGCGGCATTGGAATCTGTATGACCTGCGTACTTCCAGTTAAAGGCGAAGATGGATCGATTTCGATGCTGCGCTCGTGCATCGATGGCCCAGTAATGGATGGCGCCGATGTGCAATGGCATTTAGTCGGACAAATTCCGCAGGTGCAACCATGACATTGACCAACTCTGAAAACTTCGACTTCTCAACAACTCTGGGAAATGCATATTTCGCTACACCAATCTTTACGGCAAGCGGTTGTGCCAGTTCTGGAAAAGAGTTAGCTCAGTTCTTCCCACTTCAAGATATCGGTGCGGTTGTTACTAAATCGGTAATGAATAAACCACGACATGGTCGCCCGACGCCACGTATGGCTGAGACGCCATCAGGAATGCTTAATTCAATTGGACTGCAAGGCCCTGGAATTGACGCTTTTCTGGCTAAGGATGTTCCATGGTTAGTTGCAGAGAAAGCGCGCGTGATCGTTTCGATCGCTGGCGAAACTATTGAAGAGTATGCAACTTTGGCACGTAAAGTTAGATCAACTCCAGGTATCAGCGCGCTGGAAGTAAATATTTCCTGCCCCAATGTAGAAAACCGTGGTTTGGTCTTTGCTTGCGATCCCGAAGCATCGCGTCGCGTGATTGATGGGGTTCGCCGAATTATTGGTGGTGACCTTCCGATAATCGCAAAGCTCTCTCCTGATGTAACAGATCTTCCTGCAATTGCTGCTGGCGTTGTTGAATCTGGTGCAGATGCACTCGCCTTGATCAATACCGTTTTGGGAATGGTGATAAATATCGACACCATGCGACCGCATCTAGGCGGAAAGACAGGCGGTCTTTCCGGACCGGCTATTCGTCCAGTTGCAGTTCGCGCGATTTATCAAGTACACCAAGCGCTGCCACACGTGCCGATCCTTGGAATGGGTGGTGTGTCATCCGGTCGTGATGCTTTTGAACTAATTCTTGCTGGGGCCTCAGGTATCTCAGTTGGAACCGCCAGTTTTGGAAATCCACACGCCCTTATTGATATTCAAAACCAATTGCAAGAACTACTGATCGCAAAGGGATTCGCTTCACTTAAATCTGCTATAGGTTTTGCACATAGATCGGAACGGTCATGAAAGCGCCAATAATTCTTGCAGTAGATACTTCAGATTTTGATACCGCTCTGGCTTGGATTGAGAATACTAAAGAATCTGTATCGGTATATAAGCTTGGTCTGGAATTTTACCTAAATTTCGGCAGCGCAGGAGTCTCTAGAATAATTAAAGAAACCGGCGTTGAGATATTTCTTGATCTTAAACTTCACGATATTCCTCACACAGTTGCAGGTGCAGCTTCTGCAATTTCACATCTAAGGCCTAAGTTCCTAACGGTTCATGCCAGCGGTGGCAAGGCCATGGTTAAAGCAGCGGCAGAAGCCGTGCCTGAAGTTGCTGTAACAGCGGTGACAATTCTTACCTCGTTATCCGAAGAGGACCTCTTTGAGATTGGGTATGCCAGCCCCGCGCTCGAGAGCGCTGTAGCGTTAGCGAAAATGGCGGTAAAGGCTGGCGCGAAAGCGATTGTCTGCTCTCCTCTAGAAACTTCTGCAATTCGAAGTGCAGTCGGACCTGATCCAATCATTATTACTCCTGGGGTTCGCCCGCTTTCTGAGGTTGGCGGCGATGATCAAAAGCGCACGATGACACCAAGTGATGCGATCGCTCAAGGCGCTAACTATGTAGTTATTGGACGACCAGTCACATCTGCTTGGGTTAATGGTCCACAAGCGCTGCGCGAAAAGGCTGCGCTAATTGCTAGTGAAATTCTCGGTAAGTAGAGTCTGCTTGTGCCGACGCCTCCAGTTCTAACTGATGCACAACGTGCTGCAGCTCTGGCGAAATCAACTGCCGCCCGACAGGTGCGCGCTGCTATCAAAGCGCGAGTCAAGGCGGGGGAGTTGTCGCTTTCTGCGATTTTGACTTTAGCGGTTAACGACGAGGCAATTGCCAAGATGCGAGTAGTTGAACTCCTTGAATCGTTTGCAGGCGTTGGAAAAGTGAGAGCGTTAGCAACACTGGAAAAGTTAAATATTTCAGCAACTCGTAGGATTCAGGGTCTCGGAGTATCTCAGCGAGAAAACTTGCTGAAAGAGTTTCCTGACCGGGTTGCAGCTGCGCAGCGTGGAAAGTTACTGGTCTTATCCGGACCTGGTGGAGTTGGTAAAAGTACGGTTGCCAAATCCTTGCGAGAATCTGGTGCGTTCTGGGTGAGCATTTCTGCAACAACTCGCACTGCTCGACATAATGAAGTAGATGGTGTTGATTACTTTTTCTACACCGATGAAGAGTTTGACGCGGCGATAAAAAATGCGCTCTTTTTAGAGTGGGCAAATTTTGCCGGCGCACGTTACGGAACTCCACGTAAGCCAGTAGAAGATGCGCTCCGTAATGGTAAGAATGTTCTTTTAGAGATTGAAATTGCTGGCGCAAAGCAAGTCAAAGAGCGTGCGCCTGAGGCTATATTGATTTTTCTACAACCACCTTCATGGGAAGAGCTGGTTTCTCGACTTGAAGCAAGAGGTACAGATTCGCCCGAACGCCGGGCTGCGCGCCTTGAATTAGCCCAAGAAGAACTGGCCCAAGCAGGGTTTTTCGATATCTCACTTGTAAATGAGCGCGTGGAAGAGGTGGTCGCTCACCTGATATCATTGACCACTTCACATTAGATTTTCTTTTGTTTTTAAATTACTGGAGGCTTTAAATGGACGGCATCACTAATCCACCAATCGATGAACTTCTCGAAAAGAGCGGATCAAAGTACAGCCTCGTTCTCTATGCCGCTAAGCGTGCACGTCAGATCAATGCTTATTACTCACAACTCGGTGAAGGACTACTTGAGTACGTCAGACCGCTAGTTGAGACGCATGTGCATGAGAAGGCACTGTCAATCGCTCTTCGCGAAATCAACGAAGGTCTTTTGACGATCGAAAATCTCGAACCAACTGCTTAATTAACTCTTTCAAGGTTTCGACATGGCGCGTGCTCGGGAGGTAATTCTCGGCGTTGGCGGAGGCATCGCAGCCTATAAATCCTGCGATTTACTTCGTCGTTTGCAGGATCGCGGATATTCGATCACCGTAGTACCAACTCCGTCTAGCCTAAATTTTGTCGGTGCGGCCACCTGGGAAGCGCTCTCTGGTCAACCAGTTACAACACAGGTCTGGGAACGCGTTGAGGAGGTCAGACATATTTCTCTGGCTAAAAAGGCGGAGAGCATAATAATCGCACCGGCAACGGCTGACTTAATCGCTCGGATAGCAACTGGTCGCGCCGATGATTTGCTCACCAATTTGATTTTGGCGGTAGATGTTCCAATCTTGGTGGTTCCGGCTATGCATCCGCAGATGTGGCTTGATCCTGCTACTCAAGCAAATGTTGCAACGCTAAAAGCTCGTGGCTATGAAGTGATGAAACCTGATGTTGGAAGGTTAACTGGCGATGATATTGGTCCAGGTCGATTTCCTGAAACTAGTTCCATTATCGAAAGATTCGAAAACATTTTTGGGATCAAGAAGGATCTGTTAGATAAAAAGGTATTAGTTACCGCTGGCGGAACTCGCGAACCAATCGATCCAGTTAGATATATCGGCAATCGTTCAAGTGGGCGACAAGGAGCAGCGGTTGCAGTGGCTGCGCAAAGCCGCGGCGCTGATGTGACTTTGATTATCGCAAACTCACAATTATCTGTTGACGAAGAGAAAGAATTGGCCGGAGTTAACGTAATTGCAGTTGAGACAGCGCTTGAAATGCACGGCCATCTTGAAGTTGAATTCCCTAAGACCGATATATTGGTCATGAGCGCTGCGGTTGCAGATGCAAGACCATCGCAGGTTTCATCTGGCAAGATTAAAAAGAGCGATCTGCAAAATATTGAATTAACTCAGAATCCAGATCTCTTGAAATCGATATCAGCGCTACGTAAAAAACAGATAGTTATCGCCTTTGCCGCAGAAACATCGCTTGATATCGCCTTGGCTAAGGCTAAGTTAGAGGCTAAAGGCGCTAATATTCTCTATCTAAATGATGTTTCCGAAGGTGCAATATTCGGCTCGACCGAGACTCGGGGGATAATCATTACGAGCAACGGTGCTCAAATATCAGTACCAAATTCAACCAAGGACTCGCTGGCCGATCTTCTGCTCGACCAAGCCCTTATTCAGTTAGGTTAAACCCATGTCAAAGCGTCTATTTACCTCCGAATCAGTAACTGAAGGTCACCCAGATAAAATTGCCGATCAAATTTCTGATGCCATTTTGGATTCACTTCTTTCGCAAGATCCTTCCAGTCGCGTTGCAGTTGAAACTCTAATTACAACTGGTCAGGTTCACGTCGCAGGCGAAGTGACCACAAACGGTTACGCAGATGTTATGGGCATAGTTCGCGACACCGTAATTGGTATCGGGTATGACTCTTCCGTTAAGGGCTTCGACGGAAATAGCTGTGGTGTATCCATCTCTATTGGACAACAGTCTCAAGATATTGCCCAAGGCGTAGATGATGCCTATGAAAACCGTGTCGCATCGTCAGCAGATCCGCTGGATCTACAGGGCGCTGGCGACCAAGGGCTGATGTTCGGATATGCCTGCGATGACACTAAAGAATTAATGCCGCTTCCAATTTGGTTGGCTCACGAATTGGCGCAACAGCTTTCCAAGGTCCGTAAATCTGGTGCACTTCCATATCTTCGCCCTGATGGCAAAACCCAAGTAACTATTGAATACGATGGCGACAAGGCAGTTGCTTTGGATACCGTAGTTATCTCTAGCCAGCATGCAGAAGATGTAGATGTTGCTAAGAAATTAACTCCAGAAATCATCGAGCAGGTAATTGAACCGGTTCTATCTAAGATCGATCTTCCGCGTAAAGAGATGCGCACGTTAATTAACCCAACGGGGCGCTTCGTTATTGGTGGTCCAATGGGAGACGCTGGTTTAACCGGTCGCAAAATCATCGTCGACACATATGGCGGAATGGCTCGCCACGGTGGCGGTGCTTTCTCTGGAAAAGATCCTTCAAAGGTAGACCGTTCAGCGGCCTACGCAATGCGTTGGGTTGCTAAGAACGTAGTTGCTGCGGGGCTTGCTCGTCGTTGCGAAGTTCAGGTGGCTTACGCGATTGGTAAGGCGCAACCGGTTGGTGTGTTTGTGGAAACTTTTGGTACTGAG
>Ga0214919_10001153_pt1 | contig 44185 bp, 42 predicted proteins | sample LL1503_MetaG_FD_177994 | JGI IMG/M metagenome (GOLD analysis project Ga0214919, IMG submission 177994) | Freshwater microbial communities from Lake Lanier, Atlanta, Georgia, United States - LL-1503 | ecosystem: Environmental > Aquatic > Freshwater > Lake | place: USA: Georgia | collected... | reverse complement strand
GTCTTATCTTTATCGCTAGACATATGTTAATTATATATAACACAATAGAAAATATATAAGGATAGTGTATTTTTTACTTAGAATATGTTTTATGTTTCTTTATGTTTGGAAACTTGATGTTTCTTTATCATTTTCTAGAAATGAAACCTTTAATTTATATTTATTCATAACGTCTCCTAAAAGACTTCCACCCATTCCTTCTTTGTAAATATTATATGCTTGTTGAGGATTGGTTGCTACATTGAGATATTGGATATTTGAAGTGAACCCACTGAACCCGCCGTCCGGTGTGATATTTATATCAGACTTAGAATCTGCTATTTTTGGTACTCCTTTAAGTAAACACGTTCTTACTAGCTTACCCTCTAGATAAACGTCTAGAGTTCTTCCGTATAAACTTACAATAATACAGCTCCATTTCTGAATGGGAATATTCTTTATAACACATTCATGAACGGTTGGAGTCGTGGTTGAAGGTGTGGTCGTGGTTGAAGGTGTGGTTGTAGTTGAAGGCTTATCATCAAAACATGTAACCGAAATTGTAAGATCATTATCCGTTCCACCCAAAACAATAGATGGGGATGGACTTGGGGTTCCACCGGTGAGTAATCTGGACAAAATTGTTTTCTTTTCTCCATATCGGTAGTTCCAATCGTCTATATATATCCAAGCTGAATATGTATAATTATTTGTATTATTAGAAGATAGAGTGTTTCCTTTAACTACTTTGACCTCCTTTGCGTTTAAAGTTGTGTTTGTTAAATTACTACTCTTGTTGTATAATACATAAATCAATAAATAAAAAACAACAATTACAAGTACGCCAATTAAAACTTTTTGATACAACTCCATTATATTATATAATTATAAATAATATATTATATTCTAAATGGATAAAATAATACGTGTTTTTTTCCTCAGTATATGTAAGGTATATCATTGTTTTTCAACAAGTGATAAGTATTGCTAACGGAAGATAGACTTAATACGTGATCATAAACATTAACGTTGCATATGCCTCCTTCTATTCCTTTTTTTTCTCCTGAATATATTCTTTCATCTCTCATAAAAGGTGCTATATTTTGTCTTGAACCAACTAAATCTCCGTTAATAAATACATCCATATTACCCGAGTCGTAATTTATAACCATGTTATTCCATTTTTGATATTGAAGAGCATCGGTTTCGTATATAGTAGTCATTGTGTCGTCATTCTTTTGTAAGCATTGAACTCGAAGCTTATTATTTTTAGAATGAAACTGGACGCTCGGTTTATTTCTATAATTTAAAATATTAGTGTATTTGTTGTAAGATGTGCCTGTATTTGGTGGCTGCGGATTGATATAAAACCAAAATGACACTGAATATTTGTATGAGAATTTCTTTTTATCTGTTGTAATATTCGTATTTTCATATTTACCTAAAATCTCTTCTTTGTTCAAATAAATTGGTTTACCTACTAATTGACTTTTGTCATGGGATGATATATAATGAATTATGTTTGGAAGCAATAATCTAACAAGAATAAGAGCTATTTCAATTGAGAATAATATCCATACTATATTAGTTACAGTACTGTATTGACCTTTAATACCATCGGCCATTTTTATAATTGTTTTTGGTACAATAATCCATATGTCTTCGTTTTTGTCGACGGGTTTTTTATCTCCAATATTCAATTTGCCTTTGTCTTTTTCGTCTTCGACGGGGGTTTTATCTCCAATGTATTTAATAATAAAAAACCCCATTATTCCTAGAAAACCGAATAAAATACTGAAATCTATTAAAAAGGTGAATATAGTTTGAAATGACTGTATATTTAGAATGATCTTCCACATATAATAAAAAATAACAAACACTGTTATACAACCTATTAAAATTATTCCAAATGAAGTCAATTTCTTCATATCTATCTTACTATCAGTTTTAGTATAATAATAATAAATAATAAAATTCACTAGCATATTCATTTGAAGAAACATCATAGTATAAGATGGATACTTATCACTTATTTCATATGGATTCCATAAATAAAAAATACCCAATGCTATTGAATATTGTATAACCAAAGCGATAATAATAATTGAACTGAACATTTTTTACGTTATTATTAGTATTATATTATAACCACATTAAAAATTTTCAAAAGCTGTTTTTTTTCCATGACATTCCCTACATAACGCTACTAAATTAGAAATATGGTTTGTTCCTCCAGATCCAAGTCTTGTCTTGTGGTCTACTTCAAACCATGCCGATAATTGTTGTTTACAAGAATCGCATTTCCACGACTGCTGGGAAGCAACAAACTTTTTTTTTGTCTCACTCACGCTTCTTTTGCTTCCATTTCCACCAGATGTTTCCATTCGTTTATTAGGCTGAGTATTCTGCTTATATTGGTCGTTTCCTTGAGCACCGTTGAATAAATTTGTCTGAGAAAGATTAAACATAGGGGTTAATAAATCACCTGCGCTCTTGTCTATAGGTAGACATTTAATTATACTATTTGCATGGGTGAATAGACTACTCGAATGCTGTGGGTATTTTTTAATAAATAAATAAGCAGATAACCCAACAAACCCAATCCCGGCCATTTGATAATATTTTTTCCATGTTTTTAACATTTGAATATACTTGTCGTCATAATATGCGTTCATAACCAAAAATCCAGTTATACCAAAGATTAATAATTCGAACTTCATTTTTTTGATTTTTTTTGATTGTTTGTTATGTTATATTATAGTGTTTTTTATTTATTTATTTATTTAATAATTTATTTATTGTACAATAATATTGCTATTAGGAAGAAAAATACAATAATCGCTATGAATATTATTTTCTCTCGTTTCGCTCTTTCTTTATTATCTTTTTCTATTCTTGGCTTATATCGATCATAGTATATCTCCAGAGCTTTATCCATTTCCATTTCAGACATTCCTAATGCTCTATTTATTTTATTGTGAATAAAATGCATCCATCTCACAAATGACTCTCTTGAATCTAAATAAGGAGTTACGGGATATTTATCTATAAATTTATTAAAAGAATCCCCTATTTCACTTACAGGTAGAAATAAAGGCAGACTTTGAATAAAGTCATAATACTTTTTCTTAGTGACCTCGTTCGGATGAAGGGGGTATGTTATAGCTATTGTATGCAGAAAAAACCAGTAATGAGGTCCCCATATAGTTGGATCAAGGTAATAATTATTATTAATTGTATTATTAATTGGCATAATACAATTGATATTTTTAAAAATTATAGTTTTAGACGAACGAGATAATTCTCTTTCATATTTAAACTATATAAACCTTGTCGAATTGTATATAGTAAAGAGGGAGATAAATGTATAAAAAGGACATAGTATGTAATAAATGTGGAAAAAGCGGACATATTTTTTCAAATTGCGTAAATCCAATAACAAGTTTAGGGATCATTGCTTTTAAATATAATAGTTATACGAACAAGTATAAATATCTGATGGTTCATAGGAAAGATAGTTACGGGTTTGTGTGTTTTATAAGAGGAACGTACAATATTTACGACAAACTTCTTTTGGAGAATATTTCATCTGTATTGACAAATACTGAAAAAAAAAGATTACTAACAGAAGATTTCAATTCGCTCTGGCATTCAGTTTGGGGAAGTAGTATGGGAGTAAATCACAGATCTGTTGAAAATGAAGCACGTGTGAAATTCGACCAATTAAAAAAAGGGATATACGCAAATGGAATTTATTACAATTTAGATTCCATTATTAGCGAATCGAAAACCAACTGGGATTATCCTGAATGGGGGTTTCCAAAAGGAAGACGAGATTATAAGGAAAATGATTTGTCTTGCGCCATGAGAGAATTTGAGGAAGAAACCGGTTATGACAAGAATAAATTAACATTAATTAATAATGTAATGCCGTTTTCTGAAATTTGTATAGGGTCGAATTATAAACTTTATAAACATTCTTATTACATCGCAAATATGAAACAAGAAGCGGAAGACGCCAATACAGATGATGGTAAAATGTTCGAAACTCAAGAAACTAGTGAAGTTAAATGGTTTACGTATGAAGAGGCGATGAAGACAATTCGTCCATATAATAAGGAGAAAAAAGACATTTTAACTAGGGTGGATACAATGTTAAAAACATACACTTTATATTCTTAATATATATTAAGGTCCGATAGTTATAATGTCTTCATCTAAAAAAACATATAAAAAAAAAAGAGTAGTAGTGGAAAAATACTCAGAGCCAAAAACGTTATCTATTTCGTCGCCTTTACAAGAGAATCCAGTGCCTTTACAAGAGAATCCCGTGCCTTTAGGTCAAAGATATGCACTTAAAGTCGATATAAATGAAAATGAAAATGAAAATGAAAATGAAAATGAAAATGAAAATGAAAATGAAAATGAAAATGAAAATGAAAATGAAAATGAAAATGAAAATAAAAATGAAAACGAAGAAAATGAAAAGCTTAATATAAAAGAATTAGCTGAACGAACCCAACTAGTTCAGCAAGGTGAAAATTATGATTTTTTATACCCTAATTTGAACGATCCAAATTTTAATATAAAAATCGCTAAAAAAAAAGAGTTTTCTGAAACAAAATACGACGGAACTATTCACGATAACATAGAGGAATATTCTGATTCAGTTTGTAACGCAGAATATGAATTAGCCCCTCATCAATTGTTTATAAGAAACTTTCTATCTTTTCACACCCCATACAATAGTTTGCTTTTATTTCACGGTCTAGGGAGTGGAAAAACGTGCTCGGCTATTTCTGTCGCCGAAGAAATGAGGGATTCAATGTCTCGTGTAGGGATAAATCAGCGAATTATAGTGATCGCAACTCCAAATGTACAGGATAATTTCAGATTACAGCTATTCGACGATAGAAAATTAGAATCGATAGACGGTATCTGGAACATAAATGCGTGTACTGGAAATAAATATATAAGGGAAATTAATCCTATGAATACGAAAGAAATGAAGAGAGAGAAGATTATAACTCAAGTCAAGAGAATCATAAACGAAAATTATCAATTCATGGGGTACATTGAATTTGCGAATTATTTTGAAAAAAGTACAAAAATCGATGAAACTATTTCAGGTGAAAGAAAAAAGGAAATGATAGCAAATAAAATACTCAATACATTTGAAAACCGTCTTATTATAATAGATGAAGTTCATAACATTAGAATCGGTAGCGATATAAATAAAGCGACGGGTAAAACAATTACTTCTAGTTTATTTGATATTGTCAAAACTACTAAGAACGTAAGATTATTGTTATTGTCTGCTACGCCAATGTATAATAATTACAATGAAATTATTTGGCTTACTAATTTGATGAATGTAAACGACAAACGTTCGACGGTTAAAACAAAAGATGTCTTTAACTCTGACGGAACGTTCGTAAAGAGCGAACGAGGAGTTGAAATTGGAAAAGAGTTGTTGGAAAGAAAATTAATAGGGTATGTTTCGTTTGTCAGAGGAGAAAATCCTTATTCTTTCCCTTATAGAATGTTGGTAAAAGACTTTGAACCTGAAAATTCATCAGACCAAGTGTATCCAACTAACCAATTTAATGGAACTGCTATAAAGGGTGGTATAAAAAATATATCTATTTACTACACAAAACTAGGGTCTTATCAGCAATTGGGTTACGATTATACAATTGACACATTAAAAAAATCTTTGAATGAAGATAATAAGCCTAATTTTGAAAATATGGAGAAATTCGGATATACTTCACTGAATGAGCCGCTTCAAGCTCTGAATATTATTTATCCCAGTGAGGACTTTGCAACTGTTATGGATTCAGAAGAAGAAAAAAAAAGTGAAGCGGATGAGGTTAGTTTGGTAGATAAAGAAGGACAAGTCGAACCGAAAGACCTAATTGGGGAACGGGGTCTAATGAGAATAATGCGTTTTAACCCCAAGATAGTGGCTAGTACATTCGAGTATAAAGATATTGGAAAATATGGAAGAATATTCTCTTTTGGTCAAATAGGAAAGTATAGTGGTAAGATCAAACGTGTATGTGAAAAAATATTAAGCTCGACTGGAGTAATATTGATTTATTCAAATTATATTTACGGAGCTCTTATTCCACTTGCTCTAGCTCTTGAAGAACTCGGATTTACAAGAGCAGGGGACGGAAAGTCATTGTTTAACACTGCACCTGCACCTGATATTAACCTACTACGTAATATTAAAGGTGCGAAAAAATATGTAATGATAACTGGAAATAAAAATGTATCTCCGAATATTACAGAAGACTTGAAACGTTTGACATCTTTAGATAATAAAGATGGAGGTAACGTAAAAGTCGTTCTAATATCAAAGACTGGATCCGAAGGTATTGATTTCAAGTTCATAAGACAGGTTCATATATTAGAACCTTGGTATAATATGAGCAGAATTGAACAAATTATAGGAAGGGCGGTAAGAACATGCAGTCACAAAGATTTGCCGTTTAAAGACCGAAATGTAGAAATTTACATGCATGGGTCTATTATGAAAGAATCAAGGAGTAAGGAGGAAGCAGTGGATTTATATGTATACAGATTCGCCGAATTAAAAGCAATCCAGATAGGAATTGTAACTAGGTTGCTTAAAGAAATATCAGTGGATTGTATTTTAAATTATAACCAGAGTAAATTTACCGCTGAAAATATGGGTAAAACGGTTATTCAACATTTGTCTAGTGGAACAATTATACAAAATTATAGTGTGGGTGATAAAGAATTCTCGTCTGTATGCGATTATATGGAATCATGTGACTATAAATGTAGACCATATGAAGAAATGAAAGATGAAGTTGAAGAACCTAGTGCTTTTTATAACAAAAAATTCATGTTTGTTAATTCAGAAAAGATTATGAAACGAGTTCGGGCGTTGTTTAAAGAACGTTTTTTTTATACAAAAGGCGACCTAGTATCTAGTATCAATGCTAATAAAATATATCCCTTGTCGCAGATTAACTATGTCCTAACCCGATTTATTACTGATTCGAATGAATACATTCACGACCTTTATGGACGAATTGGCAATTTAATCAACATTGGTGATATATATTTATTTCAACCAATCGAGATTATTAATTCGCATATATCATTGAAAGAACGAAGCACTCCTTTGCATTATAAGAATGAAAAAATCACTATGAAGATACAAGAAATTCCTGTGGGTTATGAAGAACAAGGTGATGATTTTTTTTCTTCTAAGAAACTTATCGTTCAACCGAAACAAGATCAAGAAGTCAAATTAGCCGCGACATCAGTATTAGCAGAGCCAGTATTAGCAGAGCCAGTATTAGCAGAGCCAGATGTAATAGAAGAAAAAACAGATCGACTATCTGTCATGAGATTGGTAAAAGCTGATAACAGTGAAAAAATATTTCAAAAAATGTATGAAAATTTTATTATTTCAATTAAAGTCGGCAATGATAAAGAAGAAGAAGAATGGGCTGTTGATCGAGGAGAGAAAAACTGGTTCAAATTTTTTAGAGTTGTTATGCACAATATTGTGAAACAAAATAAAGATTTTACAAAACTTTTGGCAAATAAATTTTTAATAGCACATATAATCGAAGAATTGAAATTTGAAGAACATTTAATATTATTGAATAAGTTTCTCACTTCGGATGACCCGGCTGGTTCTTCTTTTAATGATACAACTTATCTTAAAAACGGTATTCGTGAGTATTTCTCTGAAAAAATGATAATTAAAGATGCCAGATCAAAAGCAATTCTTTTATACGACAAGAAGCAAACAAATAAACAACCTAAAAACCCGAATAAGAATGATGAAGATGAGGAATTAAACGTGAAAATGAATAAAAGAGGAGTTTTTCTGTTTTTATTAAATCTCGAAAAGAAAGAGTGGACTCAAGGAGAGGCTTCAGATTATTATAATTACACTGACAAATTAAAAGAGTGGGAACAAAAATATATAAATAAAACTTCAAATTCATTAGTGGGATTCATTAGCATATTTAAGAATGACTTGGCTGTATTTAAAACAAGAAACATGGTAGCATTAAGAGATACTGGTGCTAGATGCGATCACAAGGAAAAGACAGAAATACTTGCACAAATAACCTCACTTTTAACAGAAGCAAATAAACATATGCAAAATAAATTAGACATAAAAAATACACAAGAATCCCTCTCAAAAAAACACAGAATTGAATTATGTATTTTTCAAGAGTTGTATCTCAGACTATTTGATTTTCTAGCTGTAAACGATAAAAGATGGTTTTACACACAGGTTGAAGTTTCGCTAAAAGGACTGTAATGAAATAAAATTGAAAAAAGGATATATTAAAAAAATTGATTAATTATTTAAGAATAATGTTGCAAGAATATAATAACTAGAGATGGAAAACAAAGCAGAAAACAATCTAGAACGCGACGAAAAACACTATCAAGGTAAAAATGCGATTTATCATAAAACCCTGATTGCTAAAAAGGTGTCGGTAAATATTGTAAATATTGGAAAGAATATTAACGAAACACTTAGATTAAGAGTTGCTTCTCAAATTGAGGGAAAATGTATTATAGAAGGTTACGTTAAACCACGTTCTGTTATTATTAAAAGCAGTTCTAGTGGATTGATAAGGGGGGGAGTTAATATATTATTCGATGTCGTAATCGAATGTCTCATATGTCTACCAGTTGAGGGGATGAAGCTAACGTGTAGAGCAAAAAACATTACAAAGGCCGGTATTAGGGCAGAAACAGACGAAAACCCAAGTCCATTGATTGTATTTATATCTAGGGATTATCATAACAAGTCTGATGCGTTTAAAAGTGTAAAAGTAGACGACTCTATAGTTGTAAGAGTAATCGGACAAAAATTCGAGTTAAACGACAAGTTCATATATATTATTGCCGAAATGATAGAATAATAGAAAAATAAAGTGAATTTGTAATTAAATAAGTTAAACACATTGGTTGTTTATATTTTAAATGTCTATTGAGTTTCATGTACAAGATGAAAAGGACGAAAACTCATATAAAAAAAAGAGAGAAACTATTCATAACTTGAAAGAAAGTATTGAACAAATGCCAAAATATCATCAAATAGAAATACTAAGGATTCTAAAAGCAAACTTTGTTTATTTAAATGAAAATAATAATGGAACGTTTGTAAATTTGACAGAACTCGACGACAATTCTATCGGACTTTTAGAAAAATATGCTAAATATGTAAAGGAACAGCAAAGTCATATTTCAAAAGTAGAACAAGAAAAAGACAGATTAAAAATATTATTAAAAGGAAAGGATTTTTAATTAAGAATATGTGTAATAATAAAGATAATAAAGAGATAAATGTCATTAATTTACAATTAAAAAAAAAGCGATAAATAATGGAGAATTTAATCGATTCCAATCTAAAAATATTGAAACCGTTCATGTTTTTTCCAGAAAATATGAACAATATCACCCGCGCATCTCCATCTCCGCCTATTTCAGATAAGAAGTCGAAAGCGGTAAAAAAGGTTAATTCGTCGGCTCTGTCGTCGTCTATAGCATCGGGTGATTTTTTTATTCCATATCAAAAAGACAAGCTTTTTTGGTGTTTTTATATTGTTTTATTCGGAATGGAAAAATATGAACAGGACATCTCTCAAAGCTTTTCAGTGGAAAAGAAACTGAAATTCGAAAGTATTGAAATGATCAATGATTCTCTTTCTATGAAACTAAAAGAATTGAAAATAAAACGAAATGATTTGGAAAACGAATTATTAAGCAACAACGATATATCATTGAAATGCGTATATGCCCTTTGCGTAATTCATTCAATATCTTTAATTGTCACAGTAGGGAAAAAATATTACATGTTTGATTTTGGCGGTGGTTCAGATGATGAGTGTAAAATACAAAATGTAGTATGTAGACAACCCTCTGGCGAATTTGCCGTATACACTGGAAACACTTTTATAATTGATTCGCTATACCTCGTAGAAAATGTATGTAAGCCCATAAAGTCTTTGACTTCATATCTAATAACCGAATTGAAGGATTTATGTAATAAAATGGGTATACCTATCGAAGATTCTAATGGCAAACATAAAACAAAAAATAAATTATATGAAGAGGTATTACTATTCATGCAATAGACAAAAAAGGACAGACAATACAATATTTTGATGAAATAATATTTAAAATTAAATTGATATATAAATATTATCAATTCAATTATATATAAAGGAATGTCATCCCAGTCATCTAAATCTAAACAGTTAGACGACTACGTCGGGATATATCTGGACTCTATAAGGGCTTCATCTGATGAAGGAAAAAGCACTACAGTAGAATTTGAAGTAAAATTCGGAACAGGTAGAGGTATCTCGAGAAAAGAAATAACGAAAATCGACAATGATAATGTAATTCAACGCATCATATCGGATGGGTTTACAATAAATTCAAACACGAATTTATTGAGAATATATCCCGATCAAAAATCGTATAGAGTAGAAATAAGTAGGATGTCTGACATTATACAATATTGTAAGGATAATAATTTGACAAAAGACGCTGCGTTTATAGATAAAGTGAAACTAAATGTTAAAAGGGGGGATGGAAATATTGTAGGATTAGACTCACTCGATTACGAAGACTTTAATTTTAAGGTATCCCTCAAGACGGAAGAAAATAAAGAGCAAGAAGACATTTCTAACTTGAACAAGAAATTTCGTTTCATGAATAGAACTACATTTATTAAAAAAAATGGAATCTGTCCTTTACAGATAGATATAAGTGTCGTGAAAACGTCAACATCGCCAACCTTTATTGGGTCAAACATTATGAATTCAAAATCAAAAACAACGTACGAAATAGAAATCGAATTATTGAACGATGTATGTGCGAAAATGAACGCAAATGCGATAACGTCTTATCTGCGTAATACAATAAAATTAATAATGGGAGGATTCCAGAATTCAAACTTTCCGATTTCTAACACGGAACAAAAAGAAACAGCGGAAGAATACATGGGTCTTATATGGGGAAAGGGAAAAAAATACAATGTTGGTATGAAAATAATGCCTAAACATTTCATGGGTCCTTCTTCATTTACATTGCAGATTCCAAACATTATAAAAACAGATAGACCGGTAGTTGGATCTGGATTTTTGGCCAATATTACGATCGATTATACAGTGACTGAAAAAGCAGACGGTGAACGAAAACTCTTGTTTATAAACAACAATGGTCGACTATATTTCATAAGCACCAACATGAACATACAATTCACAGGTATCACTACTACAACCAAAAGTGTGTTTAATACAATAATAGACGGAGAGCACATAACACATGACAAGAACAGACTATATATAAATTTATACGCAGCGTTTGACATTTATTATTTGAATGGCAGTGATGTTAGAAAAGAACAATTCTCTCGTAGAATGGAATCGGACCAGGTGAAAGGAAGGTTAGAACTTTTGAATGAAGCAATAGGTTCTATTAACACGAAATCTGAAAAAGGCGACGTCCCTAAAAAAGGTACATTACGTATTAGCGTTAAAAGATTCTACCCTGAAAACAAACAACAATCTATATTTGAATGCTGTCGCATATTACTTGATAAAAAAGATAAAGATGAGTACGAGTACAATACAGACGGTCTCATCTTCACGCCAATGAAGATGGCGGTAGGACAGAAGGAAGATGGATACATACCATTAGATCCCGAAAAGAGAGGGTGGGAGTTCTCTCTAAAATGGAAACCACCAGAGTTCAATACAATCGATTTCCTGGTCACGACTAGAAAAACGGCAGAAGGGAAGGATTTCATAGGAGTTACTGGCGATGATTTAAATGTTGATGAATTGAAACGGTACAAGAGTCTAGAGTTGAGGGTAGGATTTAACGAGAAAGACCACGGTTACATCGATCCAGTTCAAACTATTATTGACGGGTCTGTTCATAGAGATTCATTCAACGAAGACGTCGACGGATACAGACCAGTAAAGTTTTATCCGACAAACCCGACAATTGAAAACGCGCACATATGTAATATAAAATTATCAATTGATAACTCAATGCTTTCAGAAGAGGATGAAATAATTGAAGACAAGATGATTGTAGAGTGTAGATATGACGATTCTGAAAATGACGGGTGGAAATGGAAACCATTGCGCGTACGTTACGATAAAACGGCTGAATTCCGAAATGGAGGGAAAAATTTTGGAAATCCTTATCATGTTGCGAATAGCAATTGGAATACAATTCATCATCCAATTTCGATCGAGATGCTTAAAACAGGAAGTGGTATAGAAAATAACGAAGATGAAGAAGTGTATTATAAAAAAACGACAGCGGATAACACGAGAGGGTTGAGAAATTTTCATAACAAATATGTTAAATCGAAACTTCTTGGCAGCGTGTCCCAAAACCAATCTATTCTTATTGATTATGCTGTCGGAAAGGGAGGTGATCTTCCAAAATGGTTAGATTCTAGATTGAAATTTGTATTTGGTATCGACATATCTGTAGATAATATCCAGAACAGAATGGACGGTGCATGTGCTAGATTTTTAAACCAGACCAGGATGAGACATAAATTTAGAAATAATTCTAATTTGGCAGCGTTATTTGTGGTAGGTGATTCATCGAAAAATATAAGAAATACAGAGGCTATTGCTATTGAAAAATACAAAAAGATCACAAACGCTGTCATGGGTAAAGGAACGAATAATGAAAAGGATATAGGAAAAGGCGTTGTTACTCAATGGGGAATAGGGTCGGGTGGATTTGATATATCATCTATACAGTTTGCTATTCATTACATGTTTAAAAATTTGGAAACTCTCTTTGGATTTTTGAGAAATGTTTATGAAAATACTAAATTAAATGGCTATTTTATTGGAACTTGTTATGACGGTGAAAAAGTATTTGATCTATTGAAGATCAACTCTAATGTAAGTATCTATACAAGTGATGAACCAAACGAAAAAATCTGGGAAATTGTTAAAAAATATGATAATACAACGTTTAGAGACGACGCGTCATGTCTAGGATATACAATAGATGTATTTCAGGAATCGATCGGAAAATATTTCGAGGAATACCTGGTAAATTTTAAATTTTTGGATAACGTTTTACGTAATTTCGGATTCGTTAAATTGAGCACTGACGAAGCACAAAAAATGGGTCTTCCTTCTGGAAGCGGAATGTTTGAAGATTTATTTAAACAAATGAATAATAATCAAAAACAAAATAGGGGTGCGGCATATAGAAATATTACAATGACCGACGAAGAAAAACAAATTTCATTTTTGAATAGATATTTTGTATACGTCAAAAGATTTGATAATGTTAATTTAGATAAAGTACAAGCCCAGTTTTTAACAACAATAAATCCGGTGGAAGAAAAGGAATCTATAATGCCACAGCCTATAAAAAAAGCACAAGCGAGTGCAGCTCCGCCTATGGCAGAAGAAGAAAAATCTAAAACATCAATTGGCAATACTAAAAAGATTGTAATAATGAAAACTGTAAAAAAACAACCAGCAAATGTGAATGTATCTCCTCTCTTGGCAGAGGAAGAAGAAGAAGAAGAAGAAGAATCCAAAATGAAAGAATCATCGAAGGAATCTAATACTAAACAGACTACTAAACAGGCAAAAGCACAAACCGAAAAAGCTACGGTCGCAAGAACGCAGCCAAGAGTGAATGTAGAGCCTACTCTAAAAAATAAAACTATATCCAAGAGCACTATGGAAATTATGGAAATACTATCACAAACAGCAGACGCAATAGAGTCTGCAAAAGTGGCAGAAAAAAATGAAGGTCTTATTAAACGAAAAGAAGGGAGAGGATTAAGTGACGCAGAATTAGACCTACTACAAGAATCTAGGGATAAATTACAAATCGCATTGTACAATGCGTTGGCCGCAATAAATAAAGCACTTGCCGACAAACGATTAGGAAAATACATAGCCCTATTGATAAAGTCAGTTGATTCTATAGATAGAATAGAATTGCCGGTAGTCACAAGAATTATGTCAAATCAAGAAAGAGCCTCATTGATTAGCGCGCTGAATGATGCTTCTATAAATATACAAAGCATAACTAAAGACATCGCGAACGTTGAACAAAATCCATCATCATCATCATCGTCAGTCGCAACTCTCAAACAAACAGCTGGTATCGGGCCGTCTAGTGGAAAAGTTGTTAAAAAAATTACTAGAAAGGTAAAAGTTATAAAAAAGAAATGATTTCGCTAATTACAAAGTTGTGGTTGTGAAAACCCTGTGGACCAGATGAGTTTTTATTCTATAAAACAATATAAACCTATTTTTTTATTTTATTCATGTATCAAAAATTACCAAAACTACATTATACAAAAAAAGAGGAGACCGTCTTAATAAATAGTTTATATGAAGGTGATAAAAATGATGGAAATTACGAATCATCGTTAAATAAGAATCTCTCTACTCACTTAGGCATCCTTAAAAATGGGATAGGTTTGAACCAAACGATGTGGGAAAAATATAGAAATATAACAAATCCCTACGAGTTTATAAATACTCCTATTCCAAATAATAATGGTCGTCCTGTTTGCAAATTAACCCCGCTATCTCGTTCTTTTTTTAAGATGGTAGAGATTATCAATACATTTAATCTGGTTAAAGAATTTCCGAATAGTATAAACTCTTATCACTTAGCAGAAGGTCCTGGGGGCTTCATAGAAGCAATGTGTTATAGTCGAATGGATAGGAGAGATAATTATTACGGAATGACACTTATTGACGATAATAATAGATCCGTACCTGGATGGAGAAAAAGTCAAAACTTTATAACAAGAAATACAAACGTAACGATTGAAAGGGGTTGTGACGGAACAGGCGATTTAACAAATCTAGATAATCTGGTAGATTGTTACGCTAGACACAAATCATCTATGGATATAATAACAGCAGACGGAGGGTTTGATTTTTCTTCTGATTTTAATAACCAAGAAACAACAAGCTTGTCTTTGATTATTTGTCAAATTGCCTTTGCTATTTCGATGCAGAAAAAAGGTGGGCATTTTGTGATAAAAGTTTTCGACACGTTTAAAAAATCTTCAATAGATCTAATCTACATTCTCTCGTTTTTATACGAAGAAGTTTATTTCATAAAGCCAAATACAAGTCGTTACACCAATTCTGAAAAGTATATCGTGTGTAAATATTTTCGCATAGAAGACACGGACGCATGGGTTAAAGCGTTCTATCATATTGCCAAGAAATCAGTTCAGCCGGAAAATACTCCTCTCCAAATTCTCTCTTACGATATTCCAAGCTATTTTGTAGGAAACGTAAACGAAATAAACTATATATTTGGCCATCATCAAATACAACACATGCTTTTAACGTTTCAACTGATAAATGCGAATGAAAGTGTATATAAATATAAGAATGAAAATATAAAAAAATGTATTGATTGGTGTAAAAAAAATAATTTGCCATTTCATAAATCATTCAAACTACCGATTTAACTTTAACTAAAATTCCAACCAATCACATACATTGTTTATATAAATTATTTAATATAATATAATCTAAAAATATCATCATAGTGTAAGATATAAGTAGATTATATTATATGGAGTATTTTTTTAAATACATCTCCACCTTTATAAAAAATGATAAGAAGGAGAGATTCGATATGATTCTAGAACCATTACAATCTATTATACAATTGGCGTTGATATCCTATTGCCCGATAGGTAGTAAACTTTCTATTGTAAACAATATTTTACAAATTCAGATACCTACATGGTCACAAGGCGTGACACGGTCTCTAAATCAAGACAAGAAGGATGATTTATTCTTTTTGTTTAGTGTTATAAATAGATTCAATAAATTCTACTCATTTATGAGGAAAAAAGGTGGAGAAACTGCCGAATTATATAATGTCTTGAATGAATTATGCAAGTCCGGTATAGATAAAATTATTCAAACGTATTCTAGAGGAGATAGTAACGTACATTTATTACATACATTGAAAATGTATCGAACAATGTTGGAAAATCCAGATTTTTTCATAGAAAGGGGAGATGAAAAGGAAAATGAAAAGCAGATAATAAATGATATCGATTCTATATTTATTAAAATAAGAGATATTTATAAACCGGAACATTATAACATTATATTGAACATTTTTAAACTTTTACAACAAAATCCGTCAGACTTTGAAACCTATATTAGTTGTTTGAATAATTTATTCTCTCCTATCAACATTTGTATAATAAAGTGGATTAATGAAAATATTATTTTTTAATAAAAATATCAGATAATTATATATGATTATTAAAAAGAAAAAAAGGGTCTTTAATGATTTACACGGTGCGTAAGATTTTAACTGACACTTAGATAATTAATTCAATTTGAATGAGAAATCGAAAGAGGATAGGTATAAATACCTTAATTTCAGATTTTTGATTATCAAACACTATTAGATGGTGTAAAGATGCCCGTATGGCGCAACCGGTAGCGCGTTTGGCTGTTAACCAAAAGGTTGTTAGTTCGAGTCTAACTATGGGCGTTTCTTTTTTTTGCTAGATTTTACTATAATTACAGACAGCATTTGGTATGATTATTAATTAATGGTTTACCGGTATTCTCAGCGTAAGCACTCCATGCGCTTGAAAACGCCAATCCGCCTTTATGAATTGTATTATATTTGAGCCTAGATACTTTAGAAGACGAATCAACCGCGCCTTGTTCTCCAAATTGATTATTATTTGGTTTATATATAGAAAGGTTAAAATTACATCTTTCATTAGAAAATCCTATAGAGGACCTGTTCTGAGTTCCTTCTGGATCATCGCTAGGCCATATAATGGCTCCGGTCGACGTTACGTAATTCGGTCCTTCAATAGGAATTGTTGATAATTTTTGTCTGTATAACATAGCCCGTCCTTGCATGAAAGAAGCAGAACTATTATAGTGGTTATCGATGTTTGAAACTCTTGCGGATTTTATTACATTTTCATAACTATTATTAGTTTTATTAATTAATGGTCCAATAATCCCCTTTGCCAAAGAGTTGTTTGTATTAGAAATAGTAGAGCTATTTGGATTATCTTGAATTTTGATGGACGATATACCAGAGCCACTGTTGGGTTCTGGAATGAGTTGTTTTCTCCAGTGTTTCAAAGGTTTTGCTCTCAATGTATTTCCATTTTGCGCTGAATTGCTCTGTATAGGTCTAGACCAAGTCGGAACTATTTCTAATTTAGAAGTGTTGTTTTTCCAAGAGACGTATGGTTCCTTTCTATAAATGAGGGAAATCATTATATACCAATAAATATAAAAAAAATGTGTTTAATATAATATATGATAATGCTATTTCACAATGGATTAACGTTGTTGTTCCTAGTCTTTATACTTTATAGCTTTCTGAATAAGAATGATTTTTTTGAAGGGTTTGCTCCTGCTAATACTATTGCTCCTGCTAATACTATTGCTCCTGCTAATACTATTGCTCCTGCTAATACTATTGATCCTGCTAGTAATCAGACATACATAGAACCGCCTGGACAAACCGATCCGGCATACATAGCTCGAGTGAATTCATCCAATATATCCTTTTTAAAATCTCAAATAGATGGAATACAAACAATTAAACAGCAAATGATGGAAACAACTAACAATGTTAAGAAGAACACTACGGATATTTCTGAACTACAAACCGGATTAAAAGAGATCGGACAAAGCATGAGTACCGGTCTGAACAATAAAATGGAAGACGCCACAGGAATTAACCCAGAGTCTAAAAAGGCTCTGCCTGTGATAATGTAGGAAGTCATTTATTAATAATTAATAAATTACCCGTTTAATAACTTAAAGATTAGCCACACTGGTATAGTATAAACACAATGGAGTCTAAAGACGCTAAACAACCCTCTACTACTGCCTCAAGTAGTCAACAAAAACTTGTTAATATCGAAGTTACAGATGAAAATGTAGCACTCAATGTTCTCGTTGGATTTTTAGAATTAGCACAAAGAAGGGGGGTCTATGCTTTTGACGAATCGACAAAGATTCTGGAATGTATTAAGAAATTTCAGAAGACATCAGGACCGGGTTAATCGGAGCCTTGCTTTGTATGATGCGGATAAAAGACCTATTATAATAATATATTGTTACTATATATTATTATAAACATGTCTAACAGTCAACCACAGAATTCGAGTGAAGCTAAAGGAGAGATAGAACAAAGTATCCTCGGTCCTGATTATAAATACTATAATTTTATCAAAACGCCAGCTGAATTAGGAATGTCAGGTGAGGGGACTTTGGAAACATTGGGAAAAGATATAAGGGGGTTGATGTCTTATACACAGCTTCTTGTTTCAGGTAAAGGAGAGGCGTCAGCAACTGGGGAACCTCTAGGGAATAAGTTTTTTTTAAAAACGGGTGCTAAGTGCCGCGACAAAGCTTCTTCAAATGATGTAGATAGGTCGATATATATAAATAATGTACCTAGCGGGGTTATTCCATTTTTAACGTCTGGCACAGGTGTTCAATTTACAGAGTTTTCAGGGTTAATACCAGGGACACTTGAAAATATAACTAGAATTAACCCTATGAAAATATTCACGGCATTTGCTAACGGAACCAAACCAGATTGCAGGGCGATTACAATGCAAGTGATTGATGAAAATAACATTAAGTCGGTGGAAACCAAGTATGTAACAGATACAGATATTTCTGATATACCGGCTTGTTCTTTTACTACCAAAAAAAACCCAATTACAAACAATACATGTAAAGAAGCGTTTACCACAAGTGGCCAAGGAGGGTCGTTTGGAAGTAGCGGAAGAAATAATAGAAACCGTGGCGGTGGACGGTCGTCGGGTATGTACAGTTATTCAACACCAATTCCAAAAACCCATTGTAATCATAATATCCGTAAAAGTGTTGTTGATTCTACGCCATATGAGATTGGTCGACATAGCATGGATGACATAGTCGAAATAGATGACATAGTCGAAATAGATGACATAGTCGAAACAGATGACTCCATACCGGCATTTAAATCTAAATCTAAATGTGTTTTTGCTAATTTATTTCCAGAAAATGTCTCTTCTAATAATATCAAACGGATAATATCATCGTATGACACCGTTCCTTCAGAAATTATAAAGAAGGACGATATAATTTCAAATAGCGGGTTTCCTGACGATATATATATAAAAATATATTTTAGTGCGTTGGGATTATTCGGTCTTTATTTGTTAACAAAAATGATGCAAAAACAAGGAGCGTTTAAAATCTAACTTCGTTGTACGTTTTTGTAAGAATGTCAACCTTTCTATTTTTGGTGTAAACAGACGACTCCATTGGCTTTCGCTTATTATCATTTTTTCCAATAGAAGAATTGCGCATAATTAGTCGAAACATACCTCTATCTCCACCGCCTTCCATCAGTCCAACCAACCCACCCTTGGGTTGTCCTCCTGGAATCCCTCCGCCTAGTATACTTGGAAAAGTATCTTTTAAAGTTGTCATCTTATTATAAATTACTCTATATTTTTATTTTTTTTTAATATTTATATTAATATATTTATTTATAATACCCTTTTATTACGTCTTGGATTTCTTCTAGGATTGGTCTTACTATATGCTACGATTTCTTCTTTTATAGGGAGTGAAATCGCGACGACATCGGTATTAGCATTCATTTTCATTTCTAGTATTTTTATGGGCAAAAGAGTTTTGAATCCTTTTTTTATTTCCCTTAATGTATTTTCCGAGGTTTTCCATATCGTTTCTTTTGTTTGCTTAATATGATTGTTTGGGTCTAAATAAAAAAGTTCTTGATCCTCTTTTTGTTTGAAAAAGAGTTGACGAGGAAAATCTCTCGAGTCGGTTATATCTTCTGGATTTATCAACTCAAATAGGAAAGCATGATGTTTATTAAGTCTAGACCCATAATTACAAATGTCAATATTTTTATACAACTTTATAAAGAGTCTCAATGTAACCGCAACGTCAACTATCGAGTCATGAAGTTGTCCATTGACATTTTGGCCAAATATAATTTTATGAGCCTCTAATAATTGCGGAGATTTATATAATTTCCACATTTGATCGAAAGATCCTTCCAATCGCGTTATTTCTCCTGCGGAGTATATTTTTTTATATTCAAATGCTTGTCGTAATCTGCATATTATAGTACTTTTTTTCATTGTGCATTCAACAACCCTTTTATTTTTTACAAGTTCAATATCGATTACAATACTTTGGATTTGGTGAAACATTTCAACTAGTTTTGTTTTTTCATTGTTTCTATCGTTGACGTGTTCAATCAATTCGTGAAATAATTGTATGTATGAAATTCTCTCTTCTGTTGTTATTTTAATGTGTTTTTCATTCAATAGATGAATAATTTCATTACATATCATTTTAATATCAAATGGAACATTATGGCCTGCAATTATATCAGCCATATAAAAATAGTGTACGAATTCATTCATGGCGGTATTCAAGTCTCTGCCGTATTTGTACAAAGTTGAATCAAATATGCGGTGAGATATTGTCGATCCAAATGGGATAATGTTTTTATTCACGACGTTTTCCTCCAAACATGTCCTTTTTTTCCTATATTCGTCCTTTGTATCATTTTCTTTTTGTTCTTCAAGTTTATTTATCATTGAAAATAATTCATCTTCGATCGGTTTTCTATCTATAAGCCATTTTTCATTTATATTTTCACTATTGTAAAATTCAGGCAAAAGTATATAGTCGTTGTTTTTTTGGCTATAAAAAATAATTTCTTTCTTTTCAATGTCATATAATACAAAACTAAGTTGGATAATTCTGGAATTTACTAATCCAGTAGTTTCCGTGTCAAATACTAGAACAATGGTCATGTTTTTTTTTTGTTTATTGTATATAATGACAAAATTTTGTGTTTATTACTGTTTTCACATATCAATAGTTACTTTCATTCGGTCATAATTCTGGGCGCGATGTTCATCGTAATCAACTCTTGGAATAATAATTTACATGAATATGGTAATTCAACGTAATTAAAGTCTACGTGATTATCGCAAATTTTACAATTGTGGATGTTTAAATCATCGTTATAAGCCGCGATCATTCCGCACTTTTTACAAACATGAACACTAAACGCATCGGACGCGTCGTATACTCTGCCCTTATTGAACCTCGACGCTCCATGTGAGCACATACAATCCCTTTCCATCTCTCCATATCGTAGACCCCCGTCTCTAGCCCGACCTTCTGCGGGCTGTCTGGTAAGATTTACCATAGGTCCAATACTTCTAGAATGTGTTTTATCCGAAACCATGTGTTTCAATCTTTGATAAAATACCGGCCCAATGAAAACGGACGTTTCAATTTGTTCTCCGGTTAAACCGTTATACATTAATTCATTCCCGGATGATTCGTAGCCCAGTTTAATCAATTCGGCGGTGATCTCCTTAATCCCTAGCTTTCCGAAACTAGTACCGTCTCCAAAAAGTCCTATTTCTAACAATACTTTTCCTAATAACGTTTCTTTCAACTGGGCAATAGTCATTCTTGATGGAATGGCGTGAGGATTTATAATAATATCTGGTTTAAGTCCATTAGCTGTAAACGGCATATCTTCTTCTGAAATAATATTCCCAATCGTTCCTTTTTGACCATGTCTAGAGGAAAACTTGTCGCCTATAACAGGTTTTCTCTGTGTCCTTATACGAACCTTGCAGAAATTATATCCGTCTCCATTTCGTTCCATATAATTATTGTCAATATACGACTCCTCTTTTGTTCTGAAAATATGACTGTGGTCTTCGTATTTAATTGTTTTCGTATGGTCGTTTCTAGCCTCTTTTATAGGGAGTACCTTTGCTATTATAATGTCTCGGTTTTCGACTAGAACGTTTTTCGGGATGACGCCGTATTGATTGACCTTGTTATAATTTCCAAATTTCATTCCCTTTGTTTTCGAAGGATCTGGTCTAAACCTGATTTCTTCGTCTCCATGTATTTTTTTTTCCTCATCCTTTTCAGTATGGAATATAGTGGCCTGGAAAAGACCTCTGTCGATCGAGCCCTTATTAAACAATAAACTATCTTCTTGATTATATCCAGTATGAGTCATAATTGCGACGATTACTTGCGAACCAGAAGGGATTTGGTTCATTTTTATCAGGTTCATGATGCGTGTATCGACTAAAGGCCTTGTAGGATATGTCAGGATGTAAGCAGTTTTGTCCATTCGCGTATCGAAATTCGTAACATACATACCAATCGCTTGTTTCCCCATAGCACATTGATATGTATTTCTAGGAGATTGATTATGTTCAGGAAATGGAATACAAGATGCAACAACTCCGAAAATAGTGCTTGGGTGAATTTCGCAGTGGGTATATTTATAGACGAATGTGCCGGACTTTTTCAAATCGGACGGTTCCATCGCAATGACTGAAAGGTTTTGTTCAGCTGGGTCTATGTATTCTATAACAGATTCGTCTATTTTTGCGTCGATCAATAAATCTTCCCATGTCAACTCTTTCTTCAATATTCTATCGATATGACTCTGATTTAAAATGAGCTTGTTATTCTTTACACGTAAAACGGGTCTTGTTAAACGTCCAGCTGAATTGCAAATGCGAATTTCTCGTTTGCTTATATCGAACAATATCGAAGTATACACGTTTATAATACCCTTGTATTTTTTATTCTTCATCTCATTATAGCAATCCATTGCGTCTAACGTTACGTTTCCAATCCACGTACCATTTACAAGCACCTTGACTCCATTGAGACGTTGAATAGGCGTCATATTACTAAACGTGCTTATGTATGGCGCCACAAAATCATATAGTCCGTTACTATTACACCCGATTGTAACATGAGTCATGTAACTAAGGTTTTTCACTACTCCAACCGACCCCCCTTCAGGGGTTTCAGCCGGGCATAGAAATCCCCATGTAGTGCTGTGTAGTTTTCTAGGAGGAATAAGTTTTCCACTTTTGTCGATTGGGGTATTTATGCGACGCAAGTGGCTTAAACTGGAGGCATACGTAAGACGGTTCAATACCTGAGCTACACCGACCTTATTGTTGCTATTTGTATGCTTTATACAAAAGTCGCCGGTGGATAATGCGCGTTTTATTCCATTTTCTACCGTCATTGATTTTATTATTTTATAAATGTTGGTTAGGTTGATAATTGAACTATAGTCTTCAGTCGAACGCCAAGACCCGGTATTGATCTCTCTAATGATTTGTTTCTGCATGTCTTTTACCAATTTATTAAAGTAATTTCTGAATAAATTGTTAAGGAGTGTCCCGGTCAATTCGATTTGCTTATTAAGATAAGAATCTCTGTCATCTTGAATTCTGTATCCAAAACTGCATCTGAGTAATTCATTGATCATATATCCCAGGAAATACAACTTTTGTTCTGAAGTTTTACAATGTGGAAATAAATCGGTGTTCAAAACTTCCACTGTGAATTCGCTTTTTTTCCTTGCCCCTATTTCCTTCTCTATATTATTACGAGGCGTATAAATCGCATGACCTGTTATAAATTTTAAAGCAGATTCCTTGTCTAAAATCGTGTTTGCTTCTAAAATAGAAGCTCTTAATGCAAGCATGAATTCGTTGCTTTTTTCGCTATCGGACTCGTGTAATACTATGTATCGACAAATTTCCCTATCGGAAGTAATACCTAGAGCCCTAAACAGTATAAAGATTGGTATCGGGTTCTTTATCCGAGGTATCTGTATGAATATGCTATTTCCCATCCCATTGTTTTTTGAAGAAATATAGATCGATATTTGTTTTGGAGATATGCACTTATTATCCGGTACTGACCTTATTTCCGCCGACCAAGCCCACTTGTTATTGTTTTTTGAAATATTAAAGCAATGAATAAGATTTTCAGTTATACGCTCTTGTCCTAGACAAGTTTTTTCAGAACCATTAATAATGAAATATCCACCGGTATCCATACTACATTCTCCATTGGTGTTGTTGTGAGGTACGTTTTTATATTGTTCCAATACGCAAATACACGATTTTAACATTATTGGTAATTTCCCAATGTTTATCCCCGGGAATACTTTGTAGAATACCTGTTCGGATTCTAATTTAATCCCGCTACGAATGGTATATTTAACGTTCATATCCACAGTCATATTAGATGCGTATGTGAAATTTCTTAATCTTGCTTCGTGTGGGAACATTATTTTGGTCGCTCCATTATTTTCGTGAATTTGTGGATGATACACACTGAATTTGTCGAATGTTACTTGAATGTCTAGACTGTGTTTGCCTGCGTCCTTAACAAAATCTTGGTCCGAGCATACATTGACTGGATTGAACATTGATATGGTTCTTTGGATTTGATATAAAACGAAATCATTGTATGATTCTATCTGATGTCTTACCAATTGACGCAAATGTTTTCCATCAAAATACGATCCAAGGACGTCCCACGGTTCCTCAATATAGTTTTTCAAATCGATGTTTTTATGAACAACGTCTACGTCTTTTGTTGAATGTATTGGTCTAAGCGTCGTTTCTAATCCTGATGTTGATGTTTTGACAGGAAGTGTATTACATACCTTTTTTTTAATAATTCTCCTCTTCTTTTTTCTTTCTGATTCGTCTATCAATTCTGGCGCGGGTAGATTTGTCGTCGTATTAGGAGTATCCATTTTTCTATAATTACTATAATTAGATTGTGTAGAGTTTAAATCAATTTATTTTTTAATTAAATCTATACCGATTTAATAAATGTGTGGTGCTATATTATCTCATGAGTACTACACGATATATTTTTTTGTTGTAAAAATGTATTATGAACAAAACGATCCAGTTTAATTCAGAGTTTTTATCCACTGTTTCAAAAAAAAAATCATTAAATGGTACTAGAAAAAAAGAAAAGCCGTGTTTGTCTGATAAAAATAATTCAAAAGTATTGAGACAAAAATTACTAGAGAGAATTAAAGAATATCAAAATAAAACCACTGAACAAAAAACAGAAACATCTGCTCCTATTGTTTCCCCCTCCGTTGAACAACCAATGGACAATACTTTCAACGATTCTCTTGAAATACTAAAGGAACTGTCATCGGGCATAGGGCATAATAAAACAGTAAAACATAGGCCATCAGATAGTGACGTTTCAATAGAAATGCCAGATTGTTTCGATCCAAATACAAACACAATCGAAGAAGTAAAGGATAATAAAGGGCCACTTTACAGCTCTATTAAAAACGGGTCTAAACCAACATATAAAGAATTTATTAAAAATTCAGAAGAAATAGTGGATATTTCGAATAATAATGTACAGATTGACACCACGACAAATCCTTCTATTTTAGCTCCGAATTCATCAACCGAAAATATTAAGAATAAACGGCCTCATCAAACACGAAAAAAGATGGTAACTAAAACGTACAAGTATCTTCTTGGTAAAAATGGAAGAAATGTTTCTGTTTTGCTAAAAGATATGAAGACTAGAAAAATGGTAAAAAAGGAGTGCTCCCAATTGAGAGATACACCCATTCACGATATTAAACAATATCTTAGGAAAAAAAACCTTTTGAAAATAGGAAGTAACGCCACGGACGATGTAGTGACAAAAATATACGAACAAGCAATATTAACCGGAGAAGTAAGAAATATGAGCAAGGATACATTGATTCATAATTTCATGAAAAGTTAAATTAATTTATATGCATTGATATTATATAGTATACTATGGATAAAATAATAGAAAAGATCCGCAAAATAGACAAGAAAACAATGAGAAATAATATCTTGTTAGGACTCATTGTAACATTAGGAACAGGATTTTATCTTTATATGACTAAAAAACCTCCTATTGCTCCTAGTTTAGAAGAAAACGGCATTGAATACAGTGACAATGAAAAAGATGATGATAAATATAGCAGTGATGAAGATGAAAGCGATTATGAAAATAATTATGAAAAATATAACGAAACTAACAATAATACAAATGATGAATCGCAAAAAATGAGATTCGAAGATTTAAAACAATCGTTGATGAATAAAATAGAAGAAACGGATAAAAACAATCAGATAGAACTTAAAAAACTGGAGGGAGATATTCGTACGATTAGTGAAAAATTGGATAAAAATCAAATTGCCAACAATGTAAATGTAAAAAAAGAAGAGAAACTTTTAGACATACAAAATGATGTTATAAATGATAAGGATAAGGATGTAAAAGAAAAATCATTTTTGGATTACATTTTTCCATCAAGCACTAAAGAAGAAAACAAACCAGTGGAAGAAAAAAAACCACTGGAAGAAAAGAAAGAAGTTCTTGATGTGCCTAAACCTATACTGGATGTGCCTAAACCTATACTGGATGAAAAAAATGACCTTTTAATTCCAGAAGTCATTGATAAACCGGTGGCTGACAACCAGGTCATTGATAAACCGGTGGCTGACAACCAGGTCATTGATAAACCGGTCATTGACAACCAGTTCATTTATAAACCGGTGGCTGACAACCAGGTCATTGATAAACCGGTCATTGACAACCAGGTCATTGATAAACCGGTGGCGGTGCCAGAAGTTAAGAAACAAGAAGAGGTTCCAGAAGTAGCAAATAACCCTCCCGCAGGTGTCCAGGAACCGATAGTAAAAGAAAATCAAGAGGAAAAGAAAATAGAAGGAGGTTCAACATTAAGCCGGAAAAAAAAGAGTAAAAAAAATAAAAATAAAGTCCTTAATCAAATTCTAAAAAAATTATGCTATACCTTGAAGAAAAAGTAACACTTATTTTTTTAAAGAAAATTGAATTGATTATAAACTAATAAATTACAATACAAAAAACCCCGAAGACCATAATTACGATGCAGCAAACACAGCAATTTATAGAGATCGCGACCTCAGTACAGGACCCCAATAGCGGCGGTGAAGAAAAACAAACACTTCAGGATTATGTTTTCGATGTAAGAGAAAAGATCCCGGACGGTGTTTACAAGATTTTGATGGAAAAATACTGCTATCCTATGCCTGAGCACAGTAATGAAGAAGAATTGCGCGAATCTCGAGACTTTATTGACTTGTTACAGAACGAGATATGCGCTTTAAAGGCAGAGGGAGATTTTGTCTGGAGAAGTGGATATGATGAAAGACGGGCGGAAGAATTGTTCAAAAAAAGACAGGCAATGAAAGTTAAATATGAAAGAAGGAAAGAGTTGGAACAGATGACGCCTGAAGAAAAGAGTAAAAACATTCAATTAAAAAAATAGATAAAAAAATAGATTATGAAACTAAAAAGGTGGGAATGGAAGAAGGAGAGATAACTGGATTACAATTGAGAATAAACGGATTTGCGAATACGCTTATAATAGCACATCTTATTGATAATAGGGTTAATAGAGTAGACACCAAGTCAATATCTTTACAGTTACATCATTGCGAATTGGAAATAAAAAGAAGAAGGACTAATATAGTAAAGAGCAATAAACTCATAGTCGAACTTTTACATAAAAGAAGTCATCTTTAAAAATAAAAGTATTATATAAATGAGTAATAATTATATTTATAAAACATTATTAATTAAAATTCCAAAAAATGACTTGGCATATGATTGTGTATTGCAGATATATATAAATATTACCAAAAATATAAATCGTTGTTGTAATCCAAAATGTTTGATTGAATTACACGATAAGAATTATTTCGCGTTTGACGGGTACTATTGTTCAAAGTCATGTGTAGATTTTGTTTACTATTATGTTTCAGATTTCTGGTTTGAACATATATAGTTTTTTTTCATTTGGGTCTTTGTCTTTCATAAGATAAAAATTATTAAAAAAAAAGGCTTTTTTAATTCTCTCTATCTATTTAAACAATTTTTACAAAAACAAACCAAACAAAACGAAATTTAAACTTGAGAAACACTCTCGTCCTCATCATCGGCATCATTTTCTTCGTCATCTTGGATATTAGCAATAGTAATGCTGATATACGCCGATATATCCTCTGCTTCTTCGATCGTAAGGTCTATCACGTCGTCGTCGTCGTCGTCATCGTCGCTGTACAAAATCTCGGTGTCGCTTTCACCCTTTGTCGGAGCGGATTCGTTTGGCATTGCTAGATTCGTTCGTTTTCCAGTCGTCAATCAGTTTGTGATGGAATATATTTTTAATGAAATTCATTTCAATTTTATTACAATGATTGATAATAAAATTGATATTAAATGTGTGGTATTAATTAGATCACATAGAATAATATGGGAGTAAAGGGATTAAATAGTCTAATTGCGCATTGGTATAGGAAAGAGATAAAAACTATAAATATAAGTTTATTATTTGGTAAAAAAATTGTTATCGATACAAGCATTTACATGTACGAATTCAAGGGGAGGAAATCACTGTTGAAAGATTTCAATGATATGATAATTATGTTTCGAAATAACAAGATAACACCCATATTCGTGTTTGACGGAAAAGGTCCTATAGAAAAGACAGAAACGTTGAAAGATAGAAAGGAAAATAAGAAAAAAGCCGAAAATGAATATAAATTGTTATCGAATGAATTATTAGTATTGGAAAAGTCCAAGGACTATTTACACCAAGATAGAAACAAATTAATTTCTAGATTGACAATATTGGAAGATAAATTTGTTCGTATTAAACGAGAAGATATCTATAATGTAAAACAGTTGATGGAATTGTATGGGATAACTTATTACGATCATGAAGGAGAAGCAGAACAGTTGTGTTCAAAAATGGTTATAGATGGTACAGCATACGCCTGTATGAGCGACGATATGGATCTCTTTATGTACGGATGTCCAAGGATACTTAAACGGCTAGATCTACTTAGCACCACTGTAGATTATTATGACCTAGACTCAATTTTGAAAACTCTAAACGTATCGTTTAAAGACTTTAAACAAATTTGCGTATTATCGGGAACAGATTATAATAAAAAAACATCTACTATTCCAATTAAAAACGCATTCAAACTGTTTAGTGCCTATGAATGTGCTGTTAAAAATAATAAAGCGACTCCGAATTCATTTTATTACTATATTAATAATACAGTAAAAAATGCCAATATAAATTACAAGAATTTGTTATCAATCATTGAAATGTTTGATTTATCAAAAGTTAATATTCCAAACAAGATCGTATCAAATTATTCTTTTAAAAATATAGATTCTGCAGATTTTGAAGAGAAATTAAATAAGGTACTCACTCTATAAGTGTAAAGTCTGAAGGTTTATAAAATATGGGTTGTTATCAAATTTGCTATTTTTTCACCTCCTTTTTCAGATGGCTCTATATTATCAACAAAATCATCCGTTTCTGTCATAATTTCGTCAATGTGTATTATGTCGCTTACGCTTATATCATCGCTTACGCTTATATCATCGCTTACGCTTAATAAACATTTATTCCATTCAGTAATAAGAGGATAAAATGGAGAGAATATTTGTTTGTTTGGTGGGTAATAAATATTCATAAGAACTAGCTTGTGTTGTGGATATTGCGTTTTAATTCTCTCTACCAAATCTTTGTATTTCTTAAATAAATTCGGTAAACCTATGAAATCGGTATTGTATATATATACATACTTTTTCAATATATCATTTCCCCCGACAGAGAGAAATATCATTCCGTCTTTGGAATTTTCAGGAATATATCGCAACTGTTCGTAAATGTCATTAATACACGAATTATCTATGGCTAAATTTATTACATTTACCCCATCTCCTTTTTTATTCGATTTTAACATAGTATTAATATGATATTCCACAGACCTTCCTCGGGTTACATATGAATCATTTTTAATTATACTGTCGCCAAGCAAATAAACATTCCTTATCTTTTTTTCATTGCCGTTTTCCATGCCTTCCTTTCCACCGCATTTGTATTTGTATTTATATATAAAATGTTGAATGGAAGAAAGAAATACAAAAACCACGACAATTCCAATAATTCGTTTAATGCTCATACTATAATGTTATACTATTTATAATTTGTATAAATATATATGTATAAAGATATATTTATATTATACTATAATATAGAAACGTAAAATAAAATGAATATTGTTATAAGCGGTTATCCATTGTTACTAGAAAATTCGAATATACCTCCACCACTGATAACCACGGAGACGCAAGAGACATACGATGATATCAAAAACTCCAAATTGACAATAAAACAACTGAAGGAATACTGTAAAAAGTATAAACAAAAACTCTCTGGAAATAAAACTGAATTGAAAGAGAGATTACTACTCTTTTTTACGAAAATATCAATGGCTAAAAAAATTCAGACCGCGTGGAGATTATATATGTTAAAAAGGTATAACTCGGCAAAAGGCCCTGCTCGTATTAAAAGGGATATTTGTTTAAATGACACTGATTTTTTTACAACAGAATCTATGAAAAATATACACATGAGTCAGTTTATAAGTTTTAAGGATGTGGATGAAAGAGTATATGGGTTTAATATGTTATCTCTCTACAATCTCTATAAAAAAACAAACTCAGATTCCGAATTCAAGAATCCTTACAATAGGAATGAGATTTCCGCCGCGAATAGAGAGAATATGTTTGCGATCCTACGTCTATCTAAGATCCTAAAAGAGAATGTAGAGGTATTAATAGTTCCTCCTCCGAAAATTTCGCATATCAAACAACTTGAATTTAAAACGATCGAATTGTTTCAGTACATCGATAATTTAGGAAATTACACAGATCCGCGTTGGTTTTTATCTCTCAATCGACAACAAATAGAAATATTCATCAAAGAATTGTTTGACATTTGGAATTATAGAGCACAATTACATCCAGACGTAAAACGGGAGATTTGTTATCCTGACGGAAACCCGTTTAATTGTATTTTTATAAATTATTTATCACAGAAAACACACGAAGAACTTAGAGAGAATGCCTTGCAGATTATTGAAAATACCATTAAAAAAGGCCGGTCTCTTTCATACAAAACGTTGGGAGCGAATTACGTTCTTTGCGCACTGACCCTAGTTAGCAGTCATGCTGCGATTTCATTGCCATGGTTATATCAATCGGTTGCGCATCATTAAATAGCCCTGCTGCCTAATAAATGTTAGAGGTCGTAAACATATTTAATATCGTGATGAATAGAATCGTAAATATTTATAGATACTTTTTTTAATTCGTATTTATTAATATAAGTATCCCATAATTCTCTCAGGTTTCCAAAATTATAGTCGTCCATTATCAATATCGTTCCTGATTTAGACAATCTGTAGGAATTTATAATGTCGCATGTAGCTACTTCCGTGGAATGCCCTCCATCTATATGGATTAAATCAAATACATCAGAATGATTCTTAACGGTTTGAGTACTATCACCGATTATTAGATTTATTCTCTCCCCGAATGTTTCTTTTAATTTTTCGTAGCAAGGAATTGTATAAGAATGTTCACCAAGGTCGAAACACGTCAATTGCAGATTAGGATTGCTTAAAAGAAACAATAATGACGAAAACCCAGCATTGAATCCTATTTCCATAATATTTTTAATATTTTTATTCAGCACTAAATTACTTATATTTTTCGTCTTGTTTAAAAATTCATCCGTATATTCAGTTGTATGGTGTAACATGAAAATATTTCCTTCTAAATATTCTCCGCATTCATGAACGATTGGCATCAAATAATCGGTAATATATGTTTTTGCTTTATTTATATTAGTTACTATAGTAAGATCTTTGAGATTATTCAAAAAAATAGTCATATCGTGTATTTTGTGTTGATACACGCCTGGACCTCCTGGAAAATGATGTACAACTTTATCGCTACAAATGTTGTGATCATTATTTACAACGAGGGACTTTAGAGTTTTATTGTCGTATAAATTATATTTGAATGAATTGTATACTATAAATGGTTGATCATAGCAGCTAAATGTATAATTACTTTGAGAAATATGTTCCTTTATTTTACCAAATAAGAATTTCACTTTTTCGCAATTATTAAACAATAATATCCCGCTTGTAAACGCACTTTTGTCCTGATAATTATTCAGCTCGTCTCCAAACAGTCTTGCCCCCCAATAGTCGGTATCGCATTCTATTGTGCCTTCTTCCAGGACATATAAGACATCCTTTGTACAAACATTAAATATATTGGTAATGTCGTCTTTTACTAAAATATCAGTGTCTAAATAAAGCACCTTGTTATATTTTGATATAGAGGGTAATTCGAATAAATCCAATCTTGATCTGCATGCCCTATCGACATTATTATACGAATCATTTATTTCGAATTTTATTTTAGAGGAATCAAACAAATGACTTTTTTTAATTATTTTCATAAAAGGTGTCGACGTGTAAACTAGTATCTCTGTCTCGTCCGCAAGGTTTCCATAAATAAATATACTTTCTAAAAGAAGATAAAACATATTTATATATTTTTCTTGGTTAAATACACAAATAAAAATACAATTCATATTATACAATAGGCTAATATACTATTTGTACCAGTTTGAACCAATCGAATTCTCTGATAAATGTATTATATATTTTATATATTATATATTATTATACAATGCCGTTTGGTAAAAAAGATATTGGAAAAATAGAAAAAATATATCATTTGCTTCGGAAACAACAGAACAAAGGTAAAAACGCGTCTTATATTCCGGAACTTGAAAAGGTTGATTCCGAGATATATGCTATTTCTATATGCGATACAATGGGAAATGCTATTAATGTCGGAGATTACAAAAAAAAGGTAGCAATCGAATCTGTTTCAAAAGTATTCTCCCTTATTCTTGCTTTAAATAAATACAATATTAAAACACTTTTGGAAAAAATAGGAAGTTCAAAGGAAATTCACAGCTTTAATTCTCTAGGCGATGTTTTGAAAACAAAAAATCATACAATTAATTCATTCGTAAATGCAGGCGCAATGGCAACTACTAGTCTGCTTTATGATAAAAATATGTCTGATAAAGAAAATAAAAAACAAATAGACAAGGACATTAAAAAAAACATGGAGAACTTTTGTGGAGAGAAACTAGCGATTAATAAAAAAATATTCATGTCGGAACTAGGTAATAATCAACACAATCGTAAACTTGTGACGAATTTAATGAAATACGGAAGATTTTATGGAAACCCCGAGACAATTCTTGAATGTTATACGAAACAATGTTCGTACATGATTTCTAGTGAGAATATTGCCTTAATGGCCGCGACACTTGCCAACGGTGGAGTCAATCCTGTTACGAAAAAAGAATTGTCCTCTAAGGAAAATGTCGATTACGTAGTCAATCATATGGCGAGACACGGCATGTATAACGAGTCTCCCTCTTGGTGGAAAGTAACACATATGCCGGCAAAAAGTGGGGTTGGTGGAGTCATTATGATAGTTATACCAGGCGTCATGGGGATAGGAATAGTCTCTCCTCCATTAAATGAGTTTGGCAATAGTAGTCGAGGAGTAGAAACAGGCAAAATGCTTGTATTGTTATAATAAAGTGTTTATTTTTTATTTTTATTTATTGTATTCAGTTTCAATCGCGTAATTCTGTCTGAAGAATCGACCGCGCCCTGACGCCCATATTGACTGTTATTTGGCTTGTAAATTAAATTAGTTTGTTTTCCGCTAACTTTGCAGCAGTCATTCGTAGAAAATACTTGCGAACCTTTTTCAGAGTTATCGCTTGGCCATATTGGGGTAGTTCCGTTAAAATAGTTATGATCTTTAATTGGATTGCCAGAGAGATTTTGTTTATATGTTTTACACCTACTTTTTAAATAGGACACTCGATCCGAGTAATATTTATTGCTAAGTATCGTACTCGAAGGTTTAATTATATTGGCCTCGGGGTTACATGCTACACATACGGCTTTGTCTTCAACAAAAATCTTGTCACTACTATATGTGAAAATAGTATTTGTTTTTTCCGTCCCATTAGAACTTTTAGTAATAGACGCCTTGGAATCAGAACAGCTGGCACAATTTGAGGAAGAACCTTTTCCTAAAAATACTTCACTTCCAGGAGAATTAAATGGCATTCCGACTGCAGAAATACCGCTTCCGCTGTATGGAGCTGGCATTAGTTGTTTTCTCCAATGTTTAATTGGACGCGACTTGAAAGCCGTACCATTTGATTTTTTTTCAGTTTTCTGAAGTGGTCTAGACCATGACGGAATGACACTATTTGTAGATGCTCCTTTCCACGAAACATAAGGCTCTCCTCTATTTTTCATCATAGTGATTTGAGTAAACATTAATATATAGTTTCACATTTTTTTATTTTTTTTTGATTTTACTTATATATATTCTTGTCGATTCATTATATTTAGGAAAAAATGGCGTTCGGTTTTGTTTTTCTTATCTCAATACAAGCAGAATAAAAACAATATATAATATAATGCGTTAAAACACTTAAATAAACTTTGTTATAGTAGTATATAACAACGACAACATGGTTAAATCGACTAAAACTGAAACTTCTCAAAAGACCGAAAGTAAGCAAGAGACTTCCGCAAAGGTTAAGCAACAATCCGCTCCCACCGCTGTCGCAGCAGTAGAACCTGCTGCCGAGAAAAAGGTGAAGGCTAAGAAGACAAAGGCGGTGGCCCCGGTGGCGGCAGCATCCGTTGAGAATGTCGTCATTTCTTCTACACCTCCTGTTGTCTCTGCTCCAGCAGTTCAAGTGGCTGCTGCTCCTACAGAGAGCAAGCTCACCCTTATGTTTACAGAGTTTTTCGACAAGCTACACAAGACTGTAAGTACTCTTTCCGCTCTTAAAAGCGAATTCAAGCTTTTGGAGAAGTATGCTAACAAGGAACTCCGCGCTCTTCAGAAGAGTCACAAAAAGAAGGGGAGTAATGCCGGCAACAGATCTCCTAGCGGTTTTGTCAAGCCCACCCTGATTAGCAATGAACTAGCATCCTTTCTAGGAAAGGCGTCGGGTTCTGAGATGGCGAGAACCGAGGTGACTCGTGAGATCAATATGTATATCAGAGCCAACTCTCTCCAGGACAAGTCAAATGGAAGACAGATTAACGCTGACGGTAAACTTTCTGCTCTTTTAAAGCTCAAGGACGGCGACGTTCTAACTTATTTCAATCTTCAGAAATTCATGAGCTGTCATTTCGCAAAGATTTCAAAGGCAGTTCCTGCTGCCTCTGTGACTGCCCCTGCGGTTTGAATAAAAAAATAACATAAAATAAAATAAAAAGCAAAAAAAAAACCAAAACCAAATAAAAAAAATGTATTTACTGAAATACATTTTTTATTTTTTACGTTGATAAATATTGAAATGCTTTTCATTTCTCTTTATCTTTCTCCAATTCATCTACCTTTTTTCTTAATTGGATCAATTCCTTTTTCAGTTCGTCCAATTCGTTACACATGTTTTCTTTCTTTACATCCGAAGATTTGTTTTTGTTCGTCACAGCAGAATAAATGTAACTTGCGGCGGAGGACCCGATATAGTATCCAATTGAAAGTGTATTTTCAATTATGAAAAGAGAAGTTTTTACAGTGACGTACTCTATAATATGAAATATAAATAAACTCATCTGGTTTGATCTAGATTATATATTCATTCGGACATTTTTATTTAAAAAAAAATTGATTTAAAGATTTATAAAGGATTTATAGCATACAAAGACCATGAGCAGCTACCAGCAAACAACAAAGATGAACTCTGAAAGCACTGTTATCAACGCGACGCAATTTAATCCGGCAAAGGACGTCAAGTTTACAAAGCCCAAAGTAAACAAGTCTGGAGGTAAGTCGGTAGGTATTCTAAACTCGAAAAACAGTGTGGTTTTGCTGAGTACGCCTGTTATTTATACATGGGGAATGAATGAATTCGTCGACGAGGCTAGTGGAAGAAAGTCGTATGATCTGAACATTCAGTTTCCTAATGAAAGTTATCCAAATGAACAAAACAGCAAGTTTTTGGAAAACATGTTGGCGTTTCAAAATAAAATCAAGCAAGACGCGATGAATAATTCTGTGGAGTGGTTCAATAAACCCAGATCAAAGTTCAGTGCGGAAGTAGCAGACGCATTGTTTCATCCTATCTTGAAATATCCAAAGGATAAGAATACAGGCGAACCTGATGTTACAAAGGCACCTACCATGAAAATAAAGGTTGACTTTTACGACGGAGATTTCAAGTGTGAGATTTACGATATGAATAGAACGCTGCTGTTCCCTAATAAAAATAGCGCAACTCAAATGAGTCCTATGGAGTTCATTCCAAAAGGCATTAACGTCGCTCTTGTTATCAAATGCGGCGGTTTATGGTTTGCTAACGGAAAGTTTGGATGTACATGGAAGTTGCTCCAGGCTGCGGTAAAGCCAAAAGCGTCTCTGAAGGGAATGTGTTTGATTCAGATGAATAACGAAGGAGGCGAGAAGGAAGGAGGAGATGAACAAGAACAACATTATAGTACTCCAGTCGCCGCCGCACAGAGTAAAAAAAATGATGCGGTTGAAATTGTAAATGACAGTGATGATGAAAAGGAGGAAAAGAATACGGAGGAATCCTCACAGCAAGAAGAATCGCATAACAACACTACAAACACTGGTGCTCCGACATTTGATACAGTTCAAACAGACGATAAAAAGGTAACAGTCGGAAAAAAGAGAGTGGTTAGAAAGAATGCGTAGATTTTAGAGATTGAAAAATATAAAAAAAAACAATAAAAATCAATAAAAAATAAAATCAATAAAAATAAATTTAAATATAACACAAACACATTGTGTTATATTTTTTTATCCAAGTTGTTGTCGTTATGTTTTCATAGAAACGTGTACACAAACATTTCCTTTTTTACATGTATTGTAGATATCGTTTGTATTTATGCGAGATATGCCGCAATTATAAAATGTATATGTCTGTATTTTTTTAATATATAACTCGCAAATAGAAAGTTTGAAAATTCTTTTGCCTATTTTTAATTCAATATATTCTCTCTCCAAAATACCATTTATTAAAGATAAGTTTATATTTACATGTAAATTATTGTCCTCGTCTACATAAATATGATCGGGAATCTCTTTCAACACGCATTTAAACGTTATAGAAGTAGCATTAACAGTGTCGTCTGATATGGATTTTTTTGGTAATGGAAATGTTATTTCGTCGTGCCACAATGGAACGGGGAATATACTAGAATTAAATTCTATGTCAGATACGGTATTGTCTAATAAATCGTCGATTGATACTACAATTTCATAAAAAATGTCGTTTTTGGTTTTATCAAGCATTTTCTCTCTAAGAGTATTTATATTTTCTTCCCCTATCATCAAAATGTCTTTATATTTTTCAATGTATGTAAACACTTTGATTGCTGTTTCCTTGTCCAATCTTTCAAACGTTTTGAAAGAAGTAAACTGAATTATTTCCTGTATTATTTCTACAACATTTTTTCTATCAATCTCTACACCGGTCAATGAAGAGAGAAACTTGCTAAATATAGACAAATAATTGTCATCCCGAACAACTTCTTCTTCTTCTTCAACTTCATCAGCTCCATCATCAAACTCTTTACATAAAAAACTGTAGGCCTCGAAAATGGTTTGAAATTTTTCAGTCTGTGTTTTTTCGTCCATGTCGTCGCGTTTTTTATCAGGATGATATTTCAATGCCAAATTATAATACATTTTTTTCAATTCTTCTTTTGTGAATGGATGTACCAACTCCATTACAAGGCATGATTTTTCATAATCCATGAACCTTTTTTACTAAATAAAATATAATACTCTCTAAATGATAAATAGGTCGATAATTGTTATTGTAATATTGTAAAAATGAATATATCTTTATAAATGTATCAGGAACATCTTTATCTTTTAATCTATTTTTTTTGACAAGTTCTTCTACAATATACCAAATACAATTTGTACAATTCAAATTATATATAAATATATCGTACAATTGTGTTCTGACGTCTTGAAACCGAAGTGTTTCAATGTTCAATATAGTATCAATTACTTTGTTACATAATATTTCGTTAAATGGCTGAACCGTTATGTTTTTTATATTTGTTATTCGACTAGTATTAACATTAGCGAGTTTTTCACATTGGCCATCGTTTACGTTTTTAGATAATACCGCCTCATAGGTTTCTTTAGTAGGTCTAGGAACGCGAATGATTCTGCAACACTTGACTATGTTATCTGGTATAAAACTAATATTTTCAGTCAAAATAATAAACTTTAAATCAACAAAAGGATGTTTCTGAATGTAACTATAAAATACTTCTAATAATTCACTGTTTATTTCGTCAAAGTTTTTACACAAAATGATTCCAGATTTTTCACTCTTGATGCTTACAATATCAATTATGTTGTTATACATATCATTCCATAACATTTTCGAATTACATCCTAACAATGACATGTCTATTTCATAATGAATATCACTCATCTTGAAAAAATAGTCGACCTTGTTGAATGAGATGTTGATTTTTTTTTCATATTTTAACCCGGACGGACTGTATCTTTTTATCGATGTAAGCATTTGAGTGTATTTTCCCACTCCAGGCGGGCCGTAAAAAATCACGTTTTTAAAATGCGACAATTTATGTGGAAATGTTTTATCGTATAAATCTTTCAAATCCGGATGTAACGGAATTGTCTCGCTACTTTTAATATAATCTTTGAATTGTGTTTCTAAAAAGTTCATTTATTTGAATAAATAGATAAACACAATACGTTTATGTGTTTATATATCTTAGACAATAAATGGACGAAACAAATGAAATGGCAAATGAAATGGCAAATGAAATGGCAAATGAAATGGCAAATGAAATTATGGCAAATGAACTAGAGAGATTGATGAAAACATTCAAAGAAAAAATGGACACTCATCCTGAATTGTCTTCTCTTTGGTGTACTTATTTAAAAATTCAAAATGAAAAGATAAAAACTCTTATCAGTCAAGGAGAATCTGTTTTAAATGCAATGAAACATATGCCCGACATTTCTATCCAATCGATCATTTTATATAATACATTTAAAAATTTACATTCGTAATTCCATTTCATTTAAAAAGTGCACTTTTTACAACAAGAGAATATAGAGAGATTTCGTATATAGTATAGAACCCCGCCACATTCCAATAAATAATGAATTTGGTAATGAATATTGACGATTTCAAAATCGAACACGCATTCTTCTCCTATCCAGTAAAAAATATAGTGATAGAAGGAAGTAGTTTCATCAAACTTATTTATTCAAACACTCTCACAACTTTAGCATGTATTTATCTGCAAGTTCCTATTCAGTTTATAAAAGTAGATAGGTATTTCAACAAGTTTAAATATTCGTTTGACCCAAATATATTTCACAACAAGAAGATTATAGAAAAAATATACTCGATCGAAAATGGTATTTTGGAGAAAATAAACATCGTTGACAAGCAGCCAGTTTTACATTTATATGACAAGCTCAGTAGAGGCGTTCTCAATATGAATGAAGATGCAAAATCAATACCAAAGACATTGGTATTTCTTAAAATATCTGGTATTTGGGAATCAGAAAACAATTACGGCCTAACATTTAAATTCGTATAACCTAGCCCCTATCCGTCAGTGGAAAAGTATTCTAAAACAACTTGCATCATCCCCGCGAGAACAATATTCATGACAGTGAACAAACAAGTTATTGTAACTAGTTTAGGTTTCTCTCCGTCTTTCCCAGTGAAAAGCCACTTATATATAACGGTCAATTGTAGGAAAATTAAAATAGTTGAAAGAAATGAATAAGAAAAAAACTCTTGCGAAACAACTCCTTTATTTATGCTTGTAAAAAATCTATTGTTTAGTATAACAATCCATAGTAATACTATAAATATAAGCAACAATGGAGCGATAGATTTTAAATACTCAAACGTTATTTCAATAAACTTTAATATAGAGCTAAAACTCAACTCGTTAGAAAAAAAACTAGGAGTATTTGTGTCTGAAATGCTTTTTAGAAAAATAATCATAATAATAGAAGTAAGTATCAAGCCGTACCCCCAAACAGCCGAACTAGCAGGTCCAGAACTCCCGTCTTCTGTGAAATTGTTTCCGAAAAACAATTTAATTATAATTCCTACAAAAGCGAATCCTAGAAAAATAGTATTCTCGTAACTGGTATCTGGCATTTTATATTATAGTTTATATATATATTTAATAATATCTTACTTTTTATATAGTGTATAAATAAATGAGTCATCCGAACAACCAAAAAATTACAAATAATCATCAATTAATTCAGAGAGAACAGAATTATCTACACCATCGCAAATTACTTACAATTCATTCGGAAGACAGGGACGTGAATAAATGGCCAAATCCAAACCATTTCGAAGTTATATTGCCAACTTCTTACGTAAATGTAGAGTCTTTGAGACTTTTAGACATTTCTTTACCAGTGAACTTCTACTCGTTCAGCAATAGTCTTCAAAACACTAAACTACGTTTTTCTTTAACATTTGATTTAGCAGATTTCAAAGATGCTAGTGGTAGTGCGGTTACAGTAACTCGTGATATAAATATTGACGACGGCTTCTATACCCCAGAACAACTTTCAAATGAATTGACTTCCAAAATGAACAGAGCTGTTCAGGACGTTCTGGTTACCGACATTAGTAACAATTATAGCGCACAGTACTCGACTTACTTGACTTCTAAACCAGGCGAATATTCTTATTTTATAATATATTTCAACGCCGCAAATCAAAAATTCTGGTTTGGAAATGTATATAATTCTTTTACACTTTTGTTTGATACGGAATTGTCATATGATGTAAAAAATTGTCAAAACAAAATCAACGCCTGGGGTCAATATACTAAATGGGGGCTTCCTTCTTATATAGGGTTTGAAAAGGAAAAATATACGTCCACTCAGAGCTACAAGCCTCTTTACGTCGACCATGTCCGCATAAATACATCTACGAATGGAATGCCTAATTCAGTCAATGACGTTTCCTTAAATGCTCCATACACAATGTTAAAACCCGTAAACGGGCGACCTGTATATTATGTAAAGGCTCCGTCCATTCCTAAACTGCTAGGAGACAATTGTATTTATTTAGAGGTTAACAAGTATAATACATACGACGAAATCTACCCTTATTCTTCATCTACCTCGACTTCTTATAAAAACGATTATTGTGCGAAAACAAATTCGGCTTTTGCCAAAATACCTGTCACAAGTATCCCTTACGGCATTACGTTCGAATCTAGTAATGGGTTTTTAAACAATATGAGTTATTTTGATCCTCCTTTAGAGAGATTGTCTAAATTAGAATTCAAATTTAGATATCACGACGGCCGTCTTGTGGACTTTCAGGACTTCCCTTTTACCTTTACGATTGAGGTCAATATGCTTCGAAATGAAATGTTAAAAACGTATAATATCCGTTCTCCAATTATTTATTAGCTGGCTCTAGACTTATCGTTAATCATAGAATAAACCCAATCTGACAATAGTTTAAGATCACATGTTTTGTATGAATTTTCTCCGTGAATTTTTATAAATCCGTCTAATTTATAAAATGTCGGTTTCTTCCCTAGTTTCTTATGATAAATATAATCACTATATTTACCATTTCTTATTCTGATCTCATCATCTATTATTCTCTCGTAATTATTCTCTATAATATAAATCGCTTGTTTTTCTTGAATAGAATATATACTTCGGTCGAGAGAAATAAACTTATTATCATAATCTATATATCTTCCAAACTTTCCATATTTTATGTAAATGGGAATATCTTTATACGTCCCGATACTTTTACCTTTTTTTTCTTCATCAACTTCATCGACTTCATCTATGTATTCCTTTTCATTACATAATTCGTCAATAAGTGTTGTAATGTCAAAAAGACATCTTTCACATACACTCTTCCAGTTAATCTCTCCTTTCGAAATCAAATCTAGATCACATTCCATTCTTTTTGTATATTCATAGTCAAAAATAGAGTTGAAATGTTTGTCTATAAACTCTACTATTTTTACACCAACCGGTTGAATAAATAATTTCCCAGATTCATTACCAAATTCTCTATTCGAAACGCATCTTTGTATTTCATCTTCATTTTTCGTATTATTTTCAATGAAATAATCAACACATTCTATTATTTTCCCCTTTTTATTCTCTTTTTTTACGTATCCCTTTTTTTGAATACTCTCGATAATGTTTGAATAGGTGGATGGGCGACCTATTCCAAATGCCTCTAATTTTCCGATTAAACTAGACTCTGTGAATTTTCTCTTTTCCTCATCTTCAATGAGTTGTTTACAATAAATCTTTTTGTAAGGAACCTTCGATCCCACCTTGATCATTTGAAGGAATGTAAAAATAGAATTTTCATCATTATTCTTTTTATTTTTGCCATCTACAATGTCGTATCCATCAAATAACATTTGTTCGAATGCGTGTGAATACAAATCGCAATCAAACCTCTTTTCATCTAACGAAGCTGATATACAAACCGTCATGATTTTATTAATAGGAGGAACCATGAGAGATTTAATAGAATGTTTATGAATTAACTTGTATAGGACAACCTCTTGTTTTGTTATACTGTCTGTTTCTTTCATTTCTTCCAAATTAACATCTGTAGGGCGGATAGGTTCGTGAGGAGAACTGTTGCAATATATTCCTTTATTTTCAGATGAAATATATTTTTCCCCATACTTTTTTTTAATATATCTCTCTGATTCTTCCAAGAAAAAATCAGAGTATACCGTTCCATCAGTTCTCATATATGTTATATATCCATTTTCGAACAATTTTTGACATGATTCCATAACTTGTTTAGGAGAGATTTTCAATTCGCTACTGGCTAATTGAAGCAAATAACTTGTAGTGAACGGTTTCTTTAACGGCATTGTTTTATTTTTAACCTCTCTTGAAACAAAGGTATATTGTTTTGAAATAGAATTGGTAAGAAAATTCATGACCTCGTCTTTGGTTTCTAATGTCTTGTCAAGTGAAAAAGCAATGTTCTTTGAAGTGAAATAACCAATTGGTCTATAGAGAAGTTTATGTTTATCTTTAATGGATGACTGTGTACTCGTTGTTTCATAAACAAGTCTTAGTGCTGGAGTTTGACACCGTCCAGCAGACAATCCTTTTTTATCGTCTTTTATTCTTTCCCATAAAATCGGGGAAATTTTATATCCTACTATGATGTCTATTAATTGTCTTGTCTGCTGCGAATGAACAATATTCATATTGACTGTTTTAATATTTATTGGGAGGATAGCATTCTCTATCGCAGTTCTTGTCATCTCGTGAATGATTATTCGTTTAGCTTTATTCACTTCCAACCCTAATACCTGGCACAAATGCCACGCAATGATCTCTCCTTCTCGGTCATCGTCCGTTGCCAGGATTACATCACCGTTAGAACCCTTTAAGCATTTTTTAATTCTTGAAACCACTTCCTTTTTTGATGGAATTATTTTATATACCAGGGTTGGAATTATGCTTTTATCGTGTATTTGCGAGTCTATGCGTAGCGAGTCTATGCGTAGCGAGTCTATGCGTAGCGAATCTATATCCAATTCTCTAAAATGTCCATTTGACGCAATACATCTGTAAGACATTCCAAGGACAGACTGGATTAGTTTAGCCTTTGTGGGAGATTCAACAATAATAACTGTATACATGTATTTTTTAATTGAAATAGATGTATATTTTATTTAGTTATGTTTTTATGTGCCTTTCCTTGTTTTTTTTGTAAGTTGTCCATGAAATGTCCTTCGCTTCGGGCAATCTTTCTTTGTCTGCTCCTGTGGATTTTTCAGAAGAACTCTTGTCGTCAAGCTTTTTAGCATAAACCAGAGCACTGTCGATATATAATTTTTTCAAAAGATTGCCTATTTTATAAGCTCCTTCGTGTTGATTTAAAACGCCATCTTCTATAGTTTTCAGTACGTCCAAGAATTCGTACAAAGTATTCACGTTCAACTCGTCCTTTTTTAACTTGTTAAAAATATCTGTATAATTCATAAATAGGAATGGGCACTGAAGATCAATTAATTCATCCAACCCACTTTTATCATGCGTTTTTTTCAAATGAAGCATTCTGTCAACGTCGGCTCTTATAAGGGAACTGTGTTTTTTAGAACGTATTTCATCTGTACAGTCCACCACATTATTCTCCTTTATTATTCGTTCTAAATTCAACTTGTCTG
>Ga0214919_10001152_pt1 | contig 44185 bp, 38 predicted proteins | sample LL1503_MetaG_FD_177994 | JGI IMG/M metagenome (GOLD analysis project Ga0214919, IMG submission 177994) | Freshwater microbial communities from Lake Lanier, Atlanta, Georgia, United States - LL-1503 | ecosystem: Environmental > Aquatic > Freshwater > Lake | place: USA: Georgia | collected... | reverse complement strand
CGTGGACACCATGGCAGAAGCAGCACAAGCTGCCGTTAAAGCGGTGAAAGGTTAATTACATGTCTATCTTTATCAACAAAGACACCAAAGTCATTACCCAAGGTATCACCGGCAAGACCGGTCAGTTCCATACTGAAAAATGCCAAGAGTACGCCAACGGTAAAAACTGTTTCGTTGCAGGTGTGAACCCCAAAAAAGCGGGCGAGTCCATCTTCAACATCCCTATTTACGCTTCCGTGAAAGAAGCGGCTTCCACCACAGGCGCCACGGTGTCTGTGATTTATGTGCCGCCCGCTGGCGCGGCTGCAGCCATCTGGGAAGCCGTAGAAGCCGACCTCGACTTGGCCATTTGCATCACCGAAGGTATTCCTGTCCGTGACATGCTCGAAATTCGCAATCGCATGCGCGCCAAAGAAGCGGCTGGCGGCAAGAAGACTTTGTTGCTTGGCCCTAACTGCCCAGGTTTGATCACCCCCGACGAAATCAAGATCGGCATCATGCCCGGTCACATTCACCGCAAAGGCCGCATTGGTGTGGTGTCGCGTTCAGGCACATTGACTTATGAAGCTGTGGCGCAACTCACCGAAATCGGTCTGGGCCAGTCTTCTGCAGTCGGTATTGGTGGCGACCCTATCAACGGCTTGAAGCACATCGACGTGATGCGCGCTTTCAACGACGACCCCGACACCGATGCCGTCATCATGATCGGCGAAATTGGCGGTCCCGACGAAGCCGAAGCCGCTCGCTGGTGTAAAGACAACATGAAAAAACCGATCGTTGGCTTTATTGCTGGCGTGACGGCCCCTGCAGGCAAGCGCATGGGCCACGCCGGTGCCTTGATCTCTGGCGGCGCCGACACAGCCGATGCCAAATTGGCCATCATGGAAGAATGCGGCTTCAAAATTACCCGCAATCCTTCCGAAATGGCCCGTTTGCTCAAGGCCATGCTCTAATTGCGATAAGCAGTTTTACGCACCACACGGCCCCTTTGGGGCCAGTTCTTATTCCTACTAAAAATGAAAAGGGCATATCATGGAAATGCTACAAACAGCCGAGTTTTGGATCGGCTTGATGAAGATCGTCTGGATCAACATCATCTTGTCTGGCGATAACGCCGTGGTGATTGCTTTGGCCGCTCGCTCCTTGCCTGAAAATCAACAACGGCAAGCGATCATGTTTGGTTCAGGCGCTGCAGTTGTGCTTCGAATCGCCTTGACTGTTGTCGCTGCCGCGCTGCTAGAACTCTCTTATTTGCAAATCATTGGCGGCATCTTGCTCTTGTACATCGGCGCCCAACTCTTAAGCGAGGATGGCGATCATGAAGAGGGCGATGTAGAAAAAGCCAGCTTGATGGTGGCGATTAGAACCATTCTGATTGCCGACTTGGTCATGAGCCTTGACAACGTGATTGCTGTTGCCGCTGCAGCCAAGGGCAATATGACCTTGCTTATTTTAGGTCTGGCCATCAGTATCCCCATGGTGGTTTTTGGCAGCGCCATCATGATCAAGCTCATGGCTCGCTTTCCCATCATCGTTACCTTTGGTGCATGCCTCATTGGTTGGGTGGGCGGCGAAACCATTGCCAGTGATGTGGTGCTTCGTGAGTTCTCGGAAGCGAACCCGTGGCTTCATTACGCAGCGGCCACCGCTGGCGCTTTGGCTGTGTTGGGCATTGGCAAGTTCTTTCAAACCAAGCATGCAAGCGTGGAAAAAACAGACGCGTCTGCTTGATTGATCGCAAGCATTTGTAGCCAAGCCGACCCCCCGTGGTCGGCTTTTTTACGTCCTAATCAGGGTCTTCAAGATTAAAATTAACCACCACCTAGGAACACCATGACACGCCAACGCTCCCTCTATTTTCGCGGCTTCACCCTGATCGAGCTCATGGTGGTCATTGCCATCATTGGCATATTGGGATCATTGGCATTGCCTGCCTACCAAGACTACGCGGTGCGAGCCAAAGTCTCTGAAATGATGTTGGCGGCCACGCAATGCAAAACGGCCGTCACCGAAGCGGTCAGCACCGCATCCCAAGCCGATGTCAGCGCAGCTTTGCCTAGAGCATGTGAAACACAAACTTCCAAATACGTAAGCGGCATGGTGGTAGACGCCAATGGTGTCATCACCGTCACCGGTAACTCCAACACCCTGCGCGGCAATACCAGCGCTACGGCCAATGCCCTGTCGCTCGTCCCTGTGCAAACAGGCAGCAATCTTTTAAACGGCAGCACCGACGGCGGCAAGTCCATCAGCGCTTGGAATTGCGGCCCCGCAGCGGCCAACCCATTGGACGTGAAGTACCTGCCCAATTCTTGCAAAAGCAGCGCAAGTTAAAGATTGGCCCTCTTATGACATCGTTCAGTCTAAGCAACAGGGTGTCATGCTGGGTCTGCAGAAATTAAGGCGCCTAAACGCGCACCCGCATTGTTGACTGTGTCGAGGTTCATCACCTCTTGCGTTAACTCTGAGGCTTGAGCCGTTCCAAGAATGGGGGCCATCAAATCAATCGCTTTCTCCATCACCTCAGCACGCGTCATGGGATCGTCTGGGGTGCCCCGTACGGCCTTAGCATGGTGACGAATTTCTCGGCCATCGTGGGTTGTCGCAGAAATGATGACTTGCCGCGGCGGCAATGCGCTGGTCAAGCTTTCATTGGGCTGCAAATCAATTTTTGATTTGACCAACAAAACAGCTGGGTCCAACATCCTGCCATGGTCGTGCGACGACTCAAAGTTCAAGCCACCATCGACAAGGGTCAAAGCCACGAGGTGTTGCACATTGATGTTGGGCATGTGGCGGTTGTTGACCAATTGGCAACGATCGTCTGGCAATTCAATCACCAGTTGCTGCAAATTGCTTGCAGTTAAACCGTGGTCTTTCATCAAGGCAAGCACAGCGTCAATGGCGCCTTGAATAGGGGAGCCCACACACCATTTTTTGATGGTTGCCTGAAGAATTTCATAACGACTTCCCAGTTCAGAAACCAGCTCTTTGGGTCGAGGGTCGGTCGAAAAAGCCGAGAAAAAATTGTTGGGTCCGGCCAGCGCATCAGGCACGCCTGTAAAACCACTGCTCACCATGGTGGCACTGGCCATAGCGTTTCTGGCCGGCATGCCACCGAAGTCAAAGGCTTTTTCTACATGATGCTCATCGCGGGACCAGCATTGAACGCCCGAAGCTTGTTGTACGGTGTACGCCAATACATAACGGACCTTTTCCTCGTTCAAGTGCATCAAGCTTGCAGCAGCAGCAGCGCCACCAAACAAGGGTCCCACGCTGTGTGTACTGTGTCCTCCTGCATACAATTTGCGAGGACCCAAAGACACATTGAATCGCGCACCCACGTCATACCCCAAGGCAAGGGCTCGAAGCATTGCAAGGCCATTGGCAGGTTTCAATTGGGCGGCAGCAAGCACGCAAGGCACAATGCCGCACCCTGGGTGAAAGCGCCCGCCTAAGTGAGAGTCATCGGTCTCATCGCCATGCGCCATCATGCCGTTTGCAAGTGCGGCATCAACCGCGGATGTTTGCAGACGCGTGCCGGCTACATTGCATCTCCCTCTGCCGCCGATTGACGCAAGGTAGGCGCCGGCCAAAACTCCCGCTCGCAAGCGGGAGCCCGACACCATGGCCGCCAAGGTGTCGAGCAGATGGTGTCGTGCCTTTTCCAGCACGTCTTCAGGTGTCTGCTCAAAGCCTGCACCAACGATGTAAGCCGCAAGTTGGCGCGTATCGTCTGAAATAAATGGGCTGCTTGCATCTTGGGCCATGGCATGGTTCGTCATTTTCAGCGCACCACCTTTAGGCCGGCTCCCTTCAAAATGCCGCGCAGCTCTACTTGGTAAGAGTCCAGGGCCTTTCGCAAATCTGTCGGCGCCAAATATTCGTTGCCCAGCTGCTTAGATGTGAGGTAGGCTTTGTAAGCAGGCGCTTGTGAAGCGCGTTTGAACAAGTCAGCATAATAAGCCACCGCAGCTGGGGGCATGTCAGGCGGTCCGATCAAGCCTCGCAGTTGCGGAACATTGGGCACGGGAAAGCCGGCTTCGCGCAACAAGGGGACATTGGGGAAACCTTCAATTTTATTTTCCGCAATTTGAACCAATGGGCGCAGCTTGCCCGCACGGATCATTTCACCCGCCTCGCTCGGCTCGATGATCATGAAATCAACGTGCCCACCTAGCAAGGCTGACACTCGCTCGCCGCCGGAGGGAAATGAAATGAACGACCACTCAGCGCGGGTGTGGCTCATCAATACATAACGAACCACGGCATCACGAGATAAAACAGAACCGCCTGACTGTTTAAGTTTGCCAGGCTGGGCTTTGGCTGCAGCGATCAAGTCTGCCATGGTCTTGTAGGGCGAGTCTGAACGCACCACCACCATCGCAGGCTCACTAACCAGACCCGCAACAGGCGTGATTTTTTCAAGACCCAGAGGCGCTGATTCTTGAACCAGCACATCAGACACAAAGACACTCGCATAAACGCCTAGGGTATGGCTGTCGCCCGCTTTTTCGCGCAAATAGTTCATAGCGTTGGCACTGCCGCCGCCAGATTTATTGACTACCACAAACTGATCTTGCGTGAGGTTGTCTTTTTTAAGCGTCGCCAACACAGCGCGAATGAAGACATCGTTTCCGCCGCCAGGCCCGGTGTGCACAACGATCTCAATGGGCTTGCTTGGCTTGAAAGTTTGCGCAATGACTGGGCCAGCTGTGCCAAGGACTGCAAGGCCCATCAGAAGGCATAGTTTGTGAAGGACATGTTTCATAAAGCGTCTCCAAAGTGTTTGTTAATCAGATAGCGAGGTGCGAAGATTTTTTCGGCGGAACAAGGGCGAGATCAAAATCAAAACTGCAAGCGCCAAAATCACGGCACAAATTGGGCGTGAAATCAAAATGGAGGGATCTCCTTGTGACATAGTCAAGGACTGACGAACCGCGCGCTCCAATGGATCTCCCAATACAAAACCCAACATCAATGGGGCCGTGGGAAAGTCAAGTTTGACCATCACATAGCCAAGCATGCCAAAGCCTGCGAGCGTGCCCACATCAAACAAACTGCCAGAGACAGCATAGGCTCCGACCACCGATATGCCCAAGACCGTTGGAAACAAAAGAGCAATGGGCACGCGCAAAATTTGCGCGAAAAGTGGCACCAGCGGCAAGTTCATCAAAAACAAGATTGCGTTGCCGATGTACATGCTGGCAATCAGACCCCAGAAGAGTTCCGGAGAGTCTTGAATGAACAGCGGGCCGGGTTTGTAGCCCCACGTAATCAACGCTGCCAGCAACATGGCTGTAGCACCACCAGAGGGAATGCCTAAGGTCAGCATTGGCAAAAAAGCGCCGCTTGAATCGGCATTGTTGGCGCCCTCAGGCGCAGCAAGCCCTTCGGGCGCACCGTGACCAAACATCTGCGGCCGCTTAGAAACCGCCTTTTCGATGCCATAAGAAACAAAAGAAGAAATCGAAGAAGAGGCGCCTGGCAGAGTGCCAATGAAAAACCCAACGATGGAGCCATTCAAAAATGCAAAGCGGCACGCCTTGATCTCATCCCAACTGGGCAGGTATGCCCGCAATCCTTTAGGAATAGGCAACAACTTGGTTTCATCACCGCGTTCAATACCTGACATGATTTCGGCAACGGCATAGACGCCCACAGCAATGACGATGAAGTCCAAGCCGCCTAGCAAATTACTTAAGCCAAACGTGAAGCGGCTGTCTGCGCTGAAAAGGTCTGTGCCTATGCTTGTCAGCCACATGCCAACCAAGGTTGACAGCGCTGCTTTGAGCATGGAGTTACCGGCAAGCAAAACAACCAAGGACAAGCCCAGAACCATCATTGCAAAAAACTCTGGGGAACTGAACGACAAGGCCACATCGGCCAAAACGGGCGATAAAAAAGTGAGAATGATGATGCCAACGGTCCCGGCAATGAAGGAAGCAATGGCTGCGATAGCAAGCGCGGGGCCCGCACGGCCTTGTTTGGCCATTTGATAACCGTCAATGCAACTGACCACCGAAGACGCCTCGCCTGGCATGTTCAACAAAATAGACGTTGTGGAACCGCCGTAACGTGCACCATAGTAAATGCCAGATAGCATGATGATGCCGCCAGTGGGGTCCATGGCTGCTGTGAGCGGCAACAAGATGGCAATCGTTGCGGCCGGACCAAGGCCCGGCAAAATACCAATGACCGTTCCTAAAAAACATCCCGCAACACACCAAAGCAAGTTTTGCCATTGCATGGCAACTGCAAAGCCCGTCATCAAGCCGTCAAAACCACTCATCTCAAACGCCTGTCCAAACACCGACGGGCAACTGAACCTTCAGCAACACACCAAAAACGACAAAGAAGCCAGCCGGCACCAAGAGCCCAGACAACACAACAAAACGTGATTCACGAGAAAAGATAACGCGTGTCATGAACATGACCAAGAGGCCGAAACCAAGGTAAAACCCAATGACCTTCATCAGCGCGATTGAAATGGCAAACGCCAACCAAACAGACAGCGCAGCAAACACCTTGGCGGGTGGATCTGTTTGGGCGGAGTCATTAACCTCAAGCGTTCGACGCTTGTGCTGCAATTGGGCCCAAATAGATTTAAGCGTTAACACAAGCGCCAACAAGACAATCAATGAGCCATATGCAAGCGGGAAAAAACCAACACCAGGTCCGTTAACCCCCAAGATTTCCCACTGCATCGACTGCTGGACAATAAAGAAGCCCAATGCCAACAAAAAAAGGCCCGCGAAAACGTGGTTGCGATTGAGATGGTTCATGGAAAGCGCTTTAGGTTAGAGGCTGCGGTTGCTGCTACTGGCACAGAGGTTTGAAAGCGAACACAAGCTGATCAATTCATTCACGTCGGCACAATCTTCAAGCGTCCAAACTTTTTGGACAATGTCTTGGCAACGCGCCATGCCAAGGACTGGTTTGGCATTGGCCATGAACTTGGCTTGAAGTGCCTCGTCGGTCATTGGATTTTGATGCGTGCCCGAAGCATGCGCAATGTGAACCTCAAAACCAGTCCCGTCAAACAGCGACACACTCACATGCGCCTCGTCTCGTCCAAAGGTTTCAACGGCTTGAACTTGCACTTTGTCACGCAAGGCCACAACCTGTGGGTCTGTGGCCTTATTGTCGGTATATTGAGACAGGCTTGCTACGCCATCTAACCATGCCACAGCAGCTGAGTGATACAGGCTGAACTTGGACTGAAGCCCTGTTTGTGGTTTTTCGATACCGGTTATTTTCACGGTGATCGGATTGACTTGCAATGTGATGCTGGCAATTTGACTGACGTCGCCCACTTTGGCGCGCAAAGCCATGACGCCATCAATCAAAGGGTGTAGCACGACGCCACATGCGTAGGGCTTGTGGCCGTTTGACAAAATTTCCCATGCTTGGCCTAAATGAGCCGTCATGGGTGACGCGTCGTGTCTGTTGGCAAAGGTCGCTGAGAAGCCTTTGCGTCCCTCAATGATTTCGGTCGAACTGTCAAAACCCTCGCGCGCCAAGAGCGCTGACAACAGGCCATTTTGGGCCGCCTTACCGGCATGAAGTGATTTAGACATGGTGCCTCGGTTTTGCTGCAACCCAGCCGATTGGGTCGCCGCGATGCCTAGGCAATAATTGGTTTGACTTGCATTCAGTCCCAGCAAGCGCGCCGAGGCAATGCCGGCCGCAAGCGTTCCCAGCGTTCCTGTGAGGTGCCAACCGGCGTCATGGTGGCCGGGTGATGCTTTGCCAATGCGAACACCCGCTTCAAAACCTAAGACATAGGCCAACATTAAATCTTGTCCAGAACAGGGCACCAAAGTGGCGGCAGAGAACAAGGCGGATAACACGGGTGAGCTGGTGTGCAGCACAACGCCGTCCATGTGCGTGTCATCAAAGTCCAGAACATGGCCCATTTGGCCATTCATCAATGCAGCTTCGAGAACCCCCATTTTTTGCGCGTGGCCAAGCACCTGTGCTTTGGGCAAGCTCCCTGACACATTGAGCGCGGACTTTAAGCAAGCGATGGTATCTGTGCCACTTCCGGCCAGCGCACAACCCAGCCAATCGAGCAGGCCTCTCTTGCACTCATGGTGGACCTTCGCTGGCAAGGACGCGAACGAAAGACTCGATGTGAAGTCACAAAAGTTTCGACTGATGCCCACATCCAAATTGGCGGCACTGTAGGATAAACTCACATGGGCGGGCGTGCTCAAAATGGATCTTTCGCTTAAAGCATTGAGCCTGCATGCTCACATAAGGGCACGCTAGCGTCTATCCGCACAATTACCGATACAACATTTACTCACACCCACAGGGAATAAATTGGACATGAAACCCCTAGAGGGCCAAACGGCTCTGATTACAGGCGCTGTGCGACGAATTGGCCGCGCAACTGCGCTTGAATTGTCGCAATTGGGCGCCGCGGTTGTCATTAACTCGCGCTCTTCGCGCGATGAAGCAGAAGCTGTTCAACAAGAAATCCAAGCAGCGGGCGGCCGTGCCATGGTGGCCATGGGCGACATCCGTGATGAAGCGTTTGTTCAAGAGATGATGGACCAAACCATTTCAACATTTGGCAGCCTGAATATTCTGGTGAACAACGCCAGCATTCGTGCCGATAGTCCATTTTTAACGCTGTCACTGACAGAGTGGCGAGAGGTCACCAGCATCATCTTGGATGGCGCTTTTCTGTGTGCCAAGTTAGCCCTGCCCCATATGTTGCAAACTGGCGCGGGCCGCATTGTCAATGTCGGTGGCGTAAGCGCCCATCTGGGCGCCGCCCACCGAGCGCACGTGATCACCGCTAAAGCGGGCATTGTGGGACTGACCAAAGCCTTGGCCTTTGAGTTTTCTCCTCAAGGCGTCACTGTCAATTGCGTCGTGCCAGGCAAGATTGGCGGAAAACGATCAGCGACATCGGGCAAAGGCATTGACGCTTCACCGCTCACGCCAGTTGAGGGTCACGTAGAAGACGTTGCCAAGATGATCTCGCACCTTTGCCTGCCCACTTCACGTTACGTCACGGGACAAAGCATTCATGTGAGCGGCGGCATGTACATGCCATGACAGTCAAATCGATCACGCTCATGCATCAAAGAAGTTAAACTCATTGCAACGCAGCCGGCGATGCTTGCTGTTAACAATTAACTCCTTGATGACGGTGCTTTCATGAAAAAACGCTACCTGCTCAGTGCCATCGCTCTGATCGCTTCTACTTTGCTCACCCCCTGCGTTGCCGGTGCACAAGACTTCCCCCCTAAGCGCCCTGTGACGCTGTTCGTTGGTTTTGCGCCGGGTGGTGCAGCCGATGCGGCCGCCCGTTTAATTGCCAAAAAGCTCACCGAAAACATCGGTCAAAACGTTATTGTGGAAAACAAGGCAGGTGCTGGCGGCAACATCGTGCACCAGCAAGTGGCCAACGGTGTGGCTGATGGCTCTGTCATTTTGCTGGGCTCGATTGGCCCCATGACCATTGCCCCGCACATGATGAAAGTAGGCTTCGAGCCCTTCAAAGACTTGGCGCCCATCTCGGGCGGCGTGAACTTCCCCAACATGCTGGTGGTCAACAAAGAGTCCGGTATCAAAAATCTGGCCGACTTTGTCGCAATGGCCAAAAAAGCCCCTGACACGGTTTCTTTTGCCTCAACCGGCGCGGGGTCTGCATCGCATCTCACTGGCGAATTGTTTGCCATTCGCACCAACACCGAGATGTTGCATGTCCCTTACAAGGGCGGCGCCCCGGCCATGCAAGACCTGTTGGCCAATCGCTTCACAGGTTATTTTTCTGCACCGCCCACTTCCATTCCGCACATAGAGTCTGGCAAGTTAGTGGCCATTGCAACCACCGGCCTCACTCGCCCAAGCTATCTGTCCAATGTGCCCACTGTGGCTGAGTCTGGCTTTCCTGGCTTTGAAGCGCTGAACTGGTATGCGTTCCTCGCCTCTGCCAAAGTACCTTCGGCCATTTTGGACAAATGGAATGCAGAGGTTGTCAAAGTGCTCAACGACCAGAGCACCAAAGACTCACTCACCAAGCTTGGCCTGTCTGGCGCCCCTTCTTCCCGTGCTGAACTCACCGCCTTCATGCAAAAGGAATCAGACAAATGGGGAAAGCTGGTGCGTGAGCGAAAAATTACGGCTGACTAAATCGCGTTGTTTTCAGCCACCCAATGCCCCGACTTGCCTCCTTGCTTTTCTAACAGCTTCACATCGGTGATGGTCATGCCGCGGTCAGCGGCTTTGCACATGTCATAAATGGTCAGCAAGGCCACTTGCACTGCGGTCAGGGCTTCCATTTCCACACCTGTCGGCCCAACTGTTTCTGCGGTCGCATTGCAGACGATGGTCGGAATGCTTTCTTCTGACAAAACTTCAAACTCAACGGCAACACGTGTAAGCGCCAGAGGGTGGCACAAAGGAATCAAGTCAGCGGTTCGCTTGGCACCCTGAATGCCAGCAATTCGGGCGATGCCTAAAACATCCCCCTTTTTGGCAGTCCCAGCCTGCACCAATGCCAATGTACTAGGTAACATTTGGATTCGGCCAGTCGCTACGGCCACACGAAGCGTAGCGGCTTTAGCACCGACATCCACCATATGGGCTTGACCTTGAGCGTCAAAATGAGTCAAGGGTGAGGTTGAATTTGGCAGAGAATGAGGCATGGCAATGGGCTGAAAAATTGGTAAAACCATTTACAAAAAATTGACGGAGTTCTAGCATGATACGGTTTTCGGATTTCCCATCCTTGTTGGTATCAATACTTTGAAGCTTGCGCACCCAAAATCTAAGCCCCTGCTGGCATTGTTGGCCATCTCCCTTTGGATCACGCCGGTATCTTCTCAGCTGCCTACATCGGCAACAACAGGAGGCCTTCCCGCATTGGGCGATGGCGCAGACATCACTTTAAGCGCAGAACGCAAATTAGGCGACCGCATAGCGCGCGAGTTGTTCAGGGATCCGGATTATCTGGAAGATCCGGTTTTAGATGAGTATTTGCAAAATATCTGGCAGCCGCTTGTCAAGGGCGCTCAAGCGCGAGGCGAGTTGTCGCCCGAATTACAAGAGCGCTTTGCTTGGAGAGTTTTGATAGGGCGCGATCGATCGGTCAACGCATTTGCCTTGCCGGGTGGCTACTTGGGCATTCACTTAGGGCTGATCAGTGTCGTCACCACGCGCGATGAGTTGGCTTCCGTCATGGCCCATGAGCTTAGCCACGTGACGCAAAGACACATCTCTCGGTCCATGGGTGATCAAGCGCGCATGACCCCTTGGCTGATTGGCGCCATGATCTTGGGCATGTTGGCCGCCAGCAAAAGTGCGCAAGGCGCGCAGGCCATGATTGTGGGCGGTCAAGCCATGGCTGCACAGTCGCAGCTGAACTTTTCGCGTGACATGGAACGGGAAGCCGATCGAATTGGGTATGGCGTGATGTCTGAGGCTGGCTTTGACACGCTCGGTTTTGTCACCATGTTTGGTAAGTTGCAGCAGGCCGCTGGTTTGAACGACAGCGGCTCTTTTCCTTATTTGCGAAGCCACCCCTTAAGCAGCGAACGCATGGCCGACATGCAGTCGCGTCAGCAGCTGCAAACACCGCGTCCAGCCAATTTGGAAAGTGATCTGATTCAAGCCATGATGTCTTCTAGGGCTCGCGTGTTGGCACAGCCAGGCGTTGATGCACTTCGCGCATGGGCCAATGAGGCAGCCGACACGCACATCGACAAGCAAGTGCTCACGAAGCGCATGGGCGTTTTGTACGGTGCCGCTTTGTCTTGGATGCAATTGCGGGATATGAAGCAAGCCCGCGCTTTGATACCTCGCATGCAACAAGCTGCGGGTGATCACGCCACTGCGCTGCGTTTGATTCGTTTGTTCGAATCAGAATTGGCCTTCAAAGAAGATGACATGCGCGCTGCGCTGCGCGCCCTAAGTGCAACAGCCAGCCTGGCTAATCGCCTATGGCCTCGCCCAGAACTCATTGCTTTGGCGCAGGCAAGTGCTCGCTTGCATGCAACTTCAAGCTCGGTAGAGACTGCACAGCTATTGGCCAACAGCATTGCAGCACTTCAAGCTTTGGTTTTGCAAAATCCTCAAGATGCCCAGGCCTGGCAGGTACTAGCCACCGCATTGGCTGCTCAAGGTCGGCCTTTGGCATCCTTGCGCGCTGAAGGGGAAGTGCAAATTGCGCGCATGGATTTTGGTGCAGCGGTAGACAGATTCAGGGCGGCTCAAGATGCCTCAAGAAGAGGGCCGGCTCAAATGGGAGATCACATTGAAGCGTCCATCGTGGACGCTCGGCTGCGATTTGCACAAAGCATTTTCAGAGAGCAAATGTTAGAAAGAGACCGCTGAAGGCTGCAAGTTAATGATCCTTTGCGCGATGGAGTGGCTCACAAACACGCCAGCCTTGAGGGCTTTTTTTACAGACCAAAACCCCCTCTGGCTCTGTCTTGGCATGTTTTTCAAATACCCAATTTTGCTTGTTTGATTTAAAAATATAGTTGTCTCTGTAGAACACAAAGTGACCGTCTTGCCCTGTATAAAAGTAATCGATGTTGAATTGGATGTGTTGCGCTGCGATCTGCCAGTTTTGAATGGTTTTCACAGCCAAGAAGGTGTCTGAATTTAAGTTTTGGATGTTTCGAATGCTTCTGACTTTGGTTTCAGAGGTCGGTAACAAGGCGGATGAAACGGCATTGCCAAGCTGAGCATTTGTGAAAGCTGCAATGAAAGGCATTGCATCTGAAATTTGCTGAAGTTGCCATGAACTCAAATTCTCGGCTCTGAAATTGAACGCTTTTTTTTCATTCAAATAGGGCGGCTTGATTTCAAAAGAAATACCGCTAACCCCATCGACATGACCCTTGTCCACAAAAAAATCTGTAGCGCACCCTGAAAAGAACAACCAGCCAAACACCAACACCAAAGACCCAAACAGTTTCAGGTATGTGTGCAAGCGATTGACTTGTTGTTCTTGGTACATGCCTTGGCTCAATAACAACTTTGCGCCTGCGCTTGGTTGAAAGCGCTGGCACCAAACAAGGCAACGCCGACGCCGTAAACACCCGCAATGACATTGCAAGTCAAAGCGTTGCCACCTTGTGCCTTGCAGTCATTGAGGATGTTGTTGGACAGGTTGGTATCGGCGGTGAGCCTGCTGAAACCACACGTTGAATAGCTTTGATCATGCTGAAAGCAAGCTTGCGACACATCGATGCCAAACATCATGTCGGGCACGTAGGCATCACTTTTAACGGTGCCACAACCTGCGCCCAAAGCATTGCCGTCTTCTCTCGCACCATTTGAGGTGCCTGATTCAAATTTCAAAAAATCCCAAAATCCGCCACCTTGAACTTGGCGTGTGAGTTCGATACTGCATTCTTGCATTTGTTTTTCCTTTGTTCATTTAAAAATAGTCGATGATCAAAACGTCTGATGGTGCCAAGACCCCGACCAAATGGATGGGCCTCTCTGAGAGGGTGATGGCTGGCGTCAAAATGTCGCTGGCTTGATCCCCCTCAGGGAACACTTCTTTGACAAAAAGGGCCTGGAAATCGAGTTGGGCTTGAGGAACCAAGCCGAGCTCTACCAAGCCCCAAATGACAAAATGTGGCCCCTCTAATGAGGCAAAGTCTGTGGTGCGCCAAGAAACGAATGACCCTAGGTCTGAGTTGATGGTGTGTGTGTTTGGAGTGTTTGCGTACATATAAAGTTCTTTTTATGAATACCAAATAAGTAATCATGTACAGATCTTAATGTCGCAAGTCTCTTTTGGCGCTTGCAAGCGCTTGCAGCATCACTCTGAGAAAAACGCCTTTCACAAACCGCTATGATCGCGATCCCCCTTCAAAGTACCTATGGCTGGCATCCACATCACCGACATCGAAGCGGCCATCAATTACTGGCGCAAAAAAAATCCCTCCCCAGACGGCGTCACGCTGCCGCGAGAGCTCAGAGCCCTGGCAGAGGTTTATGCCTTGATGATTTTTTTCAAAGAAGATGAAGCCGACGAATTCACATTGCCGATCGCGGCGGCAGAGGCTTGGCAAACTTGGTATGCCAGCACGCCCGATACACCCTGCATTGCCATTTGCTCTACGTCACAAGGCGACCCCGAATGCAAGGGATGTGGCCGTACTTTTGAAGAAGTTCAGTACTGGACAGAAATGAGTGCCGGGGAAAAAAGATCTGTTTGGCAGCGCATCACGATAGATGGCACCTCATGGCGATTCAATCGCTATGCAGAGCGCGCCGCTGAAGATCGCAGCTTGTCACGTGCTGCGGCAGAAGCGCAAGTGCCGCTCAAGTTTGCCAGCTGAATTACTTCCAGCGCAACACTTCAAGGTGTACGCTGTCTTTTGAATTGCTCAAGGTCAGGGCGCCCTCTTGCACCGTTGCTTGCAATTGCATGCTGCGTTCTGCCAACTTGGCCAAGGCCTGACTGGCTTCTGTCGGCACGCGCCACACCTGCAGTTTTTCCATGCGCGTGAGCTTGTTTTCAATACCGCGCCACCAAACTTCAGCGGCATGGTTAAAGCAATAGACCATGACGGCATCGGCTTTTTGACAAGCCTTGTTCAAGGGTTTGTCTTCGGGCTGACCGACTTCCACCCACAAGCGCGTTCGCCCCGTAAAGTCTCGCAAAGACAAATCGGGATCATCGGGGTCTGACAAGCCCGAGCCAAACGCCAACACGCCATCGCCATTTAATTCGGCTTGCAGTTTGAAGGCATTGAGGGCCAGCGCCAACAGACGGATCATCATGCGTTCGTCGGTTTCGCTGGGGTGGCGCGCGAGGGTCAGGGCATGGTCAGCATAGTAGCTGTTGTCAATGTCGGCTATTGAAAGATTGACTTTGTAGATCGTAGACTTGAGGGCCATTGAATATGAGCTCGATGAGGGCGAATTAAACGCGTCGGGCCAGCTCAATGGCTTTGCCAATGTAGCTGCCAGGCGTCATGGCCAAGAGTCGATCTTTTTCTGCTTGCGGTATTTCAAGTTGGCGAATGAGTTGGTGTAATGCTTCAGCTGTGACGGTTTTTCCGCGCGTCACTTCTTTCAATTTCTCGTAAGCGCCCTGCACACCATAGCGACGCATGACTGTTTGAATAGGCTCTGCCAAGACCTCCCATGAAGCTTCCAAATCTTGCGCCAAGGCTTCTTCGTTCAACTCCAGTTTTTTCAGGCCCGTCATGAGTGATGCATAAGCCAATGCTGTGTAACCCAATGCAACACCCATGTTGCGCAGGACGGTAGAGTCGGAGAGGTCGCGTTGCCATCGACTGACTGGTAATTTTTCTGACAAGTGCTTGAGCAGGGCGTTGGCCAATCCCAAATTGCCTTCTGCATTTTCAAAGTCAATGGGATTGACCTTGTGGGGCATGGTAGAAGAGCCGATTTCACCGGCTTTCAAGCTTTGCTTGAAATAACCCAAGCTCACATAACCCCAAATGTCGCGAGACAAATCAATCAAGATGGTGTTGGTGCGCGCAATGGCGTCAAATAACTCGGCCATGTAATCATGCGGCTCAATTTGAATGCTGTAGGGTTGAAACGACAAACCCAAACCCCAGTGTTCTGCGGATGCACCTGCCTCTGTATGCTCTGGCATTTCGACGACCGATTTGGAAAAGGCCTCCCAATCAAATTCGGGCCAAGCAGAAAGGTGTGCGTTGTAATTGCCAACAGCGCCATTCATTTTGGCCTTGAGTGACACAGCCGCAATTTTCTCGCGCGTGTTACGCAATCGGACCACCACATTGGCGAACTCCTTGCCAACCGTTGTGGGACTCGCGGTCTGACCGTGCGTTCGGCTCAACATGGGTACCGCCGCATAGGCATGTGCCATGCTTCTCAATTGATCAATCAGTTCATCAAGCGCAGGCAAGATGACTTTGTGCCTGGCGCCTTTGAGTTGCAAGGCATGGCTGGTGTTGTTGATGTCTTCGCTGGTACAAGCAAAGTGCACAAACTCTGAGGCTTGCTCTAGCTCTGGGCGATCTTTGAATTTGGATTTGAGCCAATATTCAACTGCTTTCACATCATGGTTGGTGGTCTTCTCAATGTCCTTGATGGCCAATGCATCTTGCTCAGAAAAGTGCGCGACCAAACCAGTCAAGTAGCGCCTTGCACCCAAAGACAAGGGTTTGAACTCTGCAAAGCCAGCATCCGACATGGCCATGAACCATGCAATCTCAACTTGCACACGGCGATGCATGTAGCCCTGCTCGCTCATGAGAGGTCGCAAGGCATTGAGTTTGTTGGCGTAACGACCGTCCAACGGAGAAAGGGCGGAGATGAGAGATGATGTCATGCTCCCATTGTAAGTTCTAGCCCTTACAAGGAAACCCCCTTTGGATTCCTCTAGAATGCGCACTGTAAACCCTGCTTTTTGACTCTTTTTGACAAGAACAAACCATGAAATTGATCGGTTCACCTACCAGCCCCTATGTCCGCAAAGTCTGCATCGTGATGGCAGAAAAAAAACTCGAGTACCGCATGGTGGCCGAAGATGTTTGGTCAGCCACAACCACCATTCACGCCTCCAACCCGCTAGGCAAGGTGCCTTGTTTGGTGCTTGAGGGCGGTGAGGCTGTTTTCGACTCTCGCGTGATTGTGGAATATCTGGATACCTTGTCTCCTGTGGGCAAGTTAATTCCAAGCAATGGCCGCGAACGCGCAGAAGTGAAAACGTGGGAGGCCTTGGCCGATGGACTGCTTGATGCCGCCATATTGGCTCGCATGGAAGCCGGATGGGCACACCGGCCCCCTGAGCAGCGCAGTCAGCCATGGATTGACCGGCAGCTTGACAAAATAGACAAGGCCCTGCGCGCCATGTCGCAAGGCTTGGCAGAAAAGCCCTTCTGTTCAGGTGCGCACCTGACGTTGTCAGACATTGCGGTTGGTTGCGCGCTGGGTTATTTGGACTTCCGTTTCTCCAGCATTCAGTGGCGCAACGCGTACCCCAACCTTGACAAACTGCACGAAAAACTCATGCAACGTCAAAGCTTCATTGACAGCCTGCCCAAGTAATCAGTTGCTATTGGCGCGCTTTTTAAGCCAGCGCATGAGGCTGCCCACCCATGGCAGCTTTTCGTAAAGCTCCTCAGCGGCATCCCAATAGTCGCGGTGCAAGGTGATGCGCAATTGATCATCCAACACCAAGTGCGTGGTGCCCTTCACCACTTGCTCAGTGATGGTGTCAAACCGTTTGAATCGAAATTTGAAATCCCAGGTCATGAAAGCTTGATGGCCATCGACCACCTGCGCCGTGATGACAAAGCGCGGGTTTTCTAGGGACGCGTACATGTGCAGAAAAATCTGCTCAATGGCGTCGATGCCCTGTACCTGGTTGAAAGGGTCTTTGAATTGCGCCGTTGGACTGTAAAAGTTTTTCAGTTGCGCCACACTCTGCGGTTGGAGTTCTTCAAAGAGCTGGGCTATTTGTGCAAATGTTTGGCGCTGGTCCATGATCAGAGTCCGGTAAACCGTCGAACCAACGCAAAGTAAACGCGATAGGGCAACAAACGCATGAGCTTCAACCAGCTTGTGAATCGCTTGGGGAAATGAATGTCAAACAAGCCTTCTGCCCAACCTGCCAACATGGCTTTCGCCGCTTCTTCCGGCGAAATCAGAGCGGGCATTTGAAAATTGTTTTGTGCCGTCAAGGGGGTGGCTACAAAACCTGGGTTGACCACGCTCACCCCAATGCCTTTGTCTTGCAAATCCATGTACAAGGTTTCGGCCAGATGCGTCATGGCAGCCTTGGTGGGTCCATAAGCCAACCCATTTGGCAACCCGCGCCAACCCGCCACGCTGCTCACCAGGCTGATGTGGCCGTGGCCTTGCTGCAAAAAGACGGGTAACACAGCGTCTAAAACACGCAGCAGGCCGTTGTAATTCACATCTTGATGCCTGAGCATGTCATTCAAATCAAATTCAGTTGCTCGCTGTGCACGGTAGTGTCCGGCACAATACAAAACGAAATCCAAAGGGCCGCCTGCAGCAACTTGCCGGGCCACATATTTCACTTGCAGGGCATCGGTCACGTCCAATGACATGAGCTCGACGGGCAGGCCTTCTGCCCTGCAGGCTGCGGCCCACTCGGACAAGGTCCCCAAATCGCGAGCCGAAACATGCACATGCGCACCTGCCGCTTGCAATGCTTTTGCGCAAGCCAAACCAATACCGCTGGAAGCACCGACCAACCAAACGCGGCGACCTTGCCAATTCTGAATCGGCTGATTCATGGGTGCGCCCCATCGGCGTTTGGTAGGTACCCGTGACGCGGCGGGGCTGTCGACAGGCGGTGTCATTTTGGCAGCCTGAAGGCTCATGGCTTGCCTCCAGCGGCAAGGGGCTCGCGCCGAGTGAAAGACAAAGTGACTTCGCCCAAAGTAACACCCAACTTGCTCATCACCGCTTTGTTCAACATCACGCGGTCGTCCATCAAATACATCCAATCGTCAAATTGAACATGCCAAACCGAACCATCAACGGGCAAGGCCAAGGTGTATTGCCATTGAAAGGCGTTGCCTTTTGTTTGGCCAAAAGCCATGCCCACCACATCGTCTGCGCGGCCTTCGTATCTGCCATTGGGCAGGGCCTTCAAGCGCCAGATCCTGCGCTCTTTTGTGCCGTCGGAATACGTAAAGGCTTCATCCAACACGCCTTCGTCACCTTGCCACTTGCAATCCATGACTACCGTGAATCTTTTGACCACGCGGCCGCTTCGATCGGTAAAAAGACCCCATGCGTCCACCATGCCGTTGAAGTACGTGCGCAAATCTAAAGCAGGTGTTTGTGCTGCATAGTCAGAAATTTGAGGGCCCGCACATGCCGATAAAGCCAGCGCGCTTCCAGCCGCCAGGCTAACGGTGCTTGCGCGAGCAAGAAAAGGCGCAGTCAAGCCCTGCGTCATATTTTGTAACCACAGACGTCTGTTCATCGATCACTCCTTGTTACCGCCTGCTGCGCCGACGGTTGAATCCAAAACACAAATAACACGGCCAGCGCCAAGAGTTTCAGCACACATGGCAACACGCCATACGCCAAAGACAATGCCCTCAAACCTTCAGCTGTTTGAGTGCCTGGCGAGTAACCCCAATAGGAAAGCAGGGGCAAGCAAAGGCCTGCGGCCAATGCCAAGTTCAATTTACTGGCCAGATTCCACCAGCCCAAATAAAGCCCTTCTGCGCTGCCGCGATGTCCCAGTTGGTCAATCACTCGGTTGAGCAAAGCAGCAGGCACCACCAAGTCTGCGCCCAAGGCAATACCCGATGCCAGGCAAATCGCCAAAAAAGCGATTTCGTCGCCAGGGCCTAAAAAAACAACGCTGCCAAAACTCATGATGGCCAAAGCCATTCCAATCAACCACGACTTGGCTAAACCATGCGCACGAACAAGCTTGAGCCACAAGGGCAAGGAAAGCGCGCCTGACAAAAAGTACACGCCCAAAAACAAAGGCGACATGGCAGCCGATGCCTGTATTTGATCTTCAATAAAGAACATGACCAGCCCCGCAGGCACAGCACTGGCAATGCCATTTAACAAGAACACCCAAAGCAGTTTGCGAAAACTAACTTGCTTCAGTGGCAAGTAATTGTCTTTGTCCGTCAACTCAGTATCGCCGTCTTTCTGAATCCGTGTTTGAAGCAGCACACGAGACCAAACGACCAGACCGAAGAACAACATCAGACCTAAGAAAGCAGTGGTTGAGAGCCAACCGGCCATCACAGGCAAAGCGGATGCGATGACCACTCCCACCAAGCCCGCCCCCTCGCGCCATGCAACAACCCGGCTTTGCTGGCTTGCGCCGCCGCCCAACCTTGAGGCCCAAGCTTGATGAAGAATGCTGATACCGCTATAGCTTAGGTGGCACAAAGTCACCCACACGCCCACCCAAATCACATAGTCAAACGGGGCTGTAAAAGTGGGTGGGAAAAAAAGCGCGGCAAATGACAACAACAAGCCGATCGCATAGGCCAAGGCCATGCCCAACACACTCAAAGACGAGCGCAAGTAAAGCGCGTCGCTCAAACGGCCTAGCACGGGGTCGACCAAGGCGTCTATCAAACGACTGAACAGCAACACGGCTCCTAAACTTGTCAAAGGCACGGCAAACTGAGTGGCATAGAAATGCGGCAAATTCACGTACATTGGCAAGGCCACAAAAGCCAAGGGCAATGCCAACAAGCCATAGCCCATGCTTTGCTTGTGCGTAATGAGGGGCGGCGCGCTCATAGGCCCTTCAACCAAGCTTGCCGCAGAGCAGGCGCCGTCGTTGATTCGTGCAACCAGATTCCAAAGAACAGTTGCGCAAACAAAGGATCTTGAATGCGGCCAATCACCTTGTCGTTGAATAAAAATTCAATGCCTGTCGTTGGGCCATAGACCGCCTGCAGTCGGTCACCTTTTTGAACATTGGGGAAAATATCTAACATGGCTTTCAGCCAATTATTTTCTTGATCGCGCGAGAAGGCGCCTACTTTGCGCATTTCATCAATGGACCTTTTTGAAATGGCCGAGCCCTCCAGGCTTCTTAAGTAAGACAACTCCAACACGAAGGCATGCGCTGAATAGCTTGCCATGGAAAAGCCGGGGCGCACCCAGAGTCGTGCGTCATAAATGTCAAAGCCCCAAATGCTCAAGCGTTGCTGGGGCAAGGGCTGAACCCCGGGTAGCAAGGCTGGCGAGGCATGCGCCAAGTTCAAAGCCAAGTGGCATGCGAGCAACGCAATGCCACCTGAAAAATAACGCTGACGGCGAAGAGCAAACATGTCAATGTTTTTTCTGTAAGGTGAACTGAATCACATCCGTGTTGGCTTCATCAAATGCCGCCTCGCAATAAGCCAAATAGAACTCCCACAAACGCAAAAACTGGGTGTCAAAACCTAAGGTCAAAACTTGCGCCTCTTGGGCCATGAAATCATGGCGCCAGCGCCTTAAAGTTTCTGCGTAATCCGGCCCAAACTTCAGCTCATCGATCACCTCTAAGCCTGCCAAGCGGGCTTGTCTTCTGAACTCTGAAGGGCTTGGCAAGCACCCGCCAGGAAAAATGTACTGTTGAATAAAGTCTGTCGATTTCAAATAGCGATCAAACAGGGCATCGTCAATCACAATGCTTTGAATGCAAGCTTTGCCACCGGGCTTCAATTGTTGGCTCACGGTTTGGAAATAGGTTGGCCAGAATTCTTTGCCAACCGCTTCAATCATTTCAATGGAGCAAATGGCGTCGTATGGGCCGTCATCAATGTCGCGGTAGTCTTGTAAGCGCAAGTCTGTTTTTTCAGCTTTGCCATTCCACTTCATGCGCGCATTGGCAAATGCCAGCTGCTCGGTCGACAATGTCACGCCAGTCACACTGGCACCAAAATCCAGTGTGGCCATTTCGGCCAGTGCACCCCATCCACAGCCAATTTCCAGCACCCGCGACCCCACGCCCACATCGGTCATGCGCAGTGCACGGCGAACCTTGGCGCGCTGTGCATCGGCCATGCTTTGGCTGTAATCACCTTCAAACAAAGCCGAGGAATAGTTCATGGTGCCATCTAACCAAAGCTCATAAAAAGCGTTGCCCAAATCGTAATGCGCATGAATGTTTTTTCGGCTGTTGGCCTTGTGATTGCGATTGAGCAAGTGTTTGATGCGGTAGGCCATTCGACCCCACCAAGTACCAAAAATCAACTCATCAACCACGCGTCTGTTTTGAATCATGACCCGCAGCAAATCACTCAATGAGGGCGTGATCCAATCACCGGCAATGTAAGTCTCTGCAAAACCAATGTCACCCGACTTCAAGCTGGCCGTGAAGACGTTCCAGTTTTGCAGGCTGATGGCGGCGTGAAGGGTTGAAGATTTCCCAAATACTTTGGTGCTTCGGTCTGGAAACTGGACCGTCAAAGTGCCATGTTCCATTTTTTCAAGCAATTGCAAAACTCTGCGAACTGCCATGGGGGCAGATTGAAGTTCTAATCGCGTGCTGGTTGAGGGGCTGGTGTTCATGTTCAGCTGCTTTTGGAAATAATCGTTGGAGACGCTTGTCCACGTGAAACCAATTCAGAGGGTGGTTCTGGCTTGGAAAAGAAAGGCACGCGTTTAAACCAAAGTAAAAGGGCATGCCAGTGAATGCGAAGCATCACGGCAAATGTGAAGAGGGGATAGCGCCAAAAAGTACGCCGAATTTCCGCGCGCGTGGCCGGCAGCAAAACGCCGCTGATGCTGGTTTGAATCAAGGGGCCGTTGTCGTCGCCATGGTCAACCCGCGCGACGACGCGCTCAGAGCCCGCTTGAAGCGTGCGCATGAACCTGAATTCATATTCACCTTTGACATCGCAAAAAGGTGAGACGTGAAAAATCTTATGGGCGTGTTCCGTGCGGCCAAATTTCGGTTCTGGCAATAAATAGCAATGGCGCTCCCCAAAGGTGTTATGGACCTCAGCCAGTATGGCGGCCAGCGTATTGTCAGATCGATGGCAATACCAAAAGCTGACGGGCTTGAAGGTGTAGCCCAACACTCTGGGAAATGTTTGAAGCCAAATTTCTCCCTTGGCATCATGGATGTTTTCACTGACAAGCAGCTCTTCGATCCAGGCTAAGGCACCACCGCTTTCGGGTTGGCGGCCATCACCATGATCGGTATCAAAAAACGACAACAAGCCTGCTCTGTTGATAGGCAATTCTGCTTGATTCGACTTGTCATTTTTTGAATGGCTGCGAGCTAAGGCCTGCAGATGCCTCATGGGCAGCATCAAAAAATAAGCGCTGTAATCAAAGGCATGGCGCGCCGGCCGCAAGCGTACGTGGCGAACTTGCCCATGGCCCAAGAGCACACCGCCCGTGTTCATGCGTTGACCTTCTTGAGCAGCTCTCTGGCCACCGACAAGCCTGATTTCAAGCCATCTTCATGAAAGCCATAGCCCAACCAAGCACCTGCATACCAAGTATGTTGTTGCCCTTGTATTTGGTGCAAGTGCTGTTGCGCATCAATGGCCGGCAAATCAAACACGGGATGTGCGTAGTCGATGGTTTGAATGATTTTTTTCGAGTCGATCGTTTGCGTTGGGTTGAGCGACACCACAACCGCTTGCGAATAAGGCAAAGGTTGTAATTTGTTCAAGAGGTAGTGCAAGCACACTCTGCTGCTTTCTTGCTGTTCATTTTCAGCGCGCACATAATTCCATGCCGCCCATGCTTTGCGCCTGCTGGGCAACACTTTTTCATCGGTGTGCAAAACCGCCACATTGTCTTGATAGCGGATGGCAGACAAGTGCTGCGCCTCTGCTTGGCTTGGTGCTCTGAGTAGTCGCAAGGCTTGATCTGAGTGCGTACACAGCACCACTTCGTCAAAGCGTTCAGCATGGCCTTGCGTCATCACTCGCACCCCGTCTTCGTCGCGCTCAATCATTTGGACGGGCGTGTTCAACCGCTTATCGGCAATGCCGCTCACAATTTTCTCAACATAATTGCGTGAGCCACCCTTGACGGTGAACCAGCGTGGGCGATTGCTGACTTGAATCAGGCCATGGTTGTGGCAAAAGCGAATCATGGTGGCCACTGGAAAGGCCAACATTTGATCGGTTGGACAACTCCAAATACAGCCCATCATGGGCAAGAAGTACCAGTTCTTAAAAGCCTCGCCAAAGCGATGGTGATTTAAAAATTCAGAAAGGGGTTGTCGCATTTCACTCTCGGCTTGCTGCTGCGCAATGCGCGTACACAATTTGTTGAAGCGCAAAACGTCGTACAACATTTTTAAAAATTGCGGCCGCAGCAAATTTCGGCGTTGTGCAAAAACGGTGTCTAAGTCGCTGCCACTCCACTCCAAGGCCTCTTGGCCCCAAGCCTTGGGGGCTTGCACAGAAAACGACATGTCTGACAAAGCGGTCTCGACACCCAACTCCGCAAACAGGTTGATCAAGTTGGGATAGGTTCTTTCGTTGAAAACCAAAAAACCGGTGTCCACGCCATAAGTGAGCATGCCTTTGTCCGTGGGCAAGGTGATGACCACGGTGTTGGCATGACCGCCAAAGTACGCGCCGGCTTCAAACAGGGTGATATCGGCTTGACCTTGAAGGCTGTGCGCCACAGCCAAGCCTGAAATGCCCGAGCCAACAATGGCAATCTTTTTGTACTTCAAGATGTCACTCTCTGTGGGGTCTAACAGGTCCTGCTGATGCAAAGCTCAAGAGGCTTTGCGAGCGAGGCTTTTCTCAATGGCTTGGACCAAGCTTTTGCTTTCAGGGCTGGTCATGCTGTTGTAGCTGTCTATCAACTTGCCATCGCGGCCAATTAAGTATTTGTAGAAATTCCACTTGGGTCTTTGGCCGGGGTCCTGCGCCAACTGCTTGAAAAAAGGTGCGGCCGCATCGCCCGTGACGGCTGTTTTAGTGAACATCGGGAACTTCACACCAAAGGTGCTTTCGCAAAAATCAGCGATGTCTTGGTTGTTGGCTTTTTCCTGTGCGAAGTCATTGGAAGGAAAGCCTAAAACCACCAAGCCTTTGTCTTTGTATTGGCTGTAGACGGCTTCTAGGCCTTTGTACTGGGATGTGAAACCACAATAGCTGGCGGTGTTGACCACCAAGATCACCTTGCCACTGTATTGGCACAGCGATTGCGGCTTCTCATCTTGTAGTCTTGGAAATGTATGGTTCAGCAAAGCAGGGCATGCCGCCGACTGAGCCACAGACGGGGGAGCAGTTTGTGCCCAACTGGCTGACATGGCCAGCACCCATAGCACCGCGGCCAACGATTTGATGAGCTTGATGTTAAGCATTGAACTGTCCATTCTGTTTTGTGACTGAACAGTTTACTTCTAATTTTTTAACTTGTCACGGGTTGTTTAATCCCTTGGCTGCTTCGGGAAAAACGGCCTGCCAAAGCTTCAAGATGGCGTCGCTTTCCATTTGCAAGCCGGCTTGCGGCACTTGGGTTGGGGCCTCATTCAGCCGCGCTTTGTGTTGCAAGCGGCGCAGTTCGCGGTAAGCCGCAGAAGCCTTCATGCCAACGTCTTTGGAAAGCAATCCAGCAACTTCAGCCCGCTGAAGCAAGGCAATGTTGCCCACGTTGTCGGCCAATTCTGGGTGCGCGCAGGCATGCATCAGGACCAAATATTGAACGGCAAACTCGGCATCCACCATGCCACCCGGACTGTGCTTCACATCAAAAAGATCGGGCTTGATGGTGTGTGCTGTTCGGACCCGATTGCGCATGGTCACGATTTCAGATTTCAAAGAGGCTTCGTCGCGGGGCGCGCTGATGACGCTGCGCCGAACTTGGTCAAACTGGCTGGCCATCGCCTCATGTCCCATCACAAAGCGTGCCCGCGTCATCGCCTGATGCTCCCAAGTCCATGCCGTGTTGCTGCCTCTTTGTTGTTGATAGTCCTCAAATGCAGCGAAAGTGGTTACCAACAAACCTGCGCTTCCATTGGGGCGAAGCGCCGTATCAATTTCAAACAAATCACCTTCTGAGGTTTTGACCGTGAACCAATTGATGAGCTTTCTGACAAAGGCGCCGTAGACCTCTGGTGCCCGCTCATCGGGGTCTTCGTAGACAAAAACGATGTCTAGATCGCTGCCATACCCCAGCTCTTTACCGCCCAATTTGCCGTAAGCCACAATGCCAAACAGAGGCTCCTCACGGTGTCGGTTTTTTAAGCACGACCAACACCATTCGGCCGTGACACGCAAAACAGCATCGGCCATGGCACTCAAATCGTCGGCCACTTGTTCCACGGTCAAGCGCCCCTCGACATCTCGCGCCAAGGTTCGAAAAACCTCTGCATGGTGCGCCCGGCGAAGCAAGTTCAACAAGTTCTCTTCGTCGTCTTCAAGGGTTCTTTTCAAGGCCGCCCGCCTTGCCTGAAGTTCAGACTCAAAGTCTTGCGCCACAAACCTTTGTTGCAACACATCGCCATTGGCCAATTCATCAATCACACCAGGGTGCTGTACCAAATAGCGTGCGGGCCACTTGGCCGCCCCCAACAAGCGAAGCAACCTCTCATGGACCGCAGGTCGCTCAAGCATCATGGCCAAGTAGCTTTCGCGCCGCATCAATGGCTCCATCCAGTCGGCCATTCGCACCACCGCGTCTTCTTCAACTCGACCTTCTTGCAACCATTGCGCAGTGCGCTGCAAGAGTCGCATGAGACGGCCCCTTGCGTCGTCGCGAAGACTTTTGACTTTGGGGCTGTCTTGCCAATGTGCCAAACGGGCACGTGCTTCGCCCTGAAAAAGGTCCAATATTGCCTCTAGCTCGGGCCTCTCGCTGGCGGCACCCGTTTCACACGGCTTGCATTGGCGATCACCTCCCAACAAAATGTCGAACTCATGTGCCACAACTTCGCGATGGGCATCTAACTCCGTGAGGAAATCATGGCTGGCCGCATACCCCATGTTGCCAGCAATCCACTTTAAATCGTCATCTTGCGTGGGCAGCACATGTGTTTGCTGATCGTCTAAATATTGAATCCGATGTTCCACTTTGCGCAAAAACACATAAGCTTGCGTGAGGGCCTGTGCAGTTTCAGCAGGCATCAGGCCCGCTTTGGCCACGCGCTGTATGGCATCTAGGGTAGGGCGCGTTCGCAGTTCTGGAAACTGGCCGCCCCGCACCACTTGCAACAGTTGCACCGTGAATTCAATTTCGCGAATGCCGCCCCTTGAAAGTTTGACATCGTTGGCGCGCTCGGGGTGTCCGGCACTTCTCTTGGCGGCATGATCGCGAATTTGCTGGTGCAAGGTTCGCAAGGACTCAAACACGTTGTAGTCCAAATACCGTCTGAACACGAAGGGCAAAATGACACTGCGAAGCTTGGCAGCGGAACCATTTTGAAGTGCGCTTCTGGGTGCGATGACTCGGCTTTTCATCCACGCAAAACGCTCCCACTCGCGGCCCTGAACCAACAAGTACTCTTCCAATGCGCCCAAAGAGACGACGCTGGGCCCAGAGTTGCCATTTGGCCGGAGTGCCAAGTCCATTCGAAAAACAAAGCCATGTTCCGTGGTCTCGCCAATCAAAGTGAAAAGGGCTTTGGCGGCTCGGCCGAAATATTCTTGCACCGAAATTTTGCCAATGCCCTGTGCATTGCCTAGCGTTTCGCCATCTTCGTCGTACACATAAATAAGGTCGATATCGCTCGAGACATTCAGTTCGCGCGCGCCCAGCTTGCCCATGCCGATCACCCAAAACTCTGCTCTTTCGCCAGATGCCAACATGGGCGCACCGTGCCGCTCATCCAAGTCATGAAATGCCTGCTGACAAGCTTCGTCTAAGGCCATTTCCGCCAAGTGGGTGACCCCCAAGCTAATGGTTTCAAGTGAGGCACCTTGATCACAGTCCAGCGTGAGCAAGCGCGCCATGCTCCACTGGCGCAAGATACGCAAAGCGGGGCCCGCCGCATGTCCCTGGCTGCGCAATTGCTGGTAGGCCTGATTCAATAGCTCGCGGTGCGGCACACCCTTCGGCAAGGTGGCAAAGACATCGGCATAGCGCCTTTGAAGCCTTTGAAAAAAACGCGAACCTTCTGCGAGCGGCAAGGGACGTTTTGAATCCATGTCTGGGTCTGTCTCAAATGGGCTTGTGGCGGTCATAATTCCCTGCCTAGGCCTTTATGTCCATACCGTCATTCGAATGTTGAAGTTTTCTAACCTTGCCCGAGTTTGCAGCACTGCCCTGCGCTTTGCCGCGTGGGTTTTGTTGGTCAGCGGCTTTGTTTTGGGAATGGCTTGGGCGGCATTGCATTTTTGGATTGTGCCCCGAATTGAAGACTTCAGGCCTAAATTCGAAAACTTAGCCACGCAAGCCATTGGGGTGCCTGTCCACATGGGCAAGTTGCTGGCCGTTTCAACGGGTTGGATGCCGACTTTTGAAATCCATGACCTGAGTTTGATGGACCCAGAGGGGCGACCCGCCCTGACTTTGCCCAAAGTTATTTTTGCCATCAGCGTTCGGTCTGTGCTTAACCTGAGCGTCGAGCAGTTGGTCATCGACTCTCCGACCTTGGACATTCGCCGAACCGAAAATGGTGATTGGCGAATTGCAGGTCTTGCCTTGAAAAAAGACAACTCACCCGACTCGGCTTTCGCCGACTGGGTTTTTGCGCAAAAAGAAATTCTTGTACAGCAAGGCACCGTGGTGTGGACCGACGAGTTCAACCCTTTGAGCCGCGATAAGTCTGCCTTGAATTTGAATCAGGTGTCTTGGGTTTTGCGAAATTCTGCGCGCCATCACCAATGGCGACTAGACGCCACACCCCCGGCAGGTTGGGGTGCGCCCTTCATGTTGATGGGCGATTTACGACGCGGCCTTTTGTCAACTCATCCAGGGCGCATCAAAGATTGGAGTGGTCAGCTTCATGCTGAATTCTCAGATGTAACTCTGTCACAACTAGGGCCCCACCTGCCTTGGAATGTCAACGCCACACAGGGCCAAGGCGCATTGCGCATTTGGCTTGACTTAAACCTAGGCAACATTCAACAGGCCACTGCCGACCTGGTGCTAGAAAATGCCAAAGCGCAACTCAGCCCCGAGTTGGAAAGCCTGTCATTCAAGCACATTGCGGGGCGTGTGTCGTTCAAGCCCATGGCCAATGGTTTTGATTTTTCAACCGCTGGCTTGAGCTTTGACACCGCCGATGGCTTGCATTGGCCGGGCGGCAACGTCAGTCTTTCTTATAAAGAGGCTGACAAGGGCGCGAGTGCGCAAGGGCGCTTTCATGGTGACCAATTAGATTTGCTCGCACTTCGAAACATTGCACTCCAATTGCCATTGACAGAGCCCGCCAGACAAGCCTTGCAAGAACACAAAGTCAGTGGTTTGGTCAACCCGCTGCACATCGAGTGGACCGAAAAAAACACAGGCCAAGACAAAACATACCAAGTCAAAGCGGCCAATGGCCGCCTCGATAACTTCTATTTTGAAGGTGGTAAGCCAGGCTCTTCTTCCGAGAGTTGGCCAGGCATTGAGAATGCCAATATCAGCTTTGACATGAATGCAGAAGGTGGCCGTGCCAATGCTTCAATTCAAAGGGGGGCGCTGCAAATTAATCGTGTTCTTGAAGATCCACGCATCCCCTTGGATAAGCTGCAGGCAAGCATCAAGTGGCAGCATCAAAACAATGAGCTTTTGGTTCCTGAGTGGCAATTGAGCTTAAGCAATGCCGATGTCAAGGGTGATTTCAAAGGCAGTTGGAAGCCCAGTCCGCTTGCTGACAGTTTGGGTATTTTGGATTTGCAGGGCAACATTCAACAGGGCGATGCTTCGCGTGTTCACCGATACCTGCCCTTGAACATTTCACAAAGTGTTCGCTACTATGTGCGCGACTCGGTTTTAAAAGGTAGCCTTCAAGACCTTGGCATCAAAATCAAGGGCGATCTGAAAAAACTTCCCTTTGCAAACACTAAAGACGGCGAGTTTAGATTTGCTGGCACAGTCAAAGAGGTTCAATACGCCTACGTGCCCCCTGAAAACCTCAATGCGTCAAATCGCAATGCAAGCTCAGAGGGCCTTTGGCCGATCATGAGCAGCGTCAATGGTGACATCGTGTTTGACCGACTCAACTTCAAAGTCAATGGTGCATCGGGCAAATGGGGCAACATGCCCTTCACGCAAATCAACGCTGAAATACCCAGCCTCAAAGGCCCCGTGATTGTGAACGTTCAGGGAGAGTCTAAGGCCAGCGCCAGTGTTGTTTTGAATGAACTGCGACTTTCACCTGTCAGCAACATGCTGAGTGGCGCTTTGGAGCAAGCCAGCAGCACCGGTACATTGACGACGCGCTTGAAAATGTCCTTGCCCTTAGCTGATCTTGAAAAAACAAGCCTTCAAGGTAGCGTGGCACTGAGTGGCAATGACATTCGCATGCAGTCCGTGTTGCCCGTTTTTGAAAGAGCACAGGGCAGCATTCAGTTCACTGAGGCTGGCTTCAATTTGGCGGGCATCAACGCGCAGTTTTTAGGTGGCCCCATTAAGCTAGAGGGCGGTACTCGTAAGCTTGCGCCGCGCAGCACAGAAGCCAACCCGCTCATTCGCATTCAAGGGCAAGTCACCGCCAATGGCTTGCGACAAGCCAAAGAAATTCCTGCGCTCAGCTTGCTTGCGCAGCATGCCAATGGCGCTAGCAACTACACGGCAAGTCTAGGTTTTAAAGGCGGGCAAAGCGAGTTGAGCATTCAGTCGCAACTTCAAGGCTTGGCCTTGAAGTTGCCAACACCGCTTCACAAAAAAGCCGATGAACAGGTGGCTTTCAAGTTTGAAAACACAGTTCAAAGCGTCAGCACCTCCAACCCCAGCACGGCTTTGCGCGATCAACTCCAACTGACATGGGGGCGTTCCTTGTCTGCTTCTTATTTGCGCGATGTGAGCGGAGCTGATCCGCGCGTTATTCAGGGCCGTTGGCAGGTCGGAGAAAACTTTGCGGCACCTGGTGTTGCGCTCGCCGAGACCGGTGTGACGGCTTCTTTCAATTTGCCATCTTTTTCTGTAGACGACTGGGTGCAAGTGCTGTCGCCACCAAAGTCAAGCCCCGCTTGGCGTCCAGCTCAAAGCTCCGCCCTGAGCGCTGCAGCGCAAAGCTACCTGCCAACTCGGATGACGCTGAAAGCCAACGAGGTCATGGTGCAAGGTCGTCAGCTGCGCAATGTCTTGGTCAACGGCTCGCGCGAAGGCTCTGTATGGCGATCCAATTTAGATGCCAAAGAGTTCAGTGGTTATTTGGAATACCGGCAGCCCAACAACCAAAATGCGGGGCGCGTTTATGCACGTTTAGCGCGCTTAAGTTTGCCGCCTTCGGCCGATCAAACAGTGGAGTCATTGTTAGAGGACTCTCCTTTAAGCATTCCTGCACTGGACATTGTGGTGGAGGACCTTGAGCTGCGCGGCAAAAAATTGGGTCGCGTTGAAATTGAGGCGGTGAACACAGAAACGTCACTTCCGCGCAATACAGCCAGCAGTGAATGGCGTTTGAACAAGCTCAACATCACCCTACCTGAAGCCAGCTTCAAAGCAAGTGGCAGATGGGTCACTTCAAAAGATGGCTCGCAACAGGCTCGCACAGAAATGAATTTTCGACTGGACGTTTCTGATGCGGGTGATTTGTTGACTCGCTTAGGGACCAAAGACGCACTGCGCGGAGGCGCTGGCAAGTTAGAAGGACAAGTCAATTGGCAAGGTTCTCCCATGACCTTGCATTACCCAAGCTTGGGCGGCCGCTTCAATGTGAATATCGGACGTGGGCAGTTCCTTCAAGCAGAGCCCGGTGTTTCCAAGCTGTTGGGGGTCTTAAGCCTGCAAGCTCTGCCGCGGCGTTTGTTGTTTGATTTCAGAGATGTGTTCAGTGCGGGGTTTGCCTTTGATACAGTCCGCGGGGACGTGTTGATTCAACAAGGCATTGCCAGCACACGCAATCTGCAAATGAAGGGCGTCAATGCAGTTGTGCAAATGGATGGCAGCTCGGACATTGAAAGAGAAACTCAAAACTTGCGCGTCCTGATCTTGCCCGAAGTGGATGCGGGCACCGCTTCATTGCTGGCGGGTATTGCACTGAACCCCGCCATTGGTTTAAGCACTTTCTTGGCGCAACTGATTCTCAAGCAGCCGCTAAGCCGTGTTAACTCCCAAGAGTTCTTAATTGACGGCACCTGGAGCGACCCTAAGGTGACCAAAGTTGCAGCCACCGCTGTTGCACCTTAAGCCTTGCGCGTGTTTTGCTCATGACGCCAACCGACTCTTTACCGCTGCAAAACACGCATCTTCTGTGGACCTTTTTCAAATCTGCCACGCGCTCATTTACCGACCGTCGCTTTTCATTGTGGCTTGCCTTGTTTGGACTGGTCGTTGCGCTTTTGGTGACCTTGGTTTGGCTTGCGGGTCGGTATGAGGCCAGTCAATATCAGGCGGAATTAGACCGTGACACGGCAGATGCCGTGACGGACATTCGCAATGGTTTCAGCAGGCACATTGTGAGCCTGCAAACCTTACAACTTAAGTCGCTGCCCTCCAAATTATGGCAAGCAGAAGTGCCACTTCTGTTGAGTCAAAACAGGGCTTGGCTTCGCGTTGAAAGAAGTGATCTGCAAGGCTTGATCTTAGATGCCTCCGTCTCTCCATTTAAGCCAACTTTGTTTGACGATCAAACGCGCAAGAATGAGCAGGCCGAAATCGTTCAAACGTGTTTGCATTCAAAGCGCCTTAATGGCCCCGCCTATTCGCGAAGTTACTTTGTGCCACAAGCCAATGGCATTGGTTTAGAGGTGATGGAAATGTGCCTGCCTGTTCTCGTGCAGGGACGTGCCGTCGGCTTTACGCTTTTAACTTACGGGCTTCAAGAAGTTCTGGCCACAGAATTGGGCGATACCTATGGTCGTCGCAATGAAATTTCTTTCATTGAGCCCGATGGCACGCGACTGGCCGTTCACGGTACTTTGCCACGCGCCAAACGGCTGTTCACTGCAACTCAGTTATTGGACTTGCCTGGCAACACGCTGATGCTTCGAATGGATGGTCGGCGCGCTGCACCAGATCGGTTTCCAAACATCTTGCCTGCCTTGGTCTTGGCGATGTCGATTGCCTTGGTTTCTGTTTTGGTTTTGCTGGTGAAAGATTCTCGGCGCCGACTTAAAGCGGAGCGCGACTTGGCCGATGCGCTGGCCTTTCGAAAAGCCATGGAAGACTCCTTGGTCACGGGTTTGCGTGCGCGCGATTTGAAAGGTCGAATCACGTATGTGAATCCCGCGTTTTGTCAGATGGTGGGGTTTGATGCCGAGCAACTCCTAGGGAGGTCGGCACCCATGCCTTATTGGCCGCCCGAAATGGTTGGAGAGTATCAACAGCGTCAAGCGGTTCGATTGGCTGGAAATTCACCACCACGTGAAGGTTTTGAGTCGGTTTTTGTGAGAAAAGACGGTTCGCGTTTTCCGGTCCTTATTTTTGAAGCCCCCTTGATCAATGTCTTGGGGCAGCAAACCGGTTGGATGAGTGCATTTTTGGACATCAGCGAACAACGCCGCATTGAAGAGCTTTCACGCTCTAGTCAAGAGCGCCTGCAGGCCACTGCACGACTGGCGACGGTGGGTGAGATGGCTTCACTTTTAAGCCATGAGTTGAACCAACCGCTGGCCGCCATTTCAAGCTATGCAACGGGCTCTTTAAACCTGATGCGGCACCCTGAATTCAGCGACACGCCCCCGCCATTGAGCGATCTTCAGATGGCCTTTGAAAGAATTTCTGAGCAAGCAGGGCGTGCTGGCAAGGTCATTAACAGCGTTCATGATTTCGTCAGGCGGCGTGACCAAGACAGAGAAATCGTCAGCCCCCTGGCCATCATTGATGCTGTGATGCCGCTTGTGCAATTGCAAGCTCACAAATTGCAAGTTCGCATCGAAACCAAATTGGATGAGCGCTTATCGCCTATTTTGTGTGACCGAACCATGGTCGAGCAAGTCTTGTTGAATTTGGCGCGCAATGGCATGCAGGCCATGGACTACCCCAACTGCCGCAAGCGCCTCCTCACACTTCAAGTTAAAAGGGCGACATCTGGTGACTCACATGGTTGGGTTGAGTTTTCCGTCATTGACATGGGGATCGGAATTTCGCCAGACATTGCGCAGCAATTGTTCACGCCCTTCTTCACCACCAAGGCAGAAGGCATGGGCCTGGGCCTCAGTCTTTGCCGAACCGTTGTCGAGCAACACGGCGGTTATTTGGAGTTCGAAGCACAAGAGCCCTGTGGCACCCTGTTTCGCTTTACCCTTCCCTCAGCCCCTGAGCTGTGAGCAACGCTAAAATCTATCAATGCAACCTGCCCTGAACGCCTGTGTTTTCATTGTTGATGACGATGCCAGTGTTCGTGACGCGATGGCTTGGTTGCTGCGTTCGCGACGACTGATGAGCGAGTCATTCGCAAGTGCGGATGCTTTTGAGCGCATGCTGCAAGAACGGTTTCCCAGCCCCAAAACGCCTGTGCCCACCCAAGCTGGCTGCATTTTATTGGACGTTCGAATGCCCGGGCAAAGTGGCTTGGCTTTGTTTGAGACGCTCATCGGTAACGGTTTGGCCCATGCCTGGCCGGTTATTTTTTTAACGGGGCACGCCGATGTGCCAACGGCTGTTGACAGCGTCAAACGCGGCGCATTTGATTTTTGCGAAAAGCCGTTTTCTGACAACGCTTTGGTTGACCGCGTTGAACAAGCCTTGGCTTTGTCCAGTGCGCGTTTGGCCGTTCATCTTCAAAGTGTGGGCTTGGTATCGCGCCTTCAGGACTTAACTGATCGCGAGCGTGATGTGATGCAGTTGGTGGTGGCAGGTTTGCCCAACAAACTGATTGCCGACCAACTTGACATCAGTGTGCGAACCGTTGAGGTTCATCGATCGCGGGTTTTCGAAAAAATGGATGTGAAATCAGCGGTCGAATTGGCGAATTTATTGCGGGAGATTTGAGTGCGCTTGAAAGACCACACGTCTTTGTGTCATTCTTTAGGCGGACCCTTTGGCTCGGGCTCATTTGGCTTTTCAGACTTCAACTCGCCCTTGTCACGGCCTGAAAACATGGTCCACCAAACAATCGCCAGCAATATCAACAACGCCAACAACGCTTCTAACAAGATCAAACCCATGCATCATCTCCTTGGTTCATGGATTTTAGGCAGCTTCTTGGTTTCAGTTGTTTTCCTTTTGACGGCATGCTCTTCTCCCGAAAAAAAACCAACGCCACAAGCCGCCATCACACCGCCAAAGGCGACGGTACCTGAGGCGGCGAATGCCCCTGAAAATGCGCCCACCGTTTTAATCAAGCCCAAAAGTCGCTGGTTGTTGGCACGCTGGTCTGACCTTCCTGGCTTTAACGCCGACAACTTCAACGAAGCGTGGGTCGCTTGGCGACAAAACTGTGCCCGAAGCTTATCCAACACACAAAGCCTTTGTGCCGATGTCCGGCGCTTGGACGGACAGCCTTCCGCGTTGCAAAAAACCTGGGTGATGGAAAACTTTCAGCCCTTTCGGGTTGAGCATTTAAATGCTGCCGCTGCGCCTGCCAATGGGCTCTTGACGGCTTATTACGAACCTGTTTTTGAAGCCTCTCGCGCGCCAAGGCCTGGCTTTGAAGTGCCCTTGTATGGCGTTCCCGCCAATTTAAAAGCACGCTCTCCTTGGTACAGCAGAGAAGAGATTGCCAAATTGCCCGCCGCCCAAGCCGCCCTCAAGGGCAAAGAAATCGCCTACATTGCCAGCCCCGTAGATGCCATGTTGCTTCACATTCAGGGGTCGGGGCGCTTGTGGCTCACTGAGCGCGATGGCCGGCGCACCCAAATCAGATTGGCCTTCGCCGGCACCAACGATCACCCTTATCAAAGCATTGGCCGGTGGCTGCTCGATCAAAACCTCACCAAGGATGCAACCTGGCCGGGCATCAAGGCTTGGCTTGCTCAAAATCCGCGCAGAACCAATGAGCTCATGGCGCGCAACCCACGCTTCATTTTTTTCCAAGAGGAGGCCCTTCTAGGCGCCGAAGCCCTTTTGGGCCCTAAAGGTGCGATGGGTGTCCCCTTAACGCCAGGAAGGTCCATTGCAGTCGATCCTGGCAGCATTCCCTACGGCTCTGTGGTCTGGCTTTCTAGCGGCGGGCCTCAAACCCCTTTAAATAGGCTGGTTTTTGCGCAAGATACTGGCAGCGCCATCGTCGGCGCCGTGCGTGCCGACTATTTTGTTGGATCTGGCGACGAAGCCGGCGAATTGGCCGGCCGTCTTAAACAAGATATGAGCGCATGGGTTTTACTTCCAAGATAAGCCTTGTCGATCTACACTGCGCCTACATGCTTTTGAAAGTGGCACACCATGAACGCTCCCTTGCCTGAACATTTGCGCCAAGCACTGGCCAATGTCACCCTTGACGACAAATACAGCCTGAAGTCTGGTCGGGCCTTTATGAGTGGCGTTCAAGCCCTGGTTCGCTTGCCAATGCTGCAGCAAGAGCGCGATGCATTGGCCGGCAAACGAACAGGCGCCCTCATCAGCGGCTACCGCGGCTCGCCTTTGGGCGGTTATGACCAAGCTTTGTGGAAGGCCAAGTCTTACCTTGAAAAACACAACATCGTTTTTCAACCTGGCGTGAACGAAGAGCTCGCGGCCACAGCCTTGTGGGGCACCCAACAGTTGGGGTTTGCGCCACCGGGCAGCCAAAAACTAGATGGCGTTTTTGGCATTTGGTATGGCAAGGGGCCGGGTGTGGACCGTTGTTCCGACGTGTTCAAACACGCCAACATGGCCGGCACCACGGCGTGGGGCGGCGTCTTGGCCGTCGCTGGTGACGATCACATTGCCAAAAGCTCCACAGCAGCGCACCAAAGCGATCATATTTTCAAGGCCTGTGGCCTGCCAGTGTTCTTCCCTGCTTCTGTTCAAGAGGTTTTAGATTTGGGTGTTCACGCCATTGCGCTAAGCCGTTTTGCCGGCGTCTGGTCTGGCATGAAAACCATTCAAGAAGTTGTTGAATCTAGCGCTACTGCCGATATCAATGCCGACCGGGTCAAGATTGTTTTGCCTGATTTTGAAATGCCCCCTGGCGGCGTTCACATCAGGTGGCCTGACGCGGCGCTTGATCAAGAGGCCCGCTTGTTCGATTACAAATGGTACGCTGCGCTGGCTTACATCCGCGCCAATCGTTTGAATCACAACGTCATAGAAGGCCCCAACGACCGTTACGGCATCATGGCCAGTGGCAAGGCCTACAACGACACAAGACAAGCCTTGGTGGATCTGGGTTTAGACACCGAGACTTGCCAACGCTTGGGTATTCGGGTTCACAAGGTTTCGGTTGTTTGGCCACTTGAGGCGCAAAGCACGCGTGAGTTTGCCAAAGGCCTGAAAGAGATTTTGGTGGTTGAAGAAAAGCGTCAAATCATTGAATACCAACTGAAAGAAGAACTTTACAACTGGCCCGATTCAAAGCGCCCACGCATTGTGGGTAAGTTTGATGAGCTAGAAGGCGATGACTCTGGCGGCGAGTGGTCTGTGCCCAATCCAATGGCCCATCGACTGCTGCGCGCCAATGCCGACCTCACGCCTACCTTGATTGCCAAGGCCCTGGCCAGACGACTTAAAAAACTTGATTTACCCTCTGATGTTTTGGCCCGCATTGATGCGCTGCTGCAGACGATCGACGCCAAGGAGCGCGCACAAAACAGCTTGGTGCTCAATCCCTCTGCAGATCGCATGCCTTGGTTCTGCTCTGGTTGTCCCCACAATACCAGCACCAACGTTCCCGAAGGTTCGCGCGCCATGGCGGGCATTGGTTGTCATTTCATGAGCGTGTGGATGGACCGCAGCACCGTTGGCTTTACGCAAATGGGGGGTGAGGGCACGCCTTGGATTGGCCAGCAACACTTCAGCAACGAAAAACACGTGTTTGCCAACATTGGTGATGGCACTTATTTTCACAGCGGCATCTTGGCCATCCGCCAAAGCATTGCCGCTGGTGTCAACATCACTTACAAAATTTTATACAACGATGCGGTTGCCATGACGGGTGGTCAACCGGTCGGAGAGCGCGCGGAAGGACACTCAGTTGTTCAAATTGCGCAAAGCATGCGCGCTGAAGGCGCCATGGTGATCAAAGTCGTAACGGATGAGCCCGAAAAATACGACGGCGTTGCTTTAGCCGAAGGTGTTTTGGTTCATCACCGCGACGAGCTTGATGCCGTGCAGCGTGTGCTGCGCGAAGTGAAGGGCTGCACGGTCATTATTTATGACCAGACCTGCGCTACTGAGAAGCGGCGCCGTCGCAAGCGTGGCACCATGGTAGATCCTGCTGTGAGGGTCATGATCAATGAGTTGGTCTGTGAAGGCTGTGGCGACTGTGGCGTTCAGTCCAATTGCTTGTCGGTTGAGCCGCTTGAAACTGAATTCGGACGCAAACGCGCCATCAATCAAAATACTTGCAACAAAGATACCAGTTGCCTCAAAGGTTTTTGTCCCAGTTTCATCAGCATTGAAGGTGGGCAACTCAAGAAAAAAAACAAAACGCAAAAGTTCAGTTGGGATACTTTGCCTACTTTGCCTTTGCCTGTGGTACCCGATTTAGGAGCCGCTCATCAGCCTTATGGTGTGGTGGTTGCAGGCGTGGGCGGCACAGGTGTGATCACCATCGGTCAGCTCTTAGGCATGGCGGCGCACTTAGACGGCCTTGGCATCGTGACTCAAGACTCTGCTGGCTTGGCACAGAAAGGTGGCGCAACTTGGAGCCATGTTTTATTGGCTAAACACCAAGATGACATTCAAACCACACGTGTGAGCATGGCAGCAGCAGATTTAATTTTAGGATGTGACCCCATTGTTGCGGCAGGCAAAGAAACCTTGTCGCGCATGATGGAGGGCAGAACCCGCGTTGCTTTGAATTCTCACAGCGCGCCCACGGCTGAGTTTGTTAAAAATACACAGTGGCAAAACCCTGCAGACAGCTGTGCAGCCGACATTGCTTCTACCGTTGGACTTCATGGTTTGGCCTCCTTTGATGCCGACCATCTTTCAGCACAATTGATGGGCGATACGATTTACATCAACCCCATGCTTTTGGGTTATGCCTGGCAAAAGGGCTGGGTACCCTTGAGTCTTAATGCTTTAAAGCGTGCCATCGAATTGAACGAAGTGGCTGTTGCTCAAAATTTAACGGCCTTTGAATGGGGTCGTCATGCAGCGCATCAATTGCCAGCTGTTGAAGCGCTGTTAAAACCGCTGCAAATTATTTCGTTCAAAAAGCGTGATCGTTTAGAAGATTTGATAACCACACGCATTGAATTTTTAAAAGCTTATCAAAACGCTGCTTATGCCAAACAGTACGAAAGTTTTGTCTTGAAAGTCAAAGCGAAAGAAAGTCCTTTAGCTTCTTCTTTGCTAACGGAAACGGTGGCTCGTCAATTGTTCAGATTGATGGCTTACAAAGATGAGTACGAAGTGGCCCGCTTGCACACCGACAAACAGTTCCTAGAACGCATTAAAAGCCAGTTTGAAGGCGATTTCAAGGTTTTCTACCACCTAGCCCCACCCCTTATCGCCAAACGCAATGAGAAGGGTCAACTCATCAAACAAAAAATGAGTCCCCACATGGTGCTGGTTTTCAAAGTCCTGGCTCAATTCAAATTTCTACGAGGCACGGCCTTGGATATTTTTGGTCGTACCGAAGAGCGACAAACAGAGCGTGCACTCATTCAAGAATACAAAGATGCCATTGATGAAGTGCTGGTTTCTTTGAAAACAGAGAACCATGCCTTGGCTGTGAAAATGGCCAATGTGACAGAACAAATCAAAGGATTTGGTCATGTGAAAGAAAAACATTTGGCTGCCGTGATGGTTCAGTGGCAAAACTGCATGGATGTATTCAGAAAAGCAATTTAATTTGAATTCTGAGTTTGTCTTTGTATTCTCCTTTTATATAGATTAATACATAGTAGTAGTAGATAAAGAGAGGCTTGTTCTGTGGACAAGTCTCTTTTTTCTTTATAGATCAATGCATTGAATCATTTTGAAGGGTGTGTACGAGGCTGCTTCTGAGGTGTCATCCAGATATGAACAACTTTAGAAATAAAAATAATCTGTGGATAAGCATGCTGTTATCCCAAAACTATCCACATGTTTGTTCATTGACAAAAAACTCAATTTCAACGCTAGATTTATGAGGTCTAAAAATTTCAGTCAGGATGTGAAAAGACCCGCCCTTAAATCATCGACCGCCTGCATCAATTCTTCTCGTGTATTCATGACAAATGGGCCGTGTTGTGCAATGGGCTCGTTCAGGGGTTGGCCTGCAATTAAAAGTACTTTGGCACCCGGCGAGCCTTCAATGACAACACCATTTCCTTCATTTTGCAGAATGGCCATTCTGTGTAAATCTAAGGTTGTTTTGACGCCATCGCTGACCACATTGACATGACCGCGGTAAACAAATAAGAAGGCGTTGTGAAGGGGGTTCAATGTTTGCTGAAAGCAAATGTCAGCCTCAAAATGGATGTCCAAGTAAAGAGGGTTGGTTGGAAACAAGTCAATGGGCCTTTGAACCGCACCCTGTACACCATTGGATTCACCTGCAATAACCCGTACGGTGATGGACTCGTGTGGCTGGTATTGTGGAATGCCATCACTTTGAATATCTTCATATGCAGGCAGGCACATTTTTTCATGAGAAGGCAAGTTCAACCAAAGCTGAAACCCCTCCATCACACCTTCTTCTTGTTCAGGCATTTCACTGTGAACAACGCCTCTACCAGCCGTCATCCATTGAACACCACCATTTTGTAAGAGTCCTTCATTGCCTGCACTGTCTTTGTGACGCATTCTTCCTGCAATCATGTAGGTGACGGTTTCAAAACCCCGGTGGGGATGATCTGGAAAACCACCACCATAGTCATTGGGATCATCGCTGCCAAAGTTATCTAGCATCAAGAAGGGGTCGAGCCGTCTTTGGTGCGCTTGTGTCAAAACGCGCGTGAGTTTGACGCCATCGCCATCGCGAGTGGCGCGGCCCGTCACTTGTTGTTCAATGCGACGACCTATAAAGGGTTTGTAGTTTGTGTTCATGAGACGAGTTTAGAGGCTTGGATAGTCGGTATAACCTGCCGCAAGACCACCATAAAAAGTGGCTCGGTCTGGCGTGTTGTAAGGGCCGTTTTGTTTCAACCTTGTGGCCAAATCTGGGTTGGCAATGAAAGATTTTCCAAAGGCAATCAAGTCTGCACCGTCGGCAACGGCTTGGTCTGCCAGCGCCCGGTCATAGGCATTGTTGAGCATCCATGCGCCATGGCCACCGCTTTGTTGATAGGCCTTCTTCAATGCCATGTAGTCAAAGGGCGCCTCACCTTGTTGAAAATCACGGGCCGCGCCCGTCGAGCCTTCAATGGTGTGCACATAAGCCAGACTCAAAGTGCCAAGAAAACTTGCAACATGCTCAAACAGCGCTTGTGGCGAGGCATCGCTTGCATCGTTGGCCGGGGTGACGGGCGAAATGCGAATGCCGCAGCGGCCGCCCCCTATTTCTTGGCTCACGGCCAGCATCACTTCCTTTAAAAGGCGGGAGCGATTTTCAATGCCGCCACCATAGGCATCGGTGCGGTGATTGCTGTTGGCTCTTAAAAATTGATCAATCAAGTAGCCATTGGCCGCATGCACTTCGATGCCATCAAAACCGGCTTCGATGGCGTTTTTTGCAGCTCGCCGATAGTCGGCAACGATGCCCGGCATTTCAGCCAGTTCGAGCGCACGTGGCGCAGAGGTAGGGACAAAGCTTGGAACACCATTTTCAATAAGAACAGTTTTTGACTTTGCAACAATGGCCGAGGGTGCGACGGGAGCCTGACCGTTGGGTTGAAGGCTGGTGTGTGAGATGCGACCAACGTGCCAAAGTTGCACCACAATTTTTCCACCTTTGGCATGCACCGCTTTCGTGACGGCTTGCCATGCCTCGACTTGTTCTGCCGACCAAATACCCGGGACATCAGCGTAGCCTTGTCCCTGGTGACTGATGGCGGTTGCTTCTGTGATGATGAGGCCCGCCCCCGTTGCGGGGTTGGCGCGTTGCGCATAGTATTCAGCCATCAGCGCGTTCGCTAGGGCCTGTGGTGCGCGGTTGCGGGTTAGAGGGGCCATCACGATGCGTGAGGCGAGTTGCAGTTGGCCGGCTTGGCAGGGTTCAAATAAATTTTTCATGACGCAAAGCATAAGGTTTTTGACAGCCCTCTGGCTGGCAATTTGTATTTCAATGGCGGCGGCCGTTTCACTTGGCATCACACGGTTTGCATACGCCTTGTTGTTGCCGCCCATGCGCGAAGACTTGTCTTGGACCTATACCTTAGCAGGCAGCATGAACACGTTCAACGCAGTGGGGTATTTGGTCGGCGCCTTGATCACGCCTTACATGTTAAAGCGTTGGGGTGCTGTGCAGGTTTTGATCGGCGGCGCCTTCATCGCGTCTTCGTTGATGGCGCTCACAGGATTTTTTTCTGAAACGCCCCTTCTTTTGTTGCAGCGCTTGTTGGCCGGAGGCGTCAGTGCGGCTGTATTTGTCTCTGGGGGTTTGTTGGCGGCCAGGCTTGGTGCGCATTGGCCTTCGCAGTCGGGTTTGTTGTTGGGTCTTTATTACGGTGGTACCGGGTGGGGCATAGCGCTTTCAGCCGTTCTGGTTCCTGTCGCGCTGTCGGCCGCGAACGAACAAGCTCTTGATCATCCATGGGCGTGGGCTTGGTGGGGATTGGCTCTTGCGTGTTTCACCATGACGCTTGTGTTGTACGTCATCCGCTTGCCCATGAAGCGTTGGAAGGATGTGTTGGCGCTTACAGAAATGAATGACGCCACTCACAAACATCAAGCCGCGCAAATGTATTGGCCCGACTGGGTGTTTGCACTGGCAGGCTATGGCCTGTTTGGTGTCGGCTATATTGGTTACATGACCTTCGTCGTGGCCGTGTTGCGCGAGCAAGGCGCAAGCGCAACGGAGATTACTTTGTTTTATGCTTCGCTGGGGCTTGCCGTGCTTGCCTCTTCCAGAATTTGGGCTGGCCTGTTGAATCGCTATCGAGGCGGCCAGTCCTTGTCTATTTTGAATGCGTTGCTAAGTCTTGCCACCGTCATTCCTGTCATAACATCTTCTTGGCCCATGATGCTTGTTTCGGGGGTGTTGTTTGGGGGTGTTTTTTTGTCGGTGGTTGCCTCTACCACGGCCATGGTGAAACACAACTTAGTGCCTTCACAGTGGGCGGCTGGTATCAGTGTTTTCACAGTCATCTTTGCGCTTGGACAAATCATTGGACCCACCGCTGTGGGTTGGATCGCCGATGGCCCTGGCGGCCTGCAGCGTGGTCTTCTATTTTCTGCAGCCGCCTTGCTGATTGGCGCCGTGTTCGCGTGGCAGCAAAAGCCCGTTCAAAAAAAATAAAGACAACTCAGACGTCGAAGCCAGGGTTCTCGCGATTGAGTTTTCGCAACAAAGAAGGCCAAACAAAACTGCCGCCCAAGCCACCGGTTTGGACCTTCATCACGTGTGCAATGCCATTCAAAATTTCAGGGTTGACCGCCGTGAGATCGGCGGCGCCGCTTTGACCTGCAAGCGCATCGATTTGAATACGGCAGGTATTTTCAAAGGTGTACATTCCCAAAAACGCATCGGCAATGGTTTTACCCACGGTAAGCAGGCCATGATTGCGCAGCATTAAAAAATTAGCGTCCCCTAAGTCTTTTTGCAAACGCGTTTTTTCATCGTCGCGAATGGCAACGCCCTCGTAGTCGTGGTAGGCCAAGGATGCAAGCACAAAGGTGCTTTGCTGGCTGATGGGCAGCACGCCTTGTTTTTGCGCGCTCACGGCTATACCTGCGCGTGTGTGCGTGTGTAGTACACACTCTGCGTCTGGGCGCGCTTCGTGCACGGCGCTGTGAATGACGAAGCCGGCAGGGTTCACCGGATAGGGGTTCTCTGCATCGAGCTTGTTGCACTGCATGTCGATCTTCACCAAGCTTGAGGCTGTGATTTCATCAAACATCAGGCCATAGGGGTTGATTAAAAAATGATGTTCCTCACCGCACACCGAGGCCGGCAATTTGGCGCTGATGTGAGTGAAAACCAAATCGCTCCAACCATACAAAGCAACCAAGCGGTAGCACGCAGCTAAATCGACGCGCAGCTGCCATTCATCGGGATGACAACGCGCTTGATGGGTTTGGGGTTGGCTCATGGGGTCTCCTGTTGATCGGCGTCACAAGCTTAGCTTGAGAGGGCTGCTGCGATCAGTCACGCAAGGAACACCCGATGCAGATAAAATCAAGCCCCTAGGCCTCAGGCCTCTCACGGCGCGAGCAGCGCCGCCCTAACGGTGATGGACTGGTGATTTGATGCTTTACCCAAAAGAATTTGATGTGATCGTTGTCGGCGGCGGCCATGCGGGCACCGAGGCCGCGTTGGCGTCTGCGCGCATGGGTTGTCAAACGCTCTTGCTGACGCACAACATCGAGACCTTAGGCCAGATGAGTTGCAACCCCTCTATCGGGGGCATTGGCAAAGGCCACCTGTTGAAGGAGGTCGATGCTTTGGGCGGTGCCATGGCCATCGCAACGGACGAGGGCGGCATACAGTTTCGAATTTTGAACAGCTCCAAGGGGCCGGCTGTGCGTGCTACGCGCGCTCAAGCGGATCGAATTTTGTACAAGGCGG
>Ga0214919_10001151_pt1 | contig 44204 bp, 44 predicted proteins | sample LL1503_MetaG_FD_177994 | JGI IMG/M metagenome (GOLD analysis project Ga0214919, IMG submission 177994) | Freshwater microbial communities from Lake Lanier, Atlanta, Georgia, United States - LL-1503 | ecosystem: Environmental > Aquatic > Freshwater > Lake | place: USA: Georgia | collected... | reverse complement strand
GGCTAGGCGGTCCATGGGGTGGGGCTCTCAGTCAATGCGATCAAGCGCGGATTTGGATGATGGCCTGGGTCAGCGTGGTGCTGGTCTCAATGGCCTTGGCGCTGGCTTGGAAGTTACGCTGGGCGGTGATCAAGTCCACCAACTCTTGCGTCAAGTCGACGTTGGCGCGTTCGGTCGCACCTGAGCGGACGGTTCCAAAACCAGCTGAACCGGCTTCGCCGATCTTGGCCTTGCCCGACTGCGAGCTGGCGTAAAAACTGGAGTCACCAATCTGGCGCAAGCCCGACGGGTTGGAGAAGTTGACCAACACCACCTTGCCCAATGAGTTTTGTGTGCCGTTGGAGTAACTGGCGTTGACCAAGCCGTCGTCGCCAATGCTCACACCCACCAAGTCACCCTCGGGGGCACCGTCTTGCGACTGTGACAACACCGCATAGGGCGATGAAAACTGGGTTGACTTGGAGTAATCGATGTTGATGGTCAAAGCGCCCTTACCGTCTGCCAGGTAAACCGTGTCCAACTGCGAACCGGCTTTGGGGGATATCAAATTACCACCCGTGTTGAAGGTCAGCTCGCCTTTGTCCAGGTAAATCGGTGACCATTCGGGTAAGGCACTGAAGCCATCGGCGCTGTTGGTCTCGCGGCCAAACTCGTCGATGTATTTGGCCACGGGCACGCCGTCCATTTCTTCTGTGAACTGGGTGGGCTTGATCCAGGTGGAGGTGGAGCCACGACCCGCGTCGATGTTGGCCAGGCCCCAGGTGGTGGCACCCGACACCTTGATAAACGAATTGGATGTGGCCGTGCCACTGGTGAAGGTGAACGCGCCTTTGGCGCGGTCGAACTCGACTTTCACGCCGTTGACGGTGCTGCCAGCGCTGTTGGCCAGTTGGTTGATGCGTTTTTCAAGTTCGGCCTTGAAGCTGTCCAAGGTATAGGTGCTGCCAAAGGGCAACTCGACCGTGCCTTTGACGTCGTCGACTGCAACCACAAACTTGTTGTTGGTGGCGTCGACCACAAAGTTGTTGTTCACGTTGATGGTCACAGGCGAACCGGTGACGACCGCATGGCCAGAGGGCACACCGCGGATGGCATCGGGTTTGGTGATCACCTCGGCAGAGACGCTGAAGCCCAACAAGGTGCTGGCATGGCCCTCTGACGGGATGACCCCTGCATTTGACAAGGTTGTTTGCTGTGCTTTGGTCAAGTCACTCCAAAAGCGAACGCCGCTGTCACCTTGTGTGATGTCAATTATTGGCGGAGGGGCTGAGCCACTCACCATGATGTCCTCCACATCAACGTCCTCTTCTGAACTGGTGAAGACCAAGGGATTGCCGGTAGCACCCTCGGTGCTCCAACCAGTAAATACACCGGCGTAAGTTCCGCCAGCTCCAGCACCTGTGCTGTCCCCATCGGCCAACCCAGCGAAAGCTGCAGCCACATCGACGGGGTCCAAGTCTGCGGTGGCAGTGAATGTGAGTCCGGCCACCGTCAAGCTTTGCCCTGTGGCCATGGCATGAAACGTCAAACTGGCGGTCTCTGTCACCAAGGTGGCATCCTCATCCACATAGGTCTGGGGAACTTCCAACTTGATGGTGGAGGCATCCCCTGTTGTGCCAGATGCAATGGAGAAGGTTTGTTTGACGCTGTCAAACTCCACCTTCAAGCCGAAACGCTGCTGGCTGGCAGGGCGGATGAAGTTGCCATTGGCCCCCACATAGCTGCCGTAGCCACCGCTGGCATCCAAATTGGTGGCGGCGGTGCTGATGCCAAACACTTCGTTTTTATTTGTGGTGGCGCGAATGGCAATGGTTCTGCGCGCACTCTCTGATGTGCCCAATTGGTTGAATTTAAAGCCGCGCGAGGCTTCGTCGTAACTCACCGTGATGGCGTCGATCGCCGGATTGCCGTCCAACTTGTTTTGTTCATTGGCGGCAACCACTTTGGCGTTGACCGCTTTTTGCATCGCAGCCACCACCTCTTTGGTGGTCAGCTCTTCCAACTTTTGATTTGGTGAAAGATAGAGATATTCGCCATCATTTGGGGATGTGGGATCGTCCAACTTCTCCAACAAGTCAATCGACAATTCATTTTGTGCCGTGCCTTGGTCATTGACCCCGTACATCAAAACAACAGGCTCAGAAGAGCTCAACGTGGACAAGTTCCAATAGCGCTCGTCACCAAACTTTTTATTCAATTCGTTGGTGAGCTTGGAGGCGATTTGTGAGCCCGTCAAGTCTTGGCCTTCCAAAGAGCTCATGTCCAAGTCCAAGGCGTTGGATCCATCCACGGAGACACGCATGAACTTGTCCAAGCTGTATTTGTCTTTGGCTGACAAGCCTGTGAAGGCGTGCGGGCTGTCTGCGGTTTTGAAATAACTGCCCACCTTGGCACCACTGACAGCAGCAGGCACCGAGTCGCGCACATCGGTCAATTGGTTGAGCGAGAACATCTTGGTTTTGGCGTTGACCAACAAGTCACTGACTTCACTTTCAGGCTTGATCTCGCCGTATTTGTTGACATACTGTTTTTCGCCCAAGTCGTTGGTCGACTGTTGCAGCGAAGCCTGCACCAAGGCGTCACCAATATAAACATAGGTCTGCCATTTGTTGGTTGGCTGGCTGGCCGAGGCGTTTTGGGTTTTGACGTAATACACCGTGGCCAGGTAACCGTTGCCGCCTTTGTCGTATACCGTCAAGGCCGTGCTTTTGTTATAGGTGTTGGGGTCGTTGCGGTTGAAGTCGGTGTTGATCACCTTGGCGTCGGCAGGGAAGTTCAAGCCCAACTGCACCAGGGATGTTTCGCGCGCTTGACCAGTTGTTTTTTGCGGGATGCTCAACACGTTTTGGTCGTTCAAGTTGGCCTTTCCCGAGCTGTCGACCGAGGCCGCCATCAAACGTTGGCCAGCGGAGTTGACCACGTTGTACTGATCATTCATCATGAAAGCGCCATTGCGGGTGTAAATGTCTTGAAAGCCATCGGCCGATTTGAGCGGGAAAAAACCGTCGCCGGTAATGGCCAAATCCAAGGTGTTGGACGAGAAACTCACGTTGCCCTGGCTGAACTCTTGGGTCACGCGCTTGAGCGACACACCCTGGCCCACCGTAGACGATGCTTTTTGCAACGGTGAAGTGGCAAAAATATCGCCAAAGTCCGTGCGCGAGCGCTTGAAACCAATGGTGCCCGCGTTGGCAATGTTGTTGGCGGTCACGCCAAGTTGTGCGGTGGCGGCATTCAAACCGGTCAGGGCGGTAAAAAAGGACATGGTGTGTTTTCTCCGAAATGTCTTGAAATATCTTCAGGGGTTCAATAGCCGACGCGCTTGACGTCCACCAAGTTGACGGTTTTGCCACCGGCAACTTGCAGCAACCAGGTGTTGTCACCGGTGCCTGCGTTGCTCACGCCCGTGACCACCGACATGGTGTTGACGGTGACTGGCCCGGTTTTACCGAAGGCGGTGGCCTTGGCCGCAAAACGGTATTTGCCATCGGGCAAGGGGGCGCCGGCGTTGTCGGTGCCGTCCCAGTTGATTTGAGCGTCTCCAGCTGTTTGCGGGCCATAGGACATGGTTCTGACCACGCGGCCCATGTCGTCCTGCACGTCAACTTGAATGCCATCGGCACCTGCTGGCAATGTGATGGTGGCGTTGACTGATTGGCCGTTGGCATTGACCGCCCAACCGTCTGGTACGGCCACTTTGCGCCCGATCAGGGCAGCGCCCGACATCATGCGGTCGGCCTGCATATTGGAGACCATGGTGTCCATGCTGGTCTTCATGGCGGTGGTGGCCTCTAACTGTGAGAACTGGGCCAACTGGGCCACAAAGGCCTCGTTTTTCACCGGATCCAATGGGTTTTGGTTTTTCAACTGGGTGGTGAACAGCGTCAAGAACTGCTGCTGACCTATTTGCTCTTTGACCGGCGTGGCCTTTTGCTTGGCTTGGTAATCAGAGTAGCTGACGATGCCATTGGGCAGAGCGGCGGCGGATGTGGTGGCCATGGTGTTTGTCTTTCAGGTCAATTACGCTTTGGTGATGTCAATGGTGCGCATCATCAATTGGCGGGCGGTGTTGATCACTTCAACATTGTTTTGGTACGAGCGCGATGCGGCCATCATTTCGACCATCTCTTGCATCTCGTTGACGTTGGACAAGTAAACAAACCCGTTTTTGTCGGCCATCGGGTGGCTGGGGTCGTACAAACTGCGGATAGGGGTGGGGTCGTCCACGATTTGATCGACCTTCACGCCACCCTGGTTGGGAAACGCACGGTTGGTCATCTCTTCGCTGATCAATGCTTTGAATACTGGGCGCTTGGCGCGAAAGGCATCGGCGTCGCTGCCAGCCATGGTGGTGGCGTTGGCCAAATTGGATGCCGTGGTGTTGAGCCGAATGGTCTGCGCGTTCAGTGCAGTGCCGGCAATGCCAAATACGCTGTCAAGGCTTCTCATGGTTTATCACTCCCCTTTGAGGGCTTTGCGGATAGAGCCAATGCGGTTTTCCAGAAACTGCAAGGTCGCTTGGTAGTCGGAGGCGGCTTTACCGTATTGGGCTTGCTCGACGTTGATCTCGACCGTGTTGCCGTCAAACGAGCTGTTGAAGGGCACCCGAAACCGCATGCCGTTGTCGGGCGCTTCGGCCAAGGCCGCGTAATGCTTGTCGTGGGTGGCGTTCAGATACTCTTTGCCAGCCTCTTTGAGCATGGCCTTGAAGTCGAGATCTTCAGCTTTGAAATTGGGCGTGTCGGCGTTGGCAATGTTGCGTGCCAACACCTCCATGCGCTGGCTCCTGACTTGCAGGGCTTTTTCATGGATGCCAAATGCGTTTGAAAACAGATTCATCGCCATTCCTTTGCCAACACATCACCGCTTTTGCGGTCCCGGCCCTCAAGCTTGAGAACCTCGGGTCGATATTTGCAAGAGTTGTGCCATGGAGTTTTGACACTGGCCAAGCCCTGTTTCAGGGTTTTGGCGGCAAGCCCTGTCCGCTTTTCTTGTGGGGCGGCAATGCTTTGCCGCCACGTGCATCAGCGGATTTCGTTGTTGGCTTGGTATGCACTGACCCGTATGGCTTGCGCACGGGCGGCCGCTGCTGCGGGGTTGCCCTCCGCCTTCAAACCCAGCCTATCGTTGGCGTTTTGATGCAAGCCCTGCAAGATCGACGCCCTGGTGATGGGCGCCTTGGTGTCGCGGTTGACATGTAAATAAGGGGCTTGTGGGCCGGCAATATTGAGGCTGACGTCCGTGCGGGGTTCATTGCGCGCGGCCGGTGTGAGCACGGTGAGGTACAAGTCGTCCAGACCTGCAGGGCCAAAGTTCTTCAAACCAGTGTCGTCAAAGTATTTGCTCACCATGTCCAACTGCTGGAGCACGCTGTGGCCCAAGATGGCACGCGGATTTTGTCCAAAACCTGCGCTGGCCGCGCCCCGGTCAGGCCCATCACAGAACTGGATGATGCCGTGGCACCGGTTGTTGGTGGAGCGCGGGTTCATGCCATCGCTCTCCATCAGGGTCAGGCGCGCAAAATCATCGGGCTTGAACTTGTGCTCTTTAGACAGTTGCAAGATTTTGTCCATCACGGCTTGTTTTTCATGTGGGGGAATAAACCCCTTGGTGACCGCACGCTCGAGTGTTTTGTCCAAAACGGGGTGGGCACTGACATTGCCGCGCGCCTCCAGCTGGACTTGCGCGGTGGCGGCCACCCCCGTTTGTGCCGGGTTGGGGCTGGGGGTCGTGGGCTTGCTCATGCCCGCCGTGTTTTGAACATCTGCTGGGCTGGCGTTCAAGGCCTGTTGCAGGGCCGAGAGGTTGATCCGCTGGCCAGGGTAAATCAGGTTGGCATTGGCCAAGTTGTTGCCTCGGGCCACCTCTTGGGCCAAGCGCATCGATTCGGTTTGGCTGACGTTTTTCCCAGAAGAGGCCATGAACTGGCGCACGATGCCGCTCAAGGTGTCGCCAGACTGCACAGACACACTGGCGGTTTGCGGTCCCAGGATGCTTGTCGAGTTTCCGCCAGCACCCATTTGTTGGGCTTGGGTCAAAGCCCGCTGAAACCCAACGCCCGTGGACTGCCCATAGGACTGGGCTCGCAATTGCGTTTGCAGATGATTTAGATTGATGTGTGACGTTTTAACGAGAGCTTTTGGATCAATCACTGGGTTCATGGTGCGCTCGGTAAGGGTTGATTTTGTCTGGCATCGAAATTGCATTCGGGTGCTTTGTCTTCAACAATTTGTCAAAACTTCAACACCCTCAACCAGATACTTGCAAATGCTGTGCCCACCCAAACCCACCCGCACTGATGCTTTTACCCCTCTGGTCCCCCCGAAGAATCGGGCGGATTGGCGGGCTTGGGCAGCACTGCTCTGCCTGTGGCCTGGCTTGTCCGGCGCCCAGAGCGCGGGGCACGCCCAACTGCAAGACGGTGCCCGTTTGTGGGTGGCAGCGCAACAGAACACCCCTGCAGAATCTTTGCAAGTGACCCCTTTGGACATGCGACTGAACATCCCAGCTTGCACCCAAAAAATCCAATTTGACCTGCCTTTTGGCAACCGCCAATCGGTGCGGGCACGCTGCGATCAACCGGCTTGGCTGCACTTTATTCAGGTCATGGCACGCCCCGATGCAGCCCAGCCTGTGCAGGCCAACCCCTCTTCGACGCAAGCGCCCACTAGCGTCAAAATGAACCCAGGCATGGTGATGCGCCCTGTGTTGGTGGCCACCCAAGCGATCAAACGCGGCACATTTGTAGCCCCCCAGCAGTTCACCGTGATCGAGATGGCCTTGCCCTCGGGTGAGACCAGTTACCTGAGCGACGCCAGTGGGCTGAGCCACATGGAATTGCAGCGCGACTTGCCCGCCCAAACCCCCTTGCGCAGTTATGACCTGAAAGCAGCCCAAATGGTGCGCCGCGGCCAGCAAGTGATGGTGTCTGTGGGAGAGGGCAAAGGGTTTTTGATCACTTTGCGCGCCGAGGCCCAACAAGATGGTGTTTTGGGCGAGCAAATCCGCTTGAAAAATCCCGAGTCGGGTCGATCATTGAGTGCGGTGATCACGGGCTTCAATGCAGCACGGGCCTTATAAACATGAATACCAATTCATTCTTTATAACCTTTACGATTTTATTCGCCGTTGGCGCTCAAGTATTCAAGCTTGGCGCCGATAATTCACATGACGTGGAAAGAATTGCCTTTCCCTGTTGAAGAAAGAGAGACCACAATGTCTGAAGCCATCAACAACCAAGCCCGACTGTCTCAGTCCAATGCTTCTATGCGCAGTGCCATTGAAAAAATCGACAAAAAACAGAGCGCCAAATCTCAGGCATTGCCTGAAGATGCTGCGCCTGTCAAAACCAAGGCCGCCAACGTGGATACCTTGTCACTGAGCAATGTTGCCGAGCGCGTCAAAGAGCAGCCCAGCTTTGACCGCGCCAAGGTGGAGTCCATCAAGCAAGCCCTGCGCGAAGGAAATTACCCGCTGAACCCGCGCCGCATTGCCGAGAGCTTTGTGGCCCTGGAGAGAATGGTTCAAGGTTAATTGCCCATGTTGGCCGAAGCTGTGCTTGCCCCTGAGGACACCCGTCACGCCGAGGCCTTGTCCTTGGTTGATGGGCTGGAGACCTTGCTCGAGCAAGAGTTTGACGCCTTGAAGGCGCAGGACTTGGATCGGTTTGAACTCCTGCTGGAGCAAAAAAATGAGGTGCTTGAACAACTCAGCACCTTGAGTGGCGTGCGCCAACCCGAAGACGCCGACCGACTCGGTGCCGAATGGGACACCTTTAAATCGCGCATGGTGACATGCCGCGATATGCACCGTCGCAATGAGATATTGATTGCCCGCAAGCTCGACGCGATTCGGGGCACTTTGCAAAGCCTGGTGCTGGACGACCCAGCCAGTTCGGTCGAGGTGTATGACCGACTGGGCAAAATCAACCGCTTGCGCCGTCGCCGCGGTTACAGCGACGCCTGAGGCGCTCGCCCCAATCCTTTTTCATCGCCTGGCTCCATGCCCTTGAGCCAGTAAACCCACGACAAAATCACCGCCACAGCGGTGTACATGTCTTGTGGAATTTCGTCCCCCACTTCTAGCCGTGACAGCAAGGACAGCAATTGCGGGTCTTGCGAAACAAACACGCCTTGCTTTTCAGCTTCGGCCAAAATCAGGCGCGCCAAATCGCCATGCCCCTTGGCCGAAACCCTTGGGGTTTTGTGTAGCCCATATTCAAGGGCAATGGCTTGGAACCGGTCTCTCATCTATGGGGCCTCATGCCAGCGCGTCCACCACCAAGCCACGGTCGGGTGGTGTCCTGACCAGGTCGCTTCCTGGCCGCGGCGCGTTGTAAATTTGAAATTGCTGCAACTCCAAGCCGGCGGCACCCAACTCCAACACCAGTTCTGTGGCGTGCACGCGGGCTTGCTGGGCCACCTCTTCGCGCAAGGCCCACATGGTCAGCTCCACTTGGTGGCGGGCTTTGATCAAGGTGTGCAACCACACCTCGCCCAACAAGCGACTTTGAGAGTGGATGTCCACGCTCAAAGGCGGTGACTCATCGCCGGGCTTGCGCGGGGGTCGCTGAAAATGCAACTCCACCGGATCGGCATCGGTGAAGGGCAGCATCAAGCGCAAATTCAATTCGCCCCGGTTGTGGTCAATCGCCGACTGGACCTGGGCGGCCTCGAGTTCGTTCAAGGCCTTGTGCAACTCCTCGGACAAACCACTGACCGAGGCACCCGTGTCTTCCTCGCCCAAACTGCCGAGCAACTGACGGATCAAAGAGCGCGGCTCATCTTCCACTTTTTGGCGTTGCGACAACTGGTTTTCGACCGATTTGAAATACGGTGCCAGGGCTTTGCGCAAACCCATGGGTTGCAATTGACCCATGGAAAGCCCAAAACCAGATATCCGTGCGAGCAACTCCGACTGCTCCAAAGACAGCTGCATCATTTGCGGTGCGCGCATGTCAATCATTTGCAGCAACTGTCGAAAAGCCGCAAATCCCGGCGGCTGAAAGACCAAGGTATTGAGCCGATTGCTGGTGGCGCTCGGACTGGCAACCGTCTCGGCTGGTGCAGAACCACTGGCCGACAGCGCTTGTGCCGACCCTTTGCCCACCAAACCGGCCAGGGCCAAATTGGGATTTTCTACAACCGCCGCGTCCGTCGGGGTTTGAATCAACAAGCCCCAGCCACCGGGGTTGGCGTTGACGCGCAAAAAGGGTTTGTCGCCATCTTTGAGCACCCAGCCATTGGGCAACTCAAAGGAAAAGTCTTTCAGCCACAACCGCACGCGGCCGTCTTTTTTGTCGACCAAGGCTTGAACCACTTGGCCATCTTGCAAGCCCAACTGCTCGGCCATGCTGGTCTCGATCCAATGCGGTCGCATGTCCAACTGGACCGGCGTGGCTCGCAATGCGCTCAAGACGCTTTCGGTACCCAACATGGTGTGACCTCCGCTGTCGCCCCAAGGCGAGGCACGTCAAGGATAGCGCACCCAGGATTTGCGGCGATCTTCCGCATATGAACTGGTCGCTGCGGGCGGGGCGACAGGCTCTGCGGGGGGTAAAACCGCCATCAATTGTTTTTGCAGCAACTCGTTGTGGTTGGGTAAGGTGATGACGGCATTGGCCAACAAAACTTTGTTAGACCCTTTGGAGAAAGCCTGCGGGTTTTGCTTGATCACGGCTTCACGCAATATTTCGATCCGCAAAGGGCTGTTGCCCATGTTCAAGCGAATCACCTTGTCCAATGTGTCACCCTCACGCACGGTGTACTTGAGGGGCGCAGGCGCAGCGGGAGCAGCCGACGCAGAGGCAGCAGAGGCAGGGGTGGCCGATGCCGCGGTGTTGCTGGGCTCGGCAGCGAAGCTCACTGGTGACCCGGTCAACGCACAGACCACCAAGCCCAAGCACAGGCTGGAACGGCTCAAGGAAAAATTGAATGGGGCATGCATGTGTTTCTCCTGAATGTTCATGGGGTGTAAGGCACAGCCACCCATTGGGCGGCACCCTTGGGTACCACACCGGCAATGGTTTTGAGCTCGGCACTGTAAGCATAAACCGCTCGCACTTCAGCCAAAGTGACGCCCTCCAGGCTACCGGGCTCCAAGATGCGGGCGGGAATTTTTTGACGATCTGCGACCACCAAGACGTCGCCCAAGCGCAAGCCGCTCAAGTGGCCGGCGTTGATGCGCAATGTTTTGCCTTGATCCAATTGGGCTTCAAATTGCGGCGGTACGCAAGACAACTGGGTTTCCATGGCACGGTGAAAGGTCTCGACCACGGCCTGAATTTGGGCGCTCACCACGGGGTCCAAGCCAGCCACCCCGCCACCGGATGGGGGCAAGGTGACCCAATGCTGTTGGCTCAATAACAAAGCGCGGTCTTGGCGATGCGAGACTTCCCAACGCAACACATAGGTGGGGTTGACGGGGGTGGACTGCGGGTCCAAAGCCACCAGCACATTCAAGCGCCACGGCAAGTTTTGCTCACCCTGGGTGAGCAGCGCTTTTTCGTAAGGATTGGCGTATGTCACCTTGTCGCTGACGCGCCAATTGGGCGACTGGGCTGTGCGGTGGTGAATTTGCTGTCGCAATTCGCGCGTGATTTGCTGTGCTGTGAATCGGTTCGTTGCGCCCAAATGAGGGGAGATGGCCACATCCAGCGTCACATGGTGCCAGGGGCTGGCCCGCTCATGACCGGAGCGCTCGCACGTTTTTTCGACCACCGCTTGTTTCTCTTTGAGCTGGACTTTTTCTGCCCCATTGGTAGACGGCTCATGGAGCACACGCACGCCGCGCACCACCATGCCAGAGGTGAAGCTGCTGCTCTCGCGCAGTGCCCCTGTTTGATCAATCCACTGCGTGGTTTTGACTTCGGTCGGGCCTTCCATTGCCGTTTGTAACAGCGATTGACGCAAAGCAGTCAACCGTTGTTCGGCCGTGATGTCAATGAGTTGCAAGCGCTTTTGCGCGGCCTGCACCTGCGCTGGCGTGGCACCCGTTTGGGCCAAAGCCAAGGACATGGGCAAGACACCTACCAGGGCAACAGCCCCTGCGAAACGGCAAAGCGTGGTTTTCATGGCCTGTACTCAGTGCTTGGTGAATGGGTCAAATCAGCGGGTGCGTTGGGCCAGTTGGCTCAAATACAAAGCACGCAAGTCCATCACCACCTGGCGGTCCAGCGACAAGGTGGTCTCATAAGTGTCCTCGCCCACCGGGGTGATGCTGACCAGCTGGGCCCCGTAGACCACGCCTTCGACGCGGGTGCGGAAGTTGTCATTGAGCACCGTCATGTCGGCCACGGTGGTGGTGGCGTCCATTTGCTGGCCATAGACTTGCTCGGTGAGCGATCGATAGGCATCGAGCTTAGACGCACGGATGGCCAGCAAGCGCTGCTGCGATGGGTTTTTGCTGTTTTGAACGCTGATCACCGAGTAGCCCGTGGCCACAAAGGTTTCGCGTTTTTCCATCATGGGAGAAACCATCGATACCGGTGGTTTTGCAGCCACATCGGCGGCGTTAGGTACCGTGTAAACGGTGGAGTCCACCTTCATGGGCATGCCTGTGCAGGCTTGCAACAACACCACACCACACAACGAAAGAATGCTGGAAATACGTTTCATGGCCACGTCCTCTTGAATTGAAAATCACCGGTTCATCACACAGAACCGCTTTGTTAACTGGGTCCTCTCTCAGATCGGCATCAAGTGGGCAATCTTTACCGACAACCGCTCGCAACAGCCCAAGCACCGAATACTTTTGTGGACTTGCAAGTTTGGTGCGAATGAACACAATGAAATCATTCACTTTTTTATCTCTATGGCTACCCACTACATCGGTCACAGCGAAGCTGCCAATGCCTTGCGCGAAATGGTCTCGGCCGTGGCACCGTCCAACGCCACCGTGCTCATCACCGGGGAAAGCGGCACCGGCAAAGAGGTGCTGGCCCGCATGCTGCATGAGCAGTCAGACCGCGCAGGCGGGAACTTTGTGCCTATTAATTGCGGCGCCATCCCTGCAGAATTAATGGAAAGTGAACTGTTTGGTCACCGCAAAGGGGCCTTCACCGGTGCAGTGGCAGACCGCATTGGGCGATTTGAATTGGCCCATGGTGGCACTTTGTTTTTGGACGAGATTGGCGATATGTCCTTGGACATGCAAGTCAAATTGCTGCGCGTGCTGCAAGAGCGCAGCGTCGACCCTGTGGGGTCCACGCGACAGGTGGATATCGATGTGCGTGTCATTGCCGCCACACATCGGGATTTAGAAGCTGAAATTGCCGCCGGCCGGTTTCGCGAAGATTTGTACTATCGGTTGAACGTGATTCCCTTGGTCACCCCTTCGTTGCGCGAACGAACCAGCGATGTGCCCATGCTGCTGCAGCACTTTGCCAAGCGCTTTGCGGTGCGCGGGGCCAACCCGGTGCGCTTTCGGATTGACTTTTTAGAGGCCTTGCAAAGCTACGCCTGGCCAGGCAATGTGCGTGAGCTTTCCAACCTGGTCGATCGCTTCAGCACCTTGTACGCTGGCAAAGAGTTGGACCTGCGCACCATCCCCCAAAGCATGCTGCCCAAGGGCTTGCATGACTTGCGCGCCAGTTTGTCGCCCATGCCCGCTGCCGCGCCCATGGAGACCTTGTCCCTGCCCGCCACCGACGCTTTTGGTTTGCCCGAGGGATTGCTGGAGATGGACGACCAACCCACCCTGGAAGACCGCGAGGTGGAGAACATCATCATGCTGGCACAAGGTCTGCCGCAGTTGCCACCCGACGGCATTTCACTCAAAGAACGCTTGGCCGACATTGAACGAAGCATGATCGAACAGGCCTTGCAACGCAGCCAAGGCAATGTGTCGCGCACAGCCAAACTGCTCAACTTGCAGCGCACCACGTTGATTGAAAAGATCAATAAATACGAACTGAAATACGGTTGAAATTTCGAGCACAGGTGCTGTCGACTCATCAGCACCATGAAAAAAGCGGGCTTCAAGCCCGCTTTTTTCATCTCTGCCGCCCTTGTCACGGGTCTTGGTATTGCACCGTGATGCTCATGCGACGGTTGCGTGGATCGCGTGGGTCTTTGGCATTGAACGGATCGGTATCGGCCACGCCTTCAATCTTGGAAAACCGACTCTCTTTGATGCCGTTTTTCTCCAGCATCTTGCGCGTGGCCTCTGCCCGTTCGGCCGACAACGACCAGTTGTTGCGCCCCTCCGGATTTTGAAATGGCACCGCGTCGGTGTGGCCTCGGATGGCAATCTTGTTGGGCATGTCGGCCAGTGATGCGGCCACCTCATTGATCAAAGCCTGGGCCTTGCCCTGCATGGACACTTGGCCACTGGGGAACATGGCAAAGTCGGCCTTGTCAATGATTTCAATGCGCAAACCGTCCTTTTCGCGGGTGATGGACACCTGTTCCTTGAGGTTTTCAAGCTTTTTGTTTTCGGACAGCTTTTCTTTGAGCTCTTTTTCGAGCTTATCGAAATTGGCCTGATCGGCCTCGGCCGCTATCTTTTTCTTTTGCTCTGGTGTGAGCTTGTCTGGATCGGCGTTTTCATTCTCGTTTTCTGGGCCTGGCTCGGTATCGGGATTGGGTCCGCCCTCAGAGCGCGGCGTCAGCCGCTCGAGCAAACCCGTTTGCTTGGCAGAAAACGGAAAACCATCGGGGTCGATGATGGAGCGTCCACCCAAAATACCGTTGGAGCCAGCCAACTGGCCAATGGCAATCAAGCTTTGTGAGGTGGGCTTGAAGTAATCTGCAATGCTCTTGCGTTGGTCATCTGTGGAGGCGCCAAGCAACCACATCAACAAGAAAAAGGCCATCATGGCCGTCATCATGTCGGCCAAGGCGATTTTCCAAGCACCGCCGTGGGCCCCACCATGGCCATCGTCCATGATTTTTTTGATGACGATGACCGGCGCCGCAGACTCCGCTGCTGGGGCTTCTCCTTCGGGCTTGTTTTCCCCTTCGGTCGCCATTACTTGCCTCGCATGCCGTCAAAGACTTCGGCAAAGGTCGGCTGGTTGTGGTGGCTCACACAGGCACGTGCTGCCTCAATGATCAAAGGCATGGGGTGACCGTGCAAGGTACCAATGATGATTTGCTTGACCACTTTGGGCATTTCGCCCTCTTCGTCAATGATCTGGGTGAAGCGCGATGCGAAGGGTTCGACGATGCCGTAAGCCAAAAACACGCCCAAAAAGGTACCCACCAAGGCTGAGCCGATCAAGCCACCCAGCACGGGTGGCGGTTGATCAATGGCGCCCATGGTTTTCACCACGCCCAACACACAAGCCACAATGCCCAACGCAGGCAAGGCACCGGCCAGCGTGGCCAAAGCCCCAGAGTATTTCAGTTCGTTGTGGTGGTGCAGTTTGATGGCCGCGTCCATCACATCTTCAACCGCGTAGGGGCTGAGGTTGCTGGAAGACACCACCATCAGTCGAACGGTGTTGCAAATCAGGTCCAGTAAGTCATGGTCATGCAAGATGGGCGGATGCTCGCCAAAGATGGCGCTGGCCTCGGGGTTCTCGATGTGCGCCTCCAGCGCCACCGCCCCTTCGGTCTTCAAGGTCTTCATGATTTTGGCCACCAACAGCATGACGGCCAAATAGTCTTCCTTCTTGTATTTGGGGCCTTTGATCACTTTGCCAAAGCCACCAAAAGCGCCCTTGAGAATCACGGCACTGTTGCCCGTGATCATGCCGCCCAAGCCAGCGCCCCCAATGATGAACATCTCAAAAGGAGCGGCTTTGATGATGGGTGCGAGTGATCCACCGGCAATGATGAAGCCCCCAAACACACAGATCATCAACACAACCAAGCCAACAATAGCAACCATCTAACTCTCCAAACAAGCGGCACGACCCAGGAAAAGCCTGGGTAACGCACCTTATCAAATCGCGCAAGGGCGAGATTAACTGATATTTTCGCCGTTTGGCCCGATTGCCTGGCGACTTAATCAGTTAAGAAACGCGCCCGCGCGGGGTGAAGCAGGAATCAAATCGGGCACACCTTCCCAGGCGGAGCGGATTTCATTCATCAAACCGAAAATTTCTTCCAATGCATCCAGGTCGTTGCGGGCATTGACATGCAGCAATCGGCGGGTGACATAACCATACAACTCGTTGAGGTTGGTGGCCAAATCGCCACCACGCTCGAAATCGAGGGCCCCTTGCAGCCCAATCACAATGCGGCTGGCGCGTGCAATGCTTTTGCCTTTTTCTGCGATGGCCCCATTTTGGATGTGCCCTTTGGTGGCGGCCAGGCTCTCAAGCAGACCGTCAAACAACATTTGAATCAGCTGAACGCCGTTGGCAGAGGCCACGCCGGTGGTGACCTTGACATCGCCATAGGCGGCTATGGCTTTTTGATTGGCTCTCATGTGAATCTACTCCTGAATTCGTTGGGTGACCCAAGCAGATTCGGTATCAATGGCCATAACTTGAGGCATGGCAGGGCGCGCTTTCATGTTCATGCGGGCACCGGCTTGGCCTCTGTGGGCAGCGCTTGACCCAAGGTCACGGGCTCTATGGACTCGCCCTCAGAAATTTGCGCAGGGGTCTCAGTCACTGCCACATCGCTGACTGGGGTGGCCTCTGCCTGAGCAGATGCATCAGGCTCTGTGGCCGCCGCCGATGATTGGCTGACCACATCGGCCACGGCTTCTTCGACAGGCGCGCCCGGGTCAATGGGTTCCATCAAGATGCGTGAGAACGGATCTTTCAACTCCAGGCCCGCACGGGCATAAAGCATCACACACACCTGGTCCAGGGTTTGCTGAATGCGCAAACGCTCTGTGGGTTTGCCCTGGGCATGCTCCACACCGCATTGGTACAGGCTAGAGAGGTGGTGCAATGGCATCCAAGACTCCACACTGCCCCGCGGCGTGGGGATCATGCGGTTGTTCACAGGTACGCCAGCGCGGCCTTCGCGGTGGTCGGTCACGCCTTGCAAAAAGGTTTGCTCGATGTGCTGGCGCAGCACCGGCTCGTAATGGGGTTTGAGGTCTTGGACCAATTTGGGGTCGAACCCGGGCAATGGGATGCCGCTCATGGCGTCCCACAAGGCTTTGCCCACCAACTCGCCAAACAGCCCGTCGCTGTAAGTGGGCTCAGGTGCATCCTGTGCTTGCCGTTGGTAAATGATGTTGATTTTGTCGATCAAATACAACACCAGCACCACCAGCAGCAACACGCCCCAGGCCAAAAAGAGTTGGAAAAAGCTGCTCATGATGTCACGCGTCGAATCATGCCGCCGCCATTGGGCTCAACTTGCAAGGTGCCACGCAATTTTTTCACCACGGCCGACAAAATTTGGCTGATGCGCGACTCGCTCACGCCCAAGACTTCGCCAATTTCCTTCAAATTGAGTTCTTCGACGTAGTACAGCTGCATGACCGTTTGCTCGCGCTCGGGCAATTCGGCGATGGCGTCGGTGACGGCGTCCATGAACTCTGCCTCCTCAACCATCACATCGGGCTGGTGCGACTCTTCGTCGGCGATTCCCATCACCTCTTCGGTGACCACTTCAAGCGAGTAGGTTTCAAAACGCCGGGCTTTGCCACGTTCACGCTGAAACTCCTCTAAATCTTTGCCCATGAATTCGGCAATTTCCGATTCCGTGGGGTTGCGCCCAAGTTCACTGGCCAGCACGTGTATGCCTTCGTTGTGCTCTTTATTAAAAGCCACCGCAGAGCGCGGCAAAAAGGACAAGCGCCGCACCTCATCGAGCATGGCACCGCGCACCCGGCTGTGGGCAAAGTTTTCAAACTCCACGCCTTTGCTGGGGTCATAGGCTTTGGACGCTTCGAGCAAACCGAGCATGCCCACTTGGATGAGTTCATCGAGTTCCATGAAGGCGGGAACGCGCGCCTTCAAGTGGATCGCCACTCGCTTGACCAAGCCCAAATGGGCCAACACCAACTCATCGCCCTTGGGCTGACACTGTTGATACATTGCGACAGGGGATAGGGCTCTCATTTGGCCTCCGGTTTGTTTTGGATCAACCGTTCCATGAAGAACTGCATCCCACCTGACAAAGGGTCGATGGGGCGCAGTTGCTGGCAAAAATCTGCCAGGCGGCGGTAATCTCGCGAAGCACCCGTGCCGGGCGCCAACTCCAATACCGATTGGTATTTTTTCAATGCGGTTAAAACCATTTCGTCCGACTCAATCGAGGTGAGGTACTGCACAGGTTGGCCTAAAAACCGCACACAAACATCATTGAGTCGGTTGTACAACTTCCATCCTGCGGCCTGGCTCTCAACCATGTTGGGGATGAGGTAAATTTCATCGAGCTTCATCTCCTGGCTCATCACTTTGATGGTGCCGTAAGCATCTGCAATGGAGGACGGATCGTCTTTGACCACAATGAAGCGGCGCTGACAGGCCCCCAAAAAGGTCATGACCGAAGGCGATATGCCCGCAGCCAAGTCAACGATCAAAAAATCGATTTCTTGGGTCAATGTGCTAAAGGCGTTGACGATGCTGGCCGACTGCAAATGGCTCAAGCCGGCCAACTCTTGAATGCCAGATCCCCCAGGAATCAAAGTGACGCCCTGACGGGTCTTGACCATCACCTCGGCCAAGGTTTTCTCGCCTGCCAAAAAATGGCTCAAGTTGTATTCTGAGCGCACACCCAATGCAATTTGTGCATTGGCCAAACCCAAATCGGCATCAAAAAGCACCACGCGCTTGTCCATCATTTGCAATGCAACGGCCAAGTTGATGGCGGTGGTGGTTTTGCCCACCCCGCCTTTGCCGCTGGCAATGCCAATGACCTCTGTTTTAAGTTGGGCCATGCTGATTGCTCTGGTGGGTGGCGCCCATTTTTTGGGCCAATCGGGCACTGGCCATGGCCAATGTGTGCTGCACATCGTCCATGGGGCTGTCGGTTTTTTGTCCACCCGGCACATTCAAATTGTGCAAGGCTATGTCGACCAACTCACTGGCCGATGTCATTTTGTTCCAATCACCACTGCGCTCGCCGCGGCTGGCCGCACAAACACGGTGGGTGCCTTCGGTCAGCAACTGAATCAGCGGCCAAGGTTGCGACGACTCGTCGAGCTTGGTCAAGATCAGGCCATCCCATGGCTTGGTGGTTTGTTCGCACAGGCGGCGAATGGTGACCGACGAGGCATCGGCTGGAATGACCGCATGGAAATGGGCGCTCTCGCACACCGACCCAATGTCGGCCAAACGTTCACTCATTTGCACGCCCGGGGTGTCGATCAAAACCAACCGGCGGCCCGACAACTCATCGAGCAGCAATTTGAGGGTGGCCACATTGTTGGCCCGGAAGCAGTCGACGCCTGATTGGGCGCTGAGCAATTGGGTCTGGTTCCAAGCGCCAGCACGCTGATCGTTGTAGCTGATGATGGCCACTTTCTCGCAGCCTTGGTCCATGGCGGCGTGATTGGCCAACCGTGAAACCATCAACGTTTTACCCGCGCCCGATGGGCCCGCCAGCACATGCACACCTTGCGCAGGCATGTCCGCGCCAATGTCTTGCAAAGAGTGTGACAGTTGGCGACGGATCTCTACCATCGCCTCGTCCATCTCTTCATGGTCTTTGATGCTGTCCATCAGCAAGGCCCGCAGTGCTGCAGGAATGGGGGCCTCGTTGAGGGCATTGCGCAGGGGCAACAGACCGCGCGCCAAAGGCACACCGCCTTGCCACATGGCCATTTGCTGGCCGATTTTGAATTCTTTGCGCAGGTTGGACAGTTCATCGCGCACCATGGCCACAATTTCTCGCCCACGCAAGTAATCGCGCTCGTCGTGAACCGCCTTGTCCGCTTCGTTGGCCACCGAGATTGTTTCCATCACTGCCGCGGTCTTTGCCTCGGCATTGCGTGGCATCTCTTTGCGCCGGTTCAGATCCAAGGATTGACCCAACAGTTCGGCAAATGGCCCTTGTTTGATGGCTGGTGCTGGTTTGACGATCGGTGTCACCTCGTCTTCTTGCAAGGCCAACTCGGCCGGCATGGGCTCAATATCGACCGCCACGATCAATTCGGTTTGGCCACGCACTTGGCAGCTGGAGATGACCAGCACGTCGTTGCCGTACAAGGCGACCGCTTTTTCATTGGCCGACTTGACGTCGCGGGCAAGGATTCGCTTGAGTTCCATGGTTATTCTCGGTTCTGTGGGTTTCAATCAAAAATCATTTGGCCTGGGCGGATACGGTGTGTATCACTTTGACCGGTTGGTCATCAGGAATTTCGCTGTATGACAACACGGTGAGGTCGTTGACGCGATAACGCGCTGCTTTGGACAACCAACCGCGGATCACAGGCGACACCACCAACACAGCGGGGTGACCCTCTTCTTCCACGGCTCGGGCGCCATCGCGCATGGCGGCAAACAAACTCTCAGCCAATCCAGGCTCTAACACCACGGGCTGGCCAGGCTGGCTTTGTTGCAATACGTTGTGCAGCAGTTGCTCCAAGCTGGGCTCCAAAGTCATCACGGAAAGATTATTTTTCTCGTCCACCAAGGCTTGCATGATCATGCGACCCAGTTTGGGCCGAACCATGGCAGCGAGCTGCTCGGGGTCGGTGGTGCGTGCACTGGCCTCTGTCAGGGCTTCGACAATGGTGCGCATGTCGCGGATGGAAACCGATTCGTTGAGCAAGTTTTGCAAGGTGCGGGTGAGCACGCCCAGGGAGAGCTTGCCAGGCACCAGCTCTTCCACCAATTTGGGGGACTTGGCCGACAACTTGTCGAGCAACTGCTGGACCTCGTCGTGGCTGAGCAGGTCGGATGCGTTTTCACGCAACACTTTGTTCAAGTGGGTAGATATAGCGGTGCTGGCATCGACCACGGTGTAACCCAAAGTGCGTGCTTGGTCGCGCTGCGCGGGTTCGATCCACACGGCCTCCAGGCCAAATGCGGGCTCACGGGTGGGTGTACCGGGCAATTCGCCGTACACCTGACCGGGGTTGATGGCCAACTCGCGGCCGACTTTGATGTCACCTTTGCCACGCACCACACCTTTGAGCACGATGTTGTAGCTGTCGGGGTCGATGTTGAGGTCGTCGCGAATGCGCACCGGCTGGACCAAAAAGCCCAATTCGGCTGACAGCTTTTTGCGCACGCCTTTGACGCGGCCCATCAACTCGCCACCGGACTCGGGATTGACCAAGGGGATGAGCCCGTAGCCAATTTCCAAGCCAATCAGGTCGACCTGATCGACATCGTCCCAATCCAATTCTTTCGGTCCAGCTGCATTGGCCTCGGCTTCGGCCACGGCCTCTTGGGTTTCTTCGGCATCGACTTCGTTGCGCACGATCATCAAGCCCAAGCCGGCGGTGGCAGCGGCCAACGTGATGAACATCAAGTGGGGCATGCCAGGCACCATGCCCAACACCGCCAAAATGCCTGAGGAGATGAACAAAGCGCTGGGGTTGGCCAGTTGGCTGGAGGCCTGCTCGGTCATGGATTCCGAGGTGGTGACGCGGGTCACGATGATGGCGGTGGCCAGCGACAACAACAGCGATGGGATTTGGGCCACCAAGCCGTCACCAATGGTCAACAGCACATACAACTTGCCCGCTTCGCTGGCGCTCAAACCGTGTTGAATCAGGCCAATGGCCATGCCGCCCACCACGTTGATGATCAAAATCAGCAAGCCCGCAATTGCATCACCGCTGACGAATTTAGAAGCACCGTCCATGGCGCCAAAGAAATCTGACTCTTGGGAGAGTTCTTCACGGCGTTTTTTGGCGGTGGCTTGGTCGATCATGCCGGCATTCAAGTCGGCGTCGATGGCCATTTGCTTGCCGGGCATGGCGTCCAAGGTGAAACGCGCATTCACTTCCGACACGCGCCCTGCACCCTTGGTCACCACAATGAAGTTGATGATCATCAATATAGAGAAGATGATGAAGCCCACGACATAGTTGCCGCCGATCACAAACTCTCCAAAGGCCGCAATCACTTTGCCAGCTGATTCATGGCCTTCATGGCCATGCACCAAGATCACGCGGGTAGAGGCCACGTTCAGGCCCAAGCGCAACATGGTGGCAAACAGCAGCACCGATGGAAAGGATGAAAACTCCAGAGGATTGCGGGTGCCAATGGCGATCATGATGATCACCAAGCTGGCCACAATATTGAAAGTAAACAAAAAGTCCAGTAAAAGCGGTGGCAAAGGCAGGACCAACATGGCCATGATCAACAACACCAGCGCGGGTATCCCCAGACCGGCGTAGTCAAACTTGGACAAGTTCTGTCGAATCGTTGACAGTGTGAAGGTGCTCATACCGTTGAATGCTCGTTTTTTGTTTGCTTAAGTTTTCTTTACAGCCAAATCATTTGGCCACACAGAACTAGCTAAGCAATCGATGTGCCAAGTGGTGCCCAAGCTTGGCCCCAACCCACTCGACCTTGCCTGCCCAGAAAAGCGGCATAAAGATTGCTAAAGCCTCTGACAAAGCGGCAAACTATCACCAGTCACGATTCTTGCTTAGGAGTATTCAAATCCTTGTTTGAGAGGCTTGAAGCCCATATGAACCTGCCCTTGTCCAACGCCGTGAACCCCGCCCTGGCCAGTGCTTTGCACAACGTGACCACCCCTGCCCCTGCGCAAGGTGGCGCACTGTCGAGCGCCTTGGGCAGCGCATCCAATATGCGCGACGACTTTGCACAGCACTTTGCCCGCTTGGCGCGGCAAAGCCAGCCCCGGCCGCTTGCGCCAGAGCCTGCCGCGCAGCGGCAACACCTTGCCGCCGATGCCAATCACCGGCCCGATGCGCGGTTCGTGGCCTCAAAGCCTGCAACACCCACAGGGGCCGGCGAAAAAGAACCCAAAAATACACAAAAAATATCGGCCAACGCCAACCAAGCGCCCAAGCCCGATGAACCCAATGACATGCCAGCAGCAGCAGGCCAGGAACACGCTGAGAAACAAGCCCGTTTGACGGACCCAGAAAAAACACCCTCAGCACAACAAGCCAGCGAAACTGAGGCCAGCAACGACACGGTCGAGAAAGACGCCAGCACCACTCCCACAGATGCCGTGGCCACGGCCAGCAACGAAGCTGCATGGGCTGCCATGGTTCCAGAAGGCCTCAAAACATTGCAAATCAGTGAGCGACTGCAGGTCATCACCACCGACGAGCCTTTGCCAGACCCCCAAAGCAATGCGCAATTTGCGCGCAGCATGGGTTTTGATGAGCAAATGATTCAACGCCTGTTTGGCACCACGCCCGCAGCGGGACTTGGCCAAGGTGTGGGGCAGATGGGTGAACAGGCCCTGACATCGGCCCAAACATTGGCCCTCGCGACCTCCGTTCCAACTGCGGCTGCGGCTGCGAATGCAACAGCCACAGCAGCGGCCATGGCCGCCTTGACAACCAACGCCAGCACCCATGGCGTTGGCAGTGCCAAGACGGTGGGTGACCTGCTGGACATGGGGGCGCAACAAGTTCAAGTCACCGACTTGGACAATGCCCCAGGGGCCGTCGGCGCGCAAGCCAGCCTCAATATGCCCAGCGCGAGTACCCAAAATATGCTGGCCATGCTCAGCGCATTTGTGCCCAACGCCGACAGCAAGCGCTTGAACAGCGACAACAACACCGAGTTTTTAGGAACCATCGATCTGGGCAGCGCTGTGGGCGACCTCCACGGCAACCCGATCAACCAAGCCGGCCCCCAAGGTGTGCGCCCCAATGCGCTGAGCGCAGCGAGCAATACAGCTGCCCCAGCCAGCACCGACATGGCGCAGGCGTATCAAGATCTGAGCGACAAACTGTCGACCGAATTGGCTGGCAGAATGCACCAGCAACTCAATGAGGGGCAGTGGAAGATGAAATTTGGCCTGAAACCTTCGCACCTTGGCGCTGTCGACGTCGAATTGGAGATGCGCGACGGGAAATTAACGGCCCTGATCAACACCGACAATGCCACCACCCAACAACTGCTCAACCATGGCAGCCCGCGTTTGCGCGAGGCCTTGAATGGGCTGGGTTGGTCACAGGCCTCGGTCAATATCGGCCAAGGACAATCTTCTTCAGCCCAATCTGGACAAGGACAGGGGCAAAATCCGGGTCAACCGGGTCACCATTTATCCAGTGGGGAGTCAGCCAATGGCCAAGCCATGAATGACGCCCCGCTACGATCCACCCAGACCAGCAATGCCTTGCTGGACATTTATGCTTAATCACCCGAGAACAACAGGAGTTTGACATGGCCACAGAAGCACCCGCAGCAGAAGCCCCGGTAGAAGAGAAAAAGAAAAAGCCCATATTGCTGATCATTCTGGGTTTGGTTGGCGTGATCGTCGTCGCCGTGGGCGTGGCCTTTGGCACGCTTTATTTCTCGGGTTATTACGAGAAAAAAGCTGAAATCGCGGCCATGGACAAAGTAGACGAGTTGGAAGCGGCCGCAGCCAAGGCCAAAGACGAAGCACCGCAAAAAACCAAAAAAGAGGCACCAGAGGCAACCAAGTTCGAAAAGAACTACATGCAAATGGAAAAAGACCTGATGACCAACATCACAGGTTCCAAAAAAGTCATGGTGGTGCAAATCGCCTTGATGACGCACTACGACAACCGGGTGTTTGACAATATCAAAAAGCACGAGTTCGCCATCCGATCGGCCATTTTGGATGTGATGCGTCAAACCACCGAACCCGAGACAGCCAAACCAGAGTTTCGCAAGCAGCTGGCCGAAAAGATCAAAGACACCATGAATGAAATGCTGGAAAAATTGGAAGATTTCGGTGGCATCGAGGAAGTTTTCTTCACCTCTTTTGTGATGCAGTGATGCCATGGCCACGCAAAGCAATTTACTGTCCCAAGATGAACTCACGGCGCTGACCGAGGGCATCAAAGACGGTTTAATCGAGGTCGACACGGGTTACAACACGCAAGCGCGTGTCAGCAAGCACGACCTGACCAGCGAAGACAGCAGCCTGGGAGTGAATGTCTCATCGATCGACATGATCAACGAGCGCTTCATCCGCATGTTCCGCTTCGGCCTGCTTGAAGTACTTCGCACCAGCCCCCGCGTCAATCCGACGCGGGTGCAGATCGTCAAATACGGCGACTACCTCAAAGAGCTCAAGCCCCCGTTGGCCGTGAACCTGGTTCGCATGAACCCCTTGCGCGGTTTTTCGGTGGTGATCATCGACCCCAATGTGGTGTTCAGCTCACTGGACAGCTTTTTTGGCGGCTATGGCAAAGGCGTTGAAGAGTTGCCACCCGGGCGCTTGTTCACACCAACAGAAAACCGCATCATCAAGCTGATTTTGGATGTGTTTTTTCGCTCACTGCAAGATGCCTGGGGCCCCCTGATGCCCTTGCAATGCGAACATGTGAGCTCTGAGATCAACCCACAGTTTGCGCAAATTGCCGACGAGAACGATCTGGTGGTGCTCAGTCGCTTTGATTCCTACGCCAGCGGCTCCGGTGGCAAAGGCTTCATGGATTTGGTCTACCCCTACTCATCGCTCAAGCCGGTGCGTGATTTGTTGCGCAGCCGCGTTCAATCGGGCGACGGCAACGAAGAGTCGGACAAAAAATGGCGCGGGGACTTGGCCATCGCGGTGGGTGACTCGCGGTTGGACTTGCAAGTGGTCATGGGACACATCAAGACCACATTGCACCACTTGCAAACCATGAAAGAAGGCGATTTGCTTTATTTCAAAAAACCTGAATTGGCGCAAATGATCGCCAACGGCGTACCGTCCTTTGGTGTCAGTGTGGGTGCACGCGGCTCGCAGGTGGCGGTGCGCATGGAACGACAAATTGTCCCAGGTCAAATTTAAGACAGGAAATCATCATGAGTGAAACCACAGATACCCCAGAGACAAGCCCAGCCGATGATCAAGTTGGCGCACCAGGTGTGGACGGCCCGACTTCGGAAGACTTCAAATACAGCCATCCCGGCAACATCAATGCAGATGTGCTGCAAAACATCTCTGTATCGCTGGCCATAGAAGTTGGCCGCGCTCAAATCAAAATCAAAGATTTGATGCGCCTGACCCAGGGCAGCGTGGTCGAACTCGATCGCATCGCCGGCGAGCCGCTCGACTTGTTGGTCAACAACACGGTGGTGGCCCAAGGTGAGGTGGTGCTGGTCAATGACCGCTATGGCATTCGCCTGACCCGCGTGGTGCCTTCCACCGACCGCCTTAAAACCATCTAAAGCACATGCCATTGCACCGGTCACCCTGTGGGGTGGCTTTTGCTTGTGGGACGCACAATGAAAAACGCCTGCATCAGCAGGCGTTTTTCATGAAAGAGCCCCCAAAGGGCGGGCATCAATGCATCAGTTGGCGCCGATTTTGCGGCCATTCAAAGGTTGGACCGGGCGGGCATTCATCTTGAAGGGGAACTTCGCGACCTGCGCCTTGGAGATGTCCACCGGGGTTTTCAGGATGTAGAAGTTCACGCCTTCGCTGCAAGGCGGGGTGGTCAAGGAGCCTTCATAGGCATAGTGGGCCAGGGCCGAAGGGATCAACTTGCCTGGATCAAAAGTGATTTTGTCGAGCTTGACCTCGGGGCCTTCTTTGCCGGGGGCGTTGTCCCACAACACATTGATGGCTTCATTGTCTTTGCCTTCTTTGAGCAGCACACCGATCACGGCCAATTTGCCCGCTTTGCTCTTGTGCACAAAGTGCGCCACCATGGCCATGGGCTTGCCGTCAATCTTTTCTTCGCTGGGGCGGTGAAAGTGGAACTGAAGCAAGTCATAAACTTCACCATTGATTTTGGTGCTGCTGCCCGGGGGGATGTTGACCTGAATGGTGTGGCCGTTGTTGAGCATGCGCAGTGGCCCGGGTTTGTAGCTGACTTCCAAGTTGTCCTTGGATTTTTCAAACGGACCCACAATGTTCAAAGGCGATTGTTTTTTGCCAGCAGCGCAAGTGGGGAACTCTTTGCCCCAGTTCTCGGGGCCCATTTCGCCCTCGTAATCCCAATGCGGTGCGCCGCCATGGCCGCCTTTGGCATGTTTGTCTTCACCTTTGGCCGGCGCACAATCGGCCAATACCGTGATTTTTTCGCCCGCAGCGACCAATGCATTTTGGGCCGCACACACGGCGTTGAGGCGACTGGACCAGTCGGCCATCTCCAAGGCTTTGTTGAAGGCGCTGACGGTCTCGGGGTCTTTGGCACCATTGGTTAACAAGCGAATGGCACCCAAACTGAGTTGGCGCTCGGCACTCAAACCAGTTTTCAACCCTTTGTAGATGCCCTCGACATCACCGAGCAACACTCCATTTGAAAATGCCGCCTTGACTGCTTCGAGTTCACGCGCCTTGGCGCTGAGTTCTTTGACTTTGGCCTCTGCCTCGTGCAGTTCTTCACTGGTTTTGGCCAACTCTTCTTTGGCCTCATCCAAGCTCTCTACCACTTCGGTCAACTCATGGGAGATGTGCTTTTTCCCCGCAAAGTTCATGTACCCAAAAGCGCCTGCCCCTACCAGCAACAGGCCCAGCAAAATTTCAATAATGACACGCAAATACTTTTTCATGGTCAATCACACTCCAGTCGAGATGCTCAAAAAAAACTGCGACCCGCGGTCGAAGTTGGGCGCACGGTTCACCAAACGCCTTGTTAGGTTGAGCAGTATCGGTCCGAATGGGCCAAGACTTGAGCCCAAAAACAACCTCAAGCCACAATTGATGGCCAAATAAAAACTTATGACTTAACTATCCACGCACAAACAAGGTCACCAAGGGGTCGGGACCGCACTGACAGCTCCAATGGCCATGTACCTGTGGATCAAATACTGCCCCTTCGGGCAGCAGATCTGCCGAATAAAAATGTTCGCCGGGGCCAAAGGTGCGGGAACTGCCGTCTTGAAGGCCAATTTGCATCTGCCCTTGCAAAATAAATACCCACTGCGGGTGTGAGCTGACATGAAATACACTGCGAAAACCCACCGGGCTGTGCCGCAGTTGGTAACCGCCACTGGCCATCAGCGTCGACAAACGAGATTGAGGGGTACCCTGATCGAGCAGCAAAGTTTCCTCGCGAAAACGCGCGCGCCCGTCGCTGTCGGTGAATAGGATGGTTTGTTTGAAGCTGTTCATGCAAGCATCATATCGTCAGCGACAACCGACCGATAGAATCTGCACCTTATTCACAGCCTCTGGATTGACACCATGAACCGCTGCCACCGGCCCCGCGCCCACGCATTGCCATGAACCCCAAAGTCTTTATCAAAACCTTTGGTTGCCAAATGAACGAGTACGACTCGGACAAAATGGTCGATGTGCTGCACCAAGCCCAAGGCTATGAGGCCACCGATGACGTAGAGCAGGCAGATTTGATCGTGTTCAACACCTGCTCGGTGCGCGAAAAAGCGCAAGAAAAAGTATTTTCCGACCTGGGACGGGTCAAGCACTTGGCCAAAAAAGGGGTCCGAATTGCTGTTGGCGGCTGTGTGGCCAGCCAAGAGGGCGCTGCCATCATTGCGCGGGCACCTTTCGTGGATGTGGTGTTCGGCCCTCAAACTTTGCACCGCTTGCCCCAGTTGTTGGAGCAGCGAACGAGTTTGGCCAAGCCGCAAGTGGACATTCGATTTCCTGAAATTGAAAAGTTTGACCACCTGCCCCCAGCACGGGTGAGCGGTGCATCTGCCTTTGTCAGCATCATGGAGGGCTGTTCCAAATACTGCAGTTATTGCGTGGTGCCCTATACCCGTGGCGAAGAAGTGAACCGCCCGCTCGATGATGTGCTGGTCGAGGTGGCAGGTCTGGCCGCACAAGGGGTCAAAGAAGTCACCTTGCTGGGCCAAAACGTCAACGCTTACCGTGGCGCGATGGGCCAAACCAGCGAGATCGCCGACTTTGCCCTGCTGATTGAATATGTGGCTGACATCCCCGGCATCGAACGCATCCGCTACACCACCAGCCACCCCAATGAATTCACACAGCGCCTCATTGACGTGTATGCCAAAGTGCCCCAATTGGTCAGCCACTTGCATTTACCGGTCCAACACGGATCGGACCGCATCTTGATGGCCATGAAGCGCGGCTACACCGCCATGGAGTACAAAAGCACCATTCGCAAACTGCGCGCCATTCGCCCAGAGCTATCGATGAGCAGCGACTTTATTGTGGGCTTCCCGGGGGAGACCGATGAGGACTATCAAAAGATGATCAAGCTGATCGATGACGTGGGCTTTGACAGTTCGTTTAGCTTCATCTTCAGCCCTCGGCCAGGCACGCCGGCTGCGGCTTTGCACGACGACACGACCCATGCGGTCAAGCTGACTCGGCTGCAGCAGTTGCAAGCACGCATCGAAGAAAACGTTCAATCCATCAGTGCCAGCAAGGTGGGGACGGTGCAACGCATTTTGGTTGAAGGTCCTTCGCGCAAACCGGGCAGCGCAGGCCCCCAGTTCATGGGGCGCACCGTTTGCAACCGAATTGTGAACTTCCCCGTTGGGGCAGACAGCCAAAGGTTGGTGGGTCAAATGATCGATGTGCGCATCACCGAGGCATTGCCCCACTCTTTGCGCGGGGAAGTGGCCCAGGCAGACTGAACGAGCGAGTGGCCAACCACGGGGTTTTCAGCGCGGCATGCCAGGAAAGCCGCCCAGGCCTTTCATGCCGCCAAATTTTTTCATCATTTTCATCAAACCGCCGCCACGCATTTTTTTCATCATGTCTTGCATTTGGGCAAACTCGTTGAGCAAGCGGTTGACCTCTTGCACCTGAACACCGGCGCCGGATGCAATGCGCCGCTTGCGGGTGGCTTTGATCAAATCCGGATGGGTTCGCTCGCGCGGCGTCATGCTGTGGATGATGCCTTGCTTGCGATTCATTTCTTTTTCTGCGCGGTTGACATCGATGGCGCCGGCCTTGGCCGTCAATTGCGAAGGCAATTTGTCCATCATGCTGGCCAAGCCCCCCATTTGCTTCATTTGCTGCAATTGGGCCAAAAAATCATTGAGGTCAAAGCCAGCACCTGATTTGACCTTTTCGGCCATTTTTTGGGCCGCTTGCATGTCCACACCGGCACTGACTTGTTCAACCAATGCCACGATGTCGCCCATGCCCAAAATGCGCCCTGCATGGCGGTGCGCATCGAAAACCTCCAGGCCATCGATTTTTTCGCTGGTGCCGGCAAACTTGATGGGCGCGCCCGTGACTTGCCGCACCGATAAAGCCGCGCCGCCGCGTGAATCGCCATCGGTTTTGGTCAGCACAATGCCCGTCAAAGCCAGCGCCTCATGGAAAGCGCGCGCCGTGTTGACCGCGTCTTGGCCTTGCATGGCATCGACCACAAACAAGGTCTCAACCGGATTGAGCGCTTGGTGCAGTTGTTGAATTTCTTGCATCAAGGCTTCGTCGATCGCCAAACGCCCTGCGGTATCAACCAATAGCACGTCGAAGTAATGCCGTTTGGCATGCTCTAGCGCGGCCGCCACGATGTCCAAGGGGCGTTGCCCCACCGCACTGGGAAACCACTCGGCCTGGGCTTGGGCCGTGACGGTTTTGAGCTGCTCAATGGCCGCTGGCCGATACACGTCGGTCGATACGGTGAGCACCTTTTTTTTGCGCTTGAGGATCAAGTGGCGCGCCAGCTTGGCGGTGGTGGTTGTCTTGCCGGCACCTTGCAAACCCGCCATCAAAATCACCGCCGGGGGCTGCGCCGCCAGATTGATGTCGGCCACCCCTTCACCCATGGTGGCGGCCAGTTCGCGGTGAACCAAACCCACCAAGGCCTGGCCCGGCGTGAGTGAGCCCACCACCTCTTGGCCCAAGGCTTTGTCTTTGACGCGGCCGATGAACTCGCGCACCACGGGCAGCGCCACATCGGCCTCGAGCAATGCCATGCGCACTTCGCGCAGCATATCGGCCACATTGGACTCAGTGATGCGGGCCTGCCCACTGAGGTGTTTGACCAGTTTAGAAAGCTTGTCGGACAGTGCAGTGGCCATGGGGATGCGCGTTGAAGCGGTTGGATGAAGACCTTAGCGGCCAGAAGGGAAACATGTGCGCAGGCTTTGGGCAAAACGCTAAACTCAGGCCATGATTTTAACTGCCAACCTTTCCATGAGCATGGTGCTGAGCGCCGTGGCAGTTGCGTTGTACGCTATGAGCGCTTTGTTAGGTCAAAACAGGGCCCTGGTCCTGAACCGGCGCATCTTTTCACTGGCATGGGTGGCACATGCCTTGGCCTGGGCTGGTGCGTTGCTCGGTTGGGGCGACAGCAGCGGTCCGCATTTTGGTTTTGCCTCGGCGTTATCGGTGACTTGCTGGTTGGTGTTGGCCTTCTACGCCCTGGAACAACGCTGGATACCCCAGGTCAGCTCGCGCTGGGCTTTGGGTGGGCTGGGGGGCGCCGCGGTATTGTTGGCAATGGCCTTTCCTGGCAAAGCCTTGCATGTCAACGCATCCGGATGGCTGCCCCTGCATTGGGCTTTTGGTTTGGCCTCCTATGGCCTGTTTGCTGTGGCGGTGGTGCATGCCGCGATGATGACGCGTGCAGAACAACAAATGCGCATGGCCGCCGACGTCAACATTGGGATGCCACTGCTCAGCCTAGAGCGGCTGACGTTTCGTTTTGTTGGCGCTGGCTTTGTGCTGCTCAGCGCCACCTTGATCGTTGGCTGGTGGTTTGGCGATCAACTGTACGGTCCAGGCCATGGCTGGCAATGGAACCACAAGACCATCTTCTCACTTTTGTCTTGGTTGTGCTTTGCCGTTTTGCTTTTTGGACGCTCGCGGCTGGGTTGGCGCGGGCGCACAGCGGTCCGGGTGCTCTACATCGGCACAGGTTTGTTGCTGTTGGCCTATGTGGGCTCGCGCTTTGTTCTGGAAGTGGTTTTGGGGCGCGGCGCATGAGGTTTTTGCTGATCTTGCTGTTGGTTTTGCTGGCCGCTTGGTGGTGGCGGCAAAAAAAACGTGAGAAAACCGCCGCACCGCCGACAGAGCAAGCCCCCAAAGCCGTTCCCATGGTTCACTGCCAAACCTGCGGCTTGCACCTGCCGCAGACCGACGCCATTGCTTCCCAAGGGGTTTATTTTTGCAGCACTGAACACCAACAGCGGGTTGGCCCATGAGTGAGGATGCATCGGCTTCTCAGCCACTGTGGCAGCAAGGCTGGTACCGCTATGCACACCGCTGCCCGTCACCCAACTTTGGCCCCCGACCGAGCGGCACCCCCATTGATTTGGTGGTGGTGCATGCCATCAGTTTGCCGCCCGGTGAGTATGGGTCGTCTGATGTGCTTGATTTGTTTACCAATCAATTGACCATCAACGCGCACCCTTACTTCGAAACCATTCGGGATTTGAAGGTGTCAGCCCATTTTTTCGTCCGCCGACAAGGTCAGTTGTGGCAGTTGGTGAGTTGCGACGACCGCGCCTGGCACGCTGGGGCGTCCCAATTCAACGGGAAAGACAACTGCAACGACTTTTCCATTGGCATCGAACTCGAAGGCTTGGACGGCCACACGTTTGAGGCCAGCCAGTACGAAACCCTCAGCAGCCTGTGTGCTGCACTGGCCGATGCCTACCCCATCGTCCACATTGCTGGTCATGAGCACATTGCAGCGGGGCGCAAAAAAGACCCCGGCCCCGGTTTTGATTGGCGTCGTCTAAAGCAAAGCTTGACCTGGCCTGATACACATTTCCCTGCCGCTTGAGATGGGTGCTGCAAGCGCGCCAATGCACTGGGCGCGCATCTAACACAAAAACAGCGTGTTGCATCGCAACAAATGGCGTGAAGTCCACCAAAGTTGCATTTTTTTAACGGTGCAACGAACAACAACATGCGGGTCAGTCATCGGCGACTTGATATCAAAGTACCAGTCGAGCACGTCAAAACGCAAAAAAGTGGAAAACACTACCAATAGCGTATTGAAAAGCACCCAGACCCCAGATATAGTGTGTGCTGGTTTGGCCCGCTCAGCGCATCTGGCAAGATTTCAATGCCGATCAGCCACATCAGAAAATCAATAAACACAAGGAAAGTCCACCCCATGCAACTCGCAGAGACCACGCTCGCCGCCCAACGCCCGAGCAGCCCGTCCTCTCCTGCCTCGTCACCCAGCACCCCAGCCAGCCTGTCGCTGAGCCATTACCAAATCATTCGTCGCAATGGCGCGGTGGTGCCTTTCGAACCCACCAAAATCGCTGTCGCATTGATGAAAGCCTTTTTGGCAGTGCATGGCACCCAAGGTGCGGCGTCTGCCAGCGTGCGCGAGACCGTCGACGGCCTGACACAGGCGGTGGTGCGCGCACTGATGCGCTCACGCCCTGGCGGCGGAACCTTTCACATTGAAGACGTGCAAGACCAGGTTGAACTGGGATTGATGCGCGGCAGCCAGCACGAAGTGGCACGCGCCTACGTGCTTTACCGTGAACGACGCGCCAGCGAACGCTTGGCGCAAAAAGAACAAGCCGCCCCAGCCGTCCCCGCTTTGCACGTGACCGACAACGGCCAGCGTGTGGCCTTGGATTTAGCTCGCATGCAGGAAATCATTGGCGCAGCATGCCAAGGCCTGGGACAAGACGTCAAGCCCGACCCCATCGTGGCAGAAACCATGCGCAACTTGTACGACGGCGTTCCCATCGAAGAGGTCTACAAGGCCGCCATCTTGGCCGCCCGCACCTTGATCGAAAAAGACCCCGGCTACACCTACGCCACCGCCCGCCTGTTGATGCACACCATTGCCAAAGAGGTTTTTGGCACCGAGGCCACCCAAGCGGAAATGGCCCACCACTATCAAGAAAGCTTCCCCGCCCTGATCAAAAAAGGGGTCGACAACGATTTGCTGGACCCGCGCATGGCGCAATTCGACCTGGCGCGTTTGGCCCAAGCGCTCAAGGCCGAACGCGATCTGCAGTTCGATTACCTGGGCCTGCAAACCCTGTACGACCGCTATTTCTTGCATGTGCGCAAAAACCGCATTGAGTTGCCACAGTCGTTCTTCATGCGCGTGGCCATGGGTTTGTCACTCAATGAGATCGATCGCGAAGCGCGCGCCATTGAGTTCTATGAGGTGCTGTCGTCTTTTGACTTCATGTCGAGCACGCCCACCTTGTTCAACAGCGGCACCTTGCGTTCGCAGTTGTCAAGCTGCTACCTGACCACCGTGCCCGATGACCTCGATGGTATTTATGAGTCCATCAAGGAAAACGCCTTGCTGTCCAAGTTTGCCGGTGGCCTGGGCAACGACTGGACCCGTGTGCGCGCCCTGGGCTCTCACATCAAAGGCACCAATGGCGAGTCGCAAGGTGTGGTGCCATTTCTCAAAGTGGTCAACGACACCGCTGTCGCTGTCAACCAAGGCGGCAAACGCAAAGGTGCGGTTTGCACTTATTTGGAAACCTGGCACCTGGACATTGAAGAGTTCTTGGAGTTGCGCAAAAACACCGGCGACGACCGCCGCCGCACCCATGACATGAACACGGCCAATTGGATTCCTGACCTGTTCATGCGCCGCGTGATGGAAAAAGGCCATTGGACTTTGTTCTCTCCTTCGGACGTGCCCGACCTGCACGACTTGTTTGGTGCCGCCTTCGAAAAAGCCTATGTGGCCTACGAAGCCCAAGCCGCACGTGGCGAAATCAAGCCCAGTCGCCAGGTGCAAGCCGCCGATCTGTGGCGCAAGATGCTCACCATGTTGTTTGAAACCGGTCACCCCTGGATCACCTTCAAAGACGCCTGCAACGTGCGCTCCCCACAGCAACACGCTGGGGTGGTGCACTCATCCAACTTGTGCACAGAAATCACCCTCAACACCAGCGACACCGAAACAGCTGTTTGTAACTTGGGTTCCATCAACCTGCTGCAACACCTCAACAACGGCCAGGTCGACCACGACAAGCTCAAGCGCACGATTAGCACGGCCATGCGCATGCTCGACAACGTGATCGACATCAACTATTACGCTGTGAAAAAAGCCCGCGACTCCAACCTGCGCCACCGTCCGGTCGGCCTGGGCGTGATGTCCTTCCAAGACAGTTTGTACGCTTTGCGCATCCCCTATGGATCTACGGCGGCGGTTGAGTTTGCCGACACGTCCATGGAGGCCATTTGCTACTACGCCTACTGGGCGTCCACCGAGCTGGCCCGCGAGCGCGGCAAGTATTCCAGTTTCAAAGGTTCGCTGTGGGACCAAGGCATATTGCCCCCCGACACCTTGGACCTGCTGGCCAAAGAGCGTGGTGGTTATGTGGAAGTCGACCGCAAGGCCACGATGGATTGGGATGCCCTGCGGCGCAAAATTGCAACCGATGGTATGCGCAACTCCAACTGCGTGGCCATCGCCCCGACCGCCACCATCTCCAACATCATTGGCGTTGACGCATCCATCGAACCGAGCTTTGGCAACTTGTCGGTCAAGTCCAACCTCTCCGGTGAGTTCACCGTGATCAACGCTTACCTGGTGCGCGACCTCAAGCGGCTGGGGCTGTGGGACGATGTGATGGTCATGGACCTGAAACACTTTGACGGCTCACTGCGCCCCATCGACCGGGTACCACAAGACATCAAGGCCCAGTACGCTACCGCGTTTGAGATCGAGCCCCAATGGTTGGTTGAGGCGGCATCCCGGCGTCAAAAGTGGATTGACCAAGCTCAGTCACTCAACATCTATATGGCCGGCGCATCGGGCAAAAAGCTCGACGAGACTTATAAGTTGGCTTGGCTGCGCGGACTCAAAACCACTTACTATTTGCGCACCTCCAGCGCCACCCAAGCCGAGAAGTCCACGGTGCAGTCGGGTAGCCACAATGCGGTTTCATCGACCCAAGGTTCGGCCATGAGCGCTTTGGATGCCGCCGCCGCTGCAGCGCGCGCTCAGATGAGTGATGTGCCCGCAACCGACATCAAGTTTTGCGGGGTCGATGACCCCACTTGCGAATCTTGTCAGTGATGGACCCTTGCATCGAAGCGCAACACACAGCGCGCTTCGATGCAAATGAACAACACCTTTCACTGGCGAAGTGAACGAGTGCTTCCCTTTTTTAGCAACTGAACGCATAATTCATCGAATGGAAATCTTCCTATGTTGACCTGGGACGAAGAAGTCAATCCCTCAGCGCTACCCCCTCTTGCCAGCGGCCACCCGGCCCGCTCAATGGACCTCCCACCCCTGAATCATCCTGGCTTGGCCAGTGTCGAAGTCAAGCCCACGCACCTCCACGATGGCGCGCCCGTGCCACCGCCGGTGGTGTCGGTGCCAAAGGCAAATGAACCCGCACGCCGCGTGAATGCCGCTGACAAGCGCATCATCAATGGGCAGACCGATGTGAACCAGTTGGTGCCCTTCAAATACAAATGGGCCTGGGAAAAATACCTCGCCACCTGTGCCAACCACTGGATGCCGCAAGAGGTCAACATGACCCGCGACATCGCCTTGTGGAAAGACCCCAACGGCCTGACCGAGGATGAGCGGCGCATCGTCAAGCGCAACCTGGGCTTTTTTGTCACGGCCGACTCGCTGGCCGCCAACAACATTGTGCTGGGCACCTATCGCCACATCACCGCCCCCGAATGCCGCCAGTTCTTGCTGCGCCAGGCGTTTGAAGAGGCCATCCACACCCACGCTTACCAATACATCGTCGAATCTTTGGGGTTGGACGAAAGCGAAATCTTTAACGCATATAACGAAGTTCAATCCATCCGCGACAAAGACGAGTTCTTGATCCCCTTCATTGAGGCGATCATGGACCCGAACTTTCGCACCGGCACGGCCGATACCGATCAAACATTGCTCAAAAGCTTGATCGTGTTTGCCTGCCTGATGGAGGGCTTGTTCTTTTATGTGGGTTTCACCCAAATTTTGGCCTTGGGTCGCCAAAACAAAATGACCGGTGCTGCCGAGCAATACCAGTACATCTTGCGCGATGAGTCCATGCATTGCAACTTTGGCATCGACTTGATCAATCAACTCAAGTTGGAAAATCCCCATTTGTGGACCAATGAGTTCAAGGAAGAAATCAAAGCCTTGTTCCACAAGGCTGTCGAATTGGAATACCGCTATGCCGAAGACACCATGCCCCGTGGCGTGCTGGGCATGAACGCGTCCATGTTCAAGGGATATTTGCGCTACATCGCCAACCGCCGCGCCACCCAAATTGGCATGGAGGCCTTGTTCCCGCACGAGGAAAACCCTTTCCCCTGGATGAGCGAGATGATCGACCTCAAAAAAGAACGCAATTTCTTTGAGACCCGTGTCATCGAGTACCAATCGGGCGGCGCCCTGTCTTGGGACTGAGCCGCGCCTCAACTCACACATCGGATGTACCCCCATTTGCAAATCACTCTGTTACGAACGCCCTTTGCGGGCCAGAGAATTTGCGCTTCGAGTTCATGGCGCTGGACCCGGGTCCAACGCCATGGATCGCTTGGTGTGCCAGAAAAGGCGCACAAAGTGTTTTCCACCCAACGATCTGTTCACTTGATCTAGGAGAAATCTATGGCAACTGCAAAAAAATCGGCCACAAAAAAGAAGGCCCCCGCAAAGAAAGCCGCAGCCAAAAAGCCGGCAGCTAAGAAAGTAGCGGCTAAGAAGCCCGCAGCCAAAAAAGCAGCCGCTAAAAAGCCGGCCGCCAAAAAGGCCGCAGCTAAGAAGCCCGCTGTGAAAAAAGCCGCGGCCAAAAAGCCAGCAGCAAAGAAAGCAGCAGCTAAGAAGCCTGCCGCCAAAAAAGCAGCCGCTAAAAAGCCGGCCGCTAAAAAGGCAGCAGCCAAAAAGCCAGCTGCCAAAAAAGCGGTAAAGAAAGCGGTCAAGAAAACCGCCGCGAAGAAAAAGCCGGCCGCTAAAAAGCCTGCTGCTAAAAAAGCTGCCAAAAAGCCGGCCGCGAAGAAAGCCGCGAAAAAGCCCGCTGCCAAAGCGGCGCCAGCCCCTGCTGCACCTGCGGCTCAGACCACTCTGAACCCGCAAGCAGCTTGGCCGTTTCCAACGGCACACAAGCCCTGATCCGCAAGGATCTGGCCAGCGGTTCGCCGCTGCTCAAGCCCGGTGCTCACCAGCATCGGGCTTTTTATTTGCCTGAACCATCGCCCGCATGAACACCCCACAAACGTGGCCTTTTTTGCATTGGCAAGCCAATGGAGATTGCCACATCGATGTGCACCTGGTGCCCCATGCCGCGCGCACCCACAGCGAAGGTTTGTTTGACGGTGCTTTGAAAGTTCGGGTGCACGCCCGGCCCATCGAAGGCCAAGCCAATTTGGCCTTGGTGGCATGGTTGGCCAACACCTTGGGCATTGCCAAGGGCCAGATTGAATGGGTGCGTGGCCAAAGCTCACGCCGCAAGCGCTTGTGTATTCGCGCAACGGTCGCGGCCCAAGCCCAATGGGCCGCCTTGCTGCCCGACGGATCAGGCGGCGAGTGAGTCCACCAATCCAGCAGGGATTTGGTAGTTTTGTGGCCCACGTTGGGCGATTTTCAAGGCACCCACATGGTTGCCCAAAGCCGCACAACGCGCCAGCGACCAGCCTTGCTCCAAGCCAAACAACAAGGCCCCGCGCCAGGCGTCGCCACAACCGGTCGGGTCGACCACCGCCTGCGCCTTGACCGGGGCAACCAGGGTTTTTTGCCCGTCCTCCCAAACCTCGCAACCTTGCGCGCCCAGCGTCACCACCAAACCACGCACCTGGCGCGATATGTCCGCATGGCTCAAGCCGGTTCGGTCGCTGAGCATCTTGCCCTCATAGTCGTTGACGGTCACCCAATCGGCCGCTTGGATGAACTGGGTCAACTCCTCGCCATTGAACATGGGCAAGCCCTGGCCCGGGTCGAATACAAAAGGAATGCCAGCGGCCTTGAACTGCTGGGCATGCTGGAGCATGGCGTCACGCCCATCGGGCGAGATGATGCCCAGGCGCACACCTGCCACGGGCTCCAACGGAATTTGATGGGCCAATCCCATCGCACCGGGATGGAAAGCGGTGATTTGGTTGTTGTCGCGGTCGGTCATGATCATGGCCTGCGCGGTGTAGGTGTCTGGCATGGTGCGCACCCAACGGGTATCGATGCCCAGGGTTTGCAGGCGCTCCACATAGGGGGCACCATCATTGCCCAATGCGGCCACGGGATAGGCTTGCCCGCCCAATTGGTGCAAGCTGTAGGCGATGTTGCCGGCGCAGCCACCGAAGTCGCGCCGCAGGGCCGGCACCAAAAAGGACACGTTCAGGATGTGCAACTGATCGGGCAATATTTGCTCGGCAAAGCGCCCTTCAAAATCCATGATGGTGTCAAACGCCAAGGAACCACAAATCAACGAAGCCATGTTTGCTCTTTCTTCAAGGGTAAAAAATCTCTGCACGGTAGCCACTCAGGCGCTCTTCCACATCAGAGTCAACCCGCCAATGCACGCTAGACACCGCGTCCACACCAGGGGTCAAGTGCTTGGGCAAGCCCATTTCCTCTGGCGCGAGCGCGCGCCGGATCACGATGCGGTCTTCGCCATCGGTGAGCATCAAGTCCAACCACGGCGTGGCCACCGGGTGGTTGGCGCGATTGGTGAGTTGAATTTGCAAGCGGTGGTGGCCTTCGCCATCGGGTTCGAAATGGGCGCGCTCGATCATCACCAAGCCCAAGTTCTGGGGCCAATCCAACTGGCAACGCCACTGGGCGCAAACCGATTGCGCCCATTCATGCGCCACAGGCCAATGGGCCAGCCATTGGCTTTTGTTCCACCAAGTGATTTGCGCGCCCAGTGCCAAGCTCAGGCACACGATCAACACGGCCCAAATTCGGCGCGGTCGTGGGGGCACAGGGTCAACCAGTTGGTCATTCAATTCAGGCTGGCCATGGGTGCCCGCGCTGGGCGAGTGGGTTCCGACCCCCATGGCCAGCACAGGAACTGGCACTGGCTCGGGCACAGTCGCAAACTGCGTTGCATGCATGGGGACCGAGCCCCCATCTGCGGACGGCGCATTGGGTTTTAGCGGGTCTTGTTCATCCAGGGGCAACCAATGGGAGCGGGCATCAAACACCTGTTCACAGCGACCGCACTTGACCCAACCTTGCGCCACCTTGAGTTGGTCTTGCACCACCTTGAAAGCGGTTAGGCATTGGGGACACTGCACAGCCAAGGTCATGATGGCGGCATTGTAGGTGCCCCACTGCTGAGCATGCGTTGTGCTTCAGGGCTGTGGGCCAAAGCGAGCGGTCATCAACACCCACCCGTCCTCGCTGTCGTGCACGCCCAATTGGCACCAAGGCGCATAGGCCTGTTGCAACAGTTCAACTTGGCGCTCCAAGATGCCGGCCAACACCAGTTGCCCACCGTTGTCTTGTACCAACCCACACAACAAGGGGGCGAGCACTTGCAGGGGCGAAGCCAAGATATTGGCCAACACACATTGGTAAGGTCCTTGCACCTGGTCTGGCAAGCCCGCTTGCAACACAACCCCATTGGCCTGGGCATTGCGCACGGTGGCTTGCACCGCGTCTGGGTCGATGTCGACCGCGTCGACCCGGGCCGCGCCATACAAAGCCGCCCCCATCGCCAAAATGCCCGAGCCACAACCGTAGTCGAGCACCGACGCCCCATGCACATCGTGCTGTGCCAACCAGCGCAAGCACATGCGCGTGGTGGGGTGGGTGCCGGTGCCAAACGCCAAGCCCGGGTCCAGGCGCAACACCCGCCGCGCTTGGGTTGGGGGTTGGTGCCAAGTGGGCACGATCCAAAAATCGGTGGTGATCTCCACCGGTGCAAACTGCGACTGCGTCAAACGCACCCAGTCTTGCTCCACCAGTTCGGTGATGCCCAGCACCTGGCATGCATCGAAGGGGTTTTGCAAAGCCAGCAAATCGGCCGCGGCCTGCGCTTGGGCTTGGTCGGCAAACAAGGCCGTCACCTGCGATCGGTCCCAGCCTGCTTGGGGTGGGGGCATGCCGGGTTCGCCAAACAAGGGGGATTCGCTGTCGCTGTGGGCGTCGGCGTCTTCCACCGACACGCTGAACGCGTCCAAGGCCTCCAAAGCTTCGCTCAACCACTCGACGCGGTCTTGGGGCGCGAGCAAGCGCAATTCGTGCATCAGCGTTTGCGCGCGGCGATCCACTCTTCCAAGTAGTGGATGTTGGTGCCCCCCGATATGAACTTGGCGTCCACCATCAGTTCGCGGTGCAAGGGGATATTGGTGTTGATGCCCTCGACCAAAGTCTCTGACAAAGCGGTGCGCATGCGCGCAATGGCCTGGTCACGGGTGTCGCCATACACAATGATTTTGCCCACCATCGAGTCGTAGTTGGGCGGCACAAAGTAGTTGGTGTAGACATGCGAATCGACCCGCACGCCCGGGCCGCCAGGGGCATGCCACATGGTGATGCGCCCGGGGGAGGGGACGAAGCTGAACGGATCCTCGGCATTGATGCGGCATTCAATGGCATGCCCTTTGACGCTGATCTGGCGTTGGGTGAAAGGCAACTTCTCACCTGCGGCCACCATGATTTGGGTTTTCACAATGTCCACCCCGGTGATCAACTCCGTCACCGGGTGCTCGACTTGCACGCGGGTGTTCATCTCGATGAAGTAGAACTCGCCGTTTTCGTACAAAAACTCAAACGTACCAGCGCCCCGGTATCCGATGCGTTTGCAAGCCGCGGCGCAACGCTCGCCAATTTTCTCGATCAGCTTGCGCGGTATGCCCGGTGCAGGGCCTTCTTCGATGATTTTTTGGTGCCGCCGCTGCATGGAGCAATCGCGCTCGCCCAAGTAAACCGCGTTCTTGAACTGATCGGCCATGACCTGTATTTCAATGTGGCGCGGGTTTTGGAGAAACTTCTCCATGTATACCGCCGGGTTGCCAAAGGCAGCACCCGCCTCGGCCTTGGTGGTTTGCACCGCATGGATCAGCGCCGCCTCGGTGTGCACCACACGCATGCCCCGGCCACCGCCGCCGCCAGCGGCCTTGATGATCACGGGGTAGCCCACAATTTTGGCGATGCGCCGCACCTGCGCGGGGTCATCGGGCAACTCGCCTTCAGAACCAGGCACACAAGGCACACCGGCCTTGATCATGGCCTGCTTGGCCGACACCTTGTCACCCATCATGCGGATGGACTCAGGCGTGGGGCCGATGAATTTGAAGCCGCTCTTTTCCACCCGTTCGGCAAAGTCAGCGTTTTCGCTCAAAAAGCCATAGCCCGGGTGAATCGCCTCTGCATCGGTCACCTCAGCGGCCGAGATGATGGAGGGCATGTGCAAATAACTTTGCGCCGATGCCGCCGGGCCAATGCACACGGCTTCCTCGGCGAGCTTGACGTACTTGGCCTCGCGGTCGGCCTCGGAATACACCACCACCGCTTGGATGCCCATCTCGCGGCAGGCGCGCTGGATGCGAAGCGCGATCTCGCCACGGTTGGCGATCAAAATTTTCTTGAACATGGGTCAGGGGCTTAGGCGATCACAAACATGGGCTGGCCAAACTCCACCGCCTGGCCGTTGTCGACCAGGATCTGGGTGATGGTGCCGCTGGCATCGGCCTCGATCTCGTTGAGGATCTTCATCGCCTCGATGATGCAAATGGGCTCACCCTCTTTGACCACCGATCCGATTTCGACAAACGATTTGGCCCCCGGACTGGAGGCGCGGTAAAAAGTACCCACCATGGGTGACTTGACCACATGCCCGATCGGTTCAGCCGCCACCGCTGGCGCCAACTCGGCACTGGCCGCGCCAGGGGCTGTCGCCGGCGATGCGGCCACCATGGCCACAGGCGCTGCCACAGGGGCAGGCATGGCGACCATGGGGTTTTGCACGGCTTTGACAATGCGCACCGTGCCCTCGGCCTCGGTGATTTCCAACTCAGACACATTGGACTCGGAGACCAAGTCGATGAGGGTCTTAAGTTTTCTCAAATCCATAATCAAATCCCACCCTTGAACACAAGAGGGTCGAATTTACACCAAAAACTGGCATGTCCCCAAAAAACCCGTGTCAGGTAGCCAAAGAAGGCCAAGACTTGATTTGATCTGCTCTTAACTTACCCAAATACTGCCCAATCATGTCGCCATTTGCATTCAAAACCACCGTATAAGGCAGACCACCCTGGACATTGCCCAAAGCCTTGCCCCACTCTGTGCCTTGCAAGCCCCCCAAAGCAATCGGGTAGGTGACCGGGTATTGGGTCAAAAAACGCGCACCGACGAAGGCTGATCGATCGCGATACCCATCATTTGCCAGCCTTTGCCTTGGTTTTCGCGGTAGAAGGCATCCAATAAAGGCATTTCCTCCACGCATGGGGTGCACCAGGTGGCCCAAAAGTTGATCACAAAGGGTCGCCCCCGAAAGTGCGCCGCTTGCACCACCTGACCTTGGGGTCCCTCCCATTGCGAGTCCCACCAAGCGGCGGGCAGCACCACCGCCGGGGCACGCCAAAGACCCAACCGCCACGCCGCCACGCCCATGCCCGCCGCCGCTGCAGCCGTGGCCACACCCCACAGCAGGCCACGGCGTGAGGCATGGGTCGGGCTGGGCTCTGTCAACGTGGGCTTATCTGGATTCATGGTCTTTGTTTGTATCGCTGGCCAACAAGGCCAGCAAGGCTTTGAGGTCGCCGCGGGGTCGCCGGCCTTGGCGGTCGGGTTGCAAGGCACCACGCAAATCACCATGGTCGTGGACCATCAGGTGGATGCCCACCGACTCGCCCAAACCGGGGCACAGGCAGGACACGCTCAGCGCGTCGACCACCTCGCCTTGAAAACCCGTGACGGCGCTGGGCTGAAAGCGCACCCCTTGGTCGATCAGCGCCAGTTCGGCCGACTTGGGGTCGTCACAAAACAATTGCAGGTAAATGTCGCTCAGCCGGGTGGCCGTGCCGTGCCACACCGCACCAGCCAAGTGGGGCCGAAACGGCGCCAAACGCTCCATCCAGTGGCAGGCCAAGGCGCGCAAGGCGGCCAACTCTTGGGCCTGGGTATCGGGGCAAAACACCGCGATGTACTCACGCACGGCCTGCTCCACCAAGGTGTTGTCAGGCCAAGCCGAACGCCTGCCTGCGCCCAGCTCACGCGCGGCGCGGCTTTTGGCCGGGCCGTATTCCAAGCCCTCCTCCACCACCCAACGGGCGGCGGCGGCGGCTATTTCGTCTTGCAATGTCGTCATCATCTGCCCGATTGTGCCCGTGCCTGCGCCAGCCCACTCCTACAATCTTCGCCCATGCACATCCATATATTAGGTGTTTGCGGCACCTTCATGGGCGGTTTGGCCGCTCTCGCCCGCGAAGCAGGACATCGGGTCACGGGCTGCGACAGCGGCGTCTACCCGCCCATGAGCGACCAATTGCGGGCCTTGGGTATCGAGCTGATTGAAGGTTACAGCGCCGACCAACTGGCCTTGAAGCCCGACATGTTCGTGGTGGGCAATGTGGTGTCGCGCGCCCGTTTGGCCGATGGCAGTGCGCGCTACCCCCTGATGGAAGCCATTTTGGAAGCTGGCCTGCCCTACACCAGCGGCCCCCAGTGGCTGAGCGACCATGTGTTGCACGCCGCTTCTCAGCCTCGCCATGTGCTGGCGATTGCCGGCACCCATGGCAAAACCACCACCACCGCCATGCTCAGCTGGGTGCTGGACCAAGCAGGCCTGACCCCCGGTTTTTTGATTGGCGGCGTGCCGCTGAACTTTGGCGTGTCCGCCCGCTTGGGCGCCTTGGCCCCTGGTCAAAGCCGCCCCCTGTTTGTGATTGAAGCCGATGAGTACGACACCGCTTTTTTCGACAAGCGCAGCAAGTTCGTGCATTACCGCCCCCGCACCGCGGTGCTCAACAACCTTGAGTTTGACCACGCCGACATCTTTCCCGACCTGGCCGCCATCGAGCGGCAGTTTCACCATTTGGTGCGCACCGTGCCCGCCAGTGGGCGCTTGGTGGTCAATGCCGACCAGGACAGTTTGCAACGTGTCCTGGCCATGGGCCAATGGAGCGGGGTGGCGGGTTTTGGCTCGAGCGATCAGGCGGGCTGGCAAGTGCGCGGCGAGCCCAACGACTTCGAGGTGCTGCACAAGAGTGTGGTGAAAGGCCGTGTGCAATGGGCTTTGGGCGGGGTGCACAACCAAATGAACGCCTTGGCCGCCATCATCGCCGCCGAGCATGTGGGCGTGGCAGTGGCCGATGCTTGCCAAGCCCTGACCCGCTTCGAGAATGTGCGCCGCCGCATGGAGGTGCGCGGCCACGTGGGCACGGGTGCGCAGGCCATCACGGTCTACGACGACTTTGCCCACCACCCCACCGCCATCCGCACCACGGTCGATGGTCTGCGCCGCCAAGTGGGCACTGCACGCATCCTGG
>Ga0214919_10001150_pt1 | contig 44263 bp, 36 predicted proteins | sample LL1503_MetaG_FD_177994 | JGI IMG/M metagenome (GOLD analysis project Ga0214919, IMG submission 177994) | Freshwater microbial communities from Lake Lanier, Atlanta, Georgia, United States - LL-1503 | ecosystem: Environmental > Aquatic > Freshwater > Lake | place: USA: Georgia | collected... | reverse complement strand
GAATTTCGAGAAAAAATTACGAGATTTTTTAAAGAAACATTGCCGGATATTGCTGAGTCTTTACGCTCGAGAATTAATGACAATTTTCAAACCTTTGCTGCCGCAAAATGATTTCCGCTGGGTATATCAGATCCTGTGCCAGTAGCTACTGATAAAGAAGTGGCAGATTTTTACAATAAAGGCGGTTGTATGATGATCAATACAACAGGTTATAACCATGATGATTATTCCCTAACTCCTAGTCATGACCCTCGCCGGTAAAAGAAAATAAGATGTTTGGATTCCAGTAAGTTTTTATAAAAAATTCGCTTGAATTTAAACCTCGTATCTCCATATCGCGGGCCTTGTTTTTTCAAGGCCCATTTTTAAGTAATTAAATAAAGCGATAGGGAGATTTTTTTTATGATTAATACCGAGCACAAGACCCGCGAGACCCATGGGTTTCAGACGGAAGTTAAACAGCTATTAAAATTAATGATTCACTCTTTGTATTCTAGTAAAGAGATATTTTTAAGAGAGCTGATTTCTAATGCGTCGGATGCGGCGGATAAATTAAGATTTTTAGCTTTATCAAATCCTGGTTTAAATGATAAAAGTTCTGAGTTAAAAATCAGAATAGAGCTAGACAAAGACGCGAAGACTTTGTCGGTGATAGATAACGGCATTGGCATGAGTCGTGATGATGTGATTGAGCATCTGGGGACGATTGCTAAATCTGGAACGAAGAATTTCTTAGACTCTCTCACTGGAGATCAATTAAAAGACTCTCAAATGATTGGGCAGTTTGGCGTTGGTTTTTATTCTGTTTTTATGATTGCCGATAAAGTCGTTGTGACTTCCAGAAAAGCCGGTCTTTCTGAGATGGAAGCGGTGAGATGGGAATCTGCTGGAGAAGGCGAATATTCTGTTGAGACTGTAGTCAAAGCCGATCGTGGGACCTGTATTACTTTGTATTTGAAACCAGAAGAATCTGAATTTTTAGAGATTTCTAGAATTAAAAATATTGTGAATAAATATTCAGATCATATTTCTTTGCCCATTGAGATGCGTAAAGAGTTAGAAAATAAAGAAGATAAAGAAGATAAAGAAGATAAAGAAGATAAAGAAGATAAAGAAATTAGTTATGAAGTAATAAATAAAGCCACGGCGATTTGGACGAGATCTAAAGCTGATATTAAAGACGAAGAATATAAAGAATTTTATAAGTCTTTGGCTTATGACTATCAGGATCCTTTGAGCTGGACGCATAACAAAGTCGAAGGGAACCAGCAATTTACTAATTTGCTATTTATTCCCCAAAGAGCGCCTTTTGATTTATTTGATCGAGAAAGAAAATCTGGTGTAAAACTCTATGTCCGTCGTGTGTTTATTATGGACAACGCCGACATGCTGCCGCCTTATTTAAGATTTGTGAAAGGGATTATTGACTCGGCGGATTTGCCATTAAATGTGTCCAGAGAGATTTTGCAAAATAATAAATTAGTGGAAAAAATTAAGAGCTCCAGTGTTAAAAAAGTGTTGCAATTATTAGAAAAAATGGCGAGCTCTGAAGATAATTTAGAAAAAGAAAACTATGAAAAATTCTGGGATGCCTTTGGTCAAGTGATTAAAGAAGGGCCTGTGGAAGATCATGAAAATAGTGAAAAACTATTTGAATTAATGAGATTTGCGTCCACGCATGATGATTTAATTACTCAAAGAGTGTCTTTGAAAGATTATATAAGCCGTATGAAAGCCGGGCAAAAAGAAATTTATTATTTAATTGCTGAGTCTCATGCTGCTGGAGTTGGTAGTCCGCATTTAGAATTTTGCCGCAAGAAGGGTATTGAAGTTTTAATATTGTCAGACCGGATTGACGAATGGTTAATGACCGCTTTGACAGAGTTTGACGGTAAGAAATTTAAGTCTGTCTCTAAGGGCGAATTGGATTTAGAGGGCATTGAAGAGACTGAAGAAGAAAAAGAAGCGCATAAGAATCAAGAGAAAGATTTCGAGGCAGTGGTTAAGCAAATGAAAGATGCTCTAGGCGCGAAAGTTTCTGAAGTGAGAGTCACCCATCGACTCACAGATTCTCCTGCTTGTGTGGTCAGTGATACCGATGCCATGAGTTTGCACTTGCAAAGAATGATGGCTCAGGCTGGGCAAAAAATGCCGGCTCAAGCGCCTGTTTTAGAAATTAATCCGACTCATAATTTGATTATTAAATTAAAAGCAGAGCCGGATGATGCCAAATTTAAAGAGTGGTCTTATTTATTATTAGATCAGGCTTTATTGAGCGACGGCGCGGAGCTGGAAGATACGGTTGGGTTTATTAAGCGGATGAATCGGCTGTTGCAGTCTTAAAAATAGGATCTTGGTTTTGATGAAGCTTATTTTAAGAGGGCCTGTTTATCGTCTCTCCCCTTGCGGGAGAGACAGGACCGAAAGCGGAGCTGAGGGACAGAGAGGGGGTATTGCAAGAACTCATCCCCCTCTCTGCCACTCGATTTCATCTTCGTGTCTGTCTCTCCCGCGAGGGGAGAGACAATTTCAGAATCTGGGATATTCATGACGAAAACGCTACGAATTTTTAATGTTATTAGCCTGGCAGGTTTAGTGAGCTTTGCCTTGTCTCTTTCCAGCTGCATGACCATTACCAATCAAGTCCAAGCAGAAGTGATGGCGGCTAAGAATTATCCCGCAGCTTCCAGTGATTTAAATAAAGCGGCTAGTCCTAGTATTTCTAATACACCGCCCATGATTAATTTAAAAAATTATCAATCCGTAGAGACCAGTCCAGAAAGACCCTATCAAAGACCAGATATAGCCGTCGCTGTAGCTGTTTCTGGAGGCGGTTATCGGGCGAGTAATTTATTAATGGGTGTTTTACTGGGCTTAGAGCAATATCAAAACCCTAGTTTGAAGGGCAATTTACTCGAAGAAGTGGATTACTTTTCGACGGTTTCTGGGGGTGGTTTTGGCGTAGGGTATTATTTGTCTAGATTGAATTTATTTTTGAAAAATAAAAATGATTTAAATAAAAATTTCCCGCACTTTTCTTTAGCTCAAGCATTAAAACAAACTTTAAGTCAGCCCGCTCAAATGGGCTTAGGGTCTTTAAGCAATGCGTATACGGGCTCTGGCAATGTTTTAAATATTGATCAGTCAGGAGTGATTGAGCTTGGCGTAGATCACTATGACAGTTATGAAAAAATAATTAATCAGGGGGTCTTAAATGCTGGAGTGGGTTTAACCCCAGGCATTAATTCTGGCTTAGTCCTGGGTCAGCCTGATTTTACCTTGGGTGATGTTTTTATTCCTACGAACTCTTCTATTAAGCCCCGTCTGCCCTTATGGATTGTGAACACCACGATTTATCAAAATATGGCGGTGATGCCGATCACGCCCGAAGTGTTGCGGGCTTATCAGATTGATGGGTATCGGCATATGGGGAAAGCTGTGAATAGCGTGGGTTTTAACTCGGATATTCACGCGAGTTTTGATTTTAATTTTCCCTATTCAGTGGCCCTGGCTGCTAGCTCTTCGGTCCCTTTTGCGATGCGGTCTACGACTTTAAATTCCAGTGCTTGTCCAGGAGGCTGTTATTTACAATTATTTGATGGGGGCCTATCTGATAATTTAGGCATTGCGAGTGCTTATAACGTTTTAATTCAGGATCCTGCAAAAATAAAATTATTAATTGTCGTCGATGCAGGCAGCACACAGCCTCATGCTTTTTCAGCTAATGCGACGCCTCCTGGTATTTTTTCGATGCTCTGGCAAGTCATGAATTCGGGGATTACCTCTTCCAGATTATTAGTTCGCAATAATGTCGGGCAATTAGGTCGTGCTCTCATGTGTGAAAATGGTGCCAGTCATGTGTTTATTGTGTATTTAGATCTTAGCCAAAATAAAGACGCTGATGGGATTCCTACTAGTTTAGTTTTAACGCCCGCTCAGCAAGCTAGTTTATTAAAAATTGGCCAAGACTTGGTTAAAAATAATCTTGTTTTAAACCAAGATTTTCCCAAGTTTCTCAAGGGGGATAACACCATCGGCGCTTGCCCTGCAAAAGAATTACCCTTGGGGGCTTATGATGTGTCGATGTTGGGGTAAAAATTTGTAAGGGCAATGAAATTTTATAATCTTAATTTGATAATCTTTTTCTGGCGTGTAATACTTGAGAATAAGTAATACTATTTTTTAAGGTAATACAGTGTATATCTCATCTATGACTCAAAAAGGTCAGGTAACCATTCCTGCTTCGATGCGAGAGCTCTTAGATTTGCAGAGGGGCGATCAAGTGGAGTTTTTAATTGAAAGAGATCAAATCGTCTTAAGAAAACATACTCAGCCTGTCGAAGAGTTGTTTGGAATGTTTGCTGTTAAGCACGCTGTCTCAGATCAAGATATTCAAGAAGCTATTGCTAAAGGAGCGACTCGTGGTGCTCGTTCTTGATACTAATGTGCTTGTTCGTGTTTTTATGGACGATGCTTCTGATAATACCCAAGCTGAGGCCGCACGTAGGCTTTTAAAAGAAGCTAATAGAGATCCTGGAGATGTTTACATTCCACAGATCGTCCAAGCCGAGTTAGTGTGGGTATTAAAATTCGCTTACAGACTGACAAAACCAAAAATATTGATGCTGCTTAAAAAATTATGTTCACATAGCATTTTTACCTTGCAGAGTTCCAGTATTTTTTCTGAGGCAGTGGCGCTATATGAAGCGGGTTCTGCCGATTTTTCTGACTATTTAGTTTTATTAGAAGCGAAAAAAGAAGATCTGAAAGTGCATACATTTGACAAGAAGTTTGCAAAATCAGGGGCGGTTTTAGTCAGTTAATTATTTTTAAATTCTAATTTCTAAATTCATAGGAACCTTGAAACTCCATGTCTTGCCAAGCTATACCCATCCCCATTCTGACCCCCGAAAATATTTTTCAAAACTTACGAAACAATCACAATCCTTTCTTTAAAGACTACTTCGCTTTTTATTCTTCTTGGTTAGGTGGAATCACCCAAGAGCCTTATTTCATGCTGGTTCCCATGGATGATCATCTGGTCACTCGGGGTGATGGTGTTTTTGAAACCATGAAATCTATTAATCATAAAATCTATTTATTAGACGAGCATCTAGACCGCTTTTTTTACTCAGCGAGCTCTATCGGCCTAGTGCCTTGTTTTAATCAAGAAAAAATCAAAGAAATTATTTTACAAACTTTAAAATTTGCAGCGGATAAAAATCCTAATCTAGCCAATTTTATGGTCCGAGTTTTTCTATCTCGCGGCCCTGGGAATTTTTCCCCGAGTCCTTATGATCCCGTGGGTTCGCAGTTTTACTGTGTGATTACCAAGTTTTCTCAAGCCCCTACGGAAAAATATGAGCAGGGGGTTTGTATTGGCCAAAGTGCCATTCCCAGTAAACCTTCTTGGCTCGCTAAGATTAAATCCTGTAATTACCTGCCCAATGTCTTAATGCGCAAAGAGGCCATTGATAAAAATTTAGATTACGTGATTGGCCTCGATGAGCATGGTTTTATTACAGAAAGCGCGACGGAAAATATAATTTTAATCAACTCAGCTGGAGAATTAATCCAGCCCTATTTAGATTTTATTTTAAAGGGCACGACGATGACGCGGCTTTGTGAATTAGCCAAAAATCAGGGCATTAAAATAAAGACCCAAAATATTTCTATTCAAGATTTACTTGCAGCCCAGGAAGTCATGATGGTCGGAACCAGTTTTAGTGTCTTACCCGTCGTGCAATTTGAAGGTAAAAAAATAGGGCTCGGGGAAAGTTTGGGTAAGCCGGGGAAATATTTTCAATTATTTAAAAATTTTTTAGATCAAGATATGTGCACCCAATAGAGCAATAGGAATTAATCACATGCTATTTCAACTATTTTTCAAGCCCCTCAAATTTTTATTGTATGGCTTATTAGCTTTAATTTTATTTTTTATTTTTTTGTTAATTTTAGGGGTCTTGTTTGTAATTTTATTTATTAACCCTAATCACTATAAAGCCCAAATAGAGCAAAATTTTTATGAGCAAACCCATAGAAATTTAAATATTTCAGGGGATATTCACTGGAGTTTCTTCCCCAGTATCGGTGTTTCAATAGGTTCTGCAGAGATTTTAAATCCCAGTGGTTTCTCTAATGATTTTTCTAATAAGACGCCTAGTAATTTCGCAAGCTGGGACAAAGCCAGTATTTCTTTGAGCCCCTGGCCCTTGGTTCATCAGGTGATTGCTATTAACGCTATTAAAATTAGCAGCTTGAAAATTAACTTAATTCAAACATCCCAAACACCCCAAAATTTAAATAATTTAAATAACTGGAGTTTTAATTTTAAATCTCCAGAAGCGCCCGCTAATGCCAGCGCTGTTCAGACTTCTCAACTCTCTCTTAAATCTCCAGCTCCAGCTAAAAAAACTAATACTTCTTGGCCCTTGGTTTTTAAAATAGGAAGTTTAATTATTAAAAACGCCCAAGTGTCTTTCCAAGATTTTTCTAACTCTTCTAATCCTCTTAATTCTGCTAATCCTGCTAATCCAGGCCGGGCTTGGGTGTTTAAAAATATTAATCTTCAAGCTAAAAATTTAGCGCTAGGTCAGGCGTTTCCGTTTAATTTTAATTTAGATTTTGTGAGCCCTGATAAGACCAATATTCACTGGGATTCCCAGGCTGAATTATTAATTAATCAAGATGATTTAAGTTTAAATAATCTGACAGCCTATTTAAAAACAACCCATGACCAGTCAATGCTCACGGGTTTTATTAAAATTAATAATTTCAGCGCCCCTGAGATTAATTTAAATCTGATGCTCGATCAGTTGGATTTAGCTGATTATTTTAATTTCCATGGGGCTGTTTTATTTCTAGGTGCCTCGACTATTACGGCCAATTTAAATACAAAGGGTCTGACTCCAGATCAATTTCCCAGTTCTCTTAATGGGAGCATTCATGCGGATATCGCGAATATTGTTTTAAAAGGCGCGGATTTGAGAGAAATTCTGAGTGTGATTAATCAAAGCGTCGATAGCCTGATGCATGCTTCTGGGATCAAAAGTCTTTTAAGTTCTTTGGGTATTTTAAAAGAAACGATTCCTGGCGTGGATCCTTCGAAGAGCACCCAGTTGGGTAATTTGACTTACCAGTCAGAAGTCAATCAAGGCGTGGTTCAAAATAAACTTTTAGTGCTCAGCAGTCCTGATTTTAAAATCAAAGGCCAGGGGACGATTAATTTAAATAGTGAACAAGTTAGCTATCAATTATCTGCTTTTTCTCTTAATAAAAACGGCGAGCGATCGGGTTTGATTATTCCCATAATTATTCAAGGGCCTTTTTCGAATATTCAAACCAAGGTTGATTTCTCCAATTTACTCAATCAGTTCCAGAGTGAGAACCCAAGCCAAAATCCAGCAGCTGAGATCAAATCAGATTTAAAACCAGATTTAAAACCAGATCTAAAAAAAGCAGGTCAGGATTTATTAAATAATTTAAAAAATAATTTTCAGGGATTAGTCGGCGGTGAATAATTTTCTGGCTCAAGGCTTTGCTGAAAAATTAATGGGCATCTTAGATTCAAGCAATCCCCATAATCCTATCCAATATGCCCTGCCTCTAGATGGCCAATTAATTAATTTAAATAATTTAATCGGCCAAAAAATAATTCTGGAACATGTTGAAACTATTCGCTGTGTGGCCTGCCATAGGATTATTTCTAAATCTTTCCAGCAGGGTTATTGCTTTCCCTGTACTCAAAAATTAGCCCAGTGTGATTTATGTATTGTGAAGCCCGAGCGCTGTCATTATCACTTAGGGACTTGCCGAGAACCCCAGTGGGGCGAGGCGCACTGCCTGCAAAATCATATGGTTTATTTAGCCAATACGTCTGGTTTAAAAGTAGGAATTACCCGAGAGAAAAATATCCCCAGCCGATGGATTGATCAGGGAGCGAGCCAAGCTTTACCGATTTTTAAAGTCCCGAATAGATTAATCTCGGGAAAAATAGAAATTATTCTGGCCCAGTATGTCAAAGACAAAACTGACTGGAGAAAGATGCTCAAAGGCCCTGGGGAAAATTTAAATTTAATCGAATTAAAAAATAATTTATTAAACCAGGCTGAATTAGAGTTAAAAACGCAGGGGTTTTTAGATTTTTTATTAGGGCCAGAGAAAGAAGAAGAGAAAGAAAAAGAGAAAGAAATAAAAATTAATTACCCGGTTTTAAATTATCCCGAGAAAATTACGTCGCTAAATTTATTAAAAACCCCGCGTCTTGAAAGTACTTTACTGGGCATCAAGGGCCAGTATTTGATTCTCGAAGCAGGGGTGTTAAACAGTCGGAGTCTGGCCGGACTGCTGGTTTCGTTGAAGCAGAGGTGTTAAACAGTCGTCTGTTGGTTTCGGTCCTGAGGCCACCATTTCCATTTCAGATCCTGCGGTAGATGTATCTCGTTTTTGTTGAATAGAGCCCATCGATCCATAGCCTCGTGCTGCGCCTGAAGTGGACCCGCTTGCTCGAGCTTGCATGCCAAACACCGCTGCAATTTCTCCCTTGATTTTCATAGCATCGGTGGGGTGTTTTACTGGGGAGCGGCAAGTGAAAAAACGCCGATGGGCTAATTCATGACCATGCCTTGTTTGCCATTGTATAAAACTAGCTTTTGTTAATTCTAAGTAATCCCTGGAGTCGCCTAAATAACTGAGCTGAATTTCCGAAAGATTTTTTTTCAATATTTTATAAATTAATTCATGTTCGAAAATAAATTTTTTATGCCGGCCTAAACCTCGGCTAGTAGTCAGTCCCTTGTAACTCTCAGCAGCTTCAATGGCATTTTGAATGAGATGCGTAGCGATAGACTGATTGGTGTTTATTAAATCTTGACGGAGATCTCCCAACTTTTTTGAAACCTCTAATAAGTGAGGAATGATATGAGCAAGGGGTCCTGGAGTTTCTAAAAATAATTTGAAAGCTTCTGTAAGATCAGCGAGATCAGCTGTATGTCCAGCTGTATCTGCAGCTGTATCTCCAGCAGGCAATAAATACTGAATGAAAAGTTGTGAAAGTTCGAAGGCTGGTTCTTCTTCTAGAGAGTCTTCGAAAATTACAGCTCCAGCTCCAGCTCCAGCTCCAGCTCCAGCTCCAGGAGCTTCTTTTTGCTTTTCTGTTTTTTTTATTTTTGGAAGCTCCGAAGCGCGACAACCAGTAACTAAATAAGAGAAAGATAAGGGGTCAAGGTATCGGCGTTTGGGTATAAAAACTTCTTCATCCAAGCCATGCATCAGCGGGAATTCGGTTTCTTCGTAAAATTTATCTAATACTCCAGGATCTTTGGCTTTTTCAATACCAACAAAGCTGTTTTCATCTGGGTCATACAATCCAAAAGTGACATTGCTACGAAATTTTTCTGCTGGCGGGGCGCTGGGGGTTGCTATGGGGGCAAGAGTTCTTAAATTTTCTAAAACAAAATTTTTAATAGCCCCAAGCATCTGATTAATTTGTTCAATTTTGCGTTGATTTTGTGCATTAAGTTCTAATAAAGACAAGCCCTCGGCTTCTAAATAATCACGGCGAAGATCAAAAGGAGCGCCAATAATCTTGTCATCTTCGTCGTAGCTTATATGGAGGCGATTCCAGGGAGAGGTGACGCAGAAAGCTTTAAATTGAGGTCCATCTGCCTTTGAGCTTGGAAGCTCGGCCTCTTGATCTTCTTGTCGTTTTTTCTTTATGTCTTCAGGGCTTTGAAGATCAATCAATTTTAAGCTGGCTTCCAGGGGGTAGCCTGCATCATCAAAATCAATGCTTTGATTCAAAGCAATATGAGCGGCTTGAAGCTGGGCTAAAAGCTGGATTAAAAATGCATGAAAATCATTATTACCCATCTCTCTAGGTTGTGAGATTTGCAAGGCTAGAGGTCGAACTAAGCCCGCTAATTCAGGGCGGTCAGGGTAAATAGGGGAAGGTTCTAGGATCTGTAAGTCGGATGGGTCTGGGAAGTTAAAAACAGGATTGCTCTTAATTAAATCATGAACAATTTTTTTAACTTGACCTGGAGTGGCTGTATCATCTCCTAGGGTTAATCTTAGAGTTAATCTTGGCTCTGGTTGGGCAGTGTAAGGAGCTCCGCTCATAGTTGTATTCTTGATTTATTATGGATTTCGCGAACTTAATCAGATGGGGTGCTGGGGTCAAGATTTTTTGGATTATTTTTGCGGGGTCGTTGAAAGATACTGGTTATCGATATATGATAATTTTCAGTGAGGAGTTGCGCATGATTAAAAGTTTTAAAACAAAAATTGCAGAAGATATTTTTGATGGAATTGAGTCCAGAAATTCGAGAAAGTTACATTCTGATTTACAGGCTAAAGCGGTCAGACTTCTTGATCAGATCAATGCTATTACAGATGTGGAAACCCTCAGAGTACCGCCTAGCAATCATCTTGAGAAATTAGTTGGGAATTATAAAGACTATTGGAGTATTCGAATTAATAAGCAGTGGCGCGTTATTTTTAGATGGGTTGATGGTAATGCCCATGATGTCGATATTCTTGATTGTCACCCATAAAAAATCTTAAAAATAATAGATTTAATATTCTAAAGGAGAATAAAAATGACCTTACCTAAAAATAGAAAACCAACCCATCCTGGCGAAATGCTTTGGGAAGAATTTATTAGTCCCATGGGTTTGACTCAAAAACAATTAGCCGAGCATTTGGGTTGGACCACGGCCAAGCTCAGTGAAATTGTGAATGGTCGCAGGGGGCTAACGGCAGAGTCTGCTTTAGCTTTGGCAGATGCTTTTGGGATGGAGCCTGAGTTTTGGTTGAATTTGCAATCTAGCTGGGATCTTTGGCATGCAGCCCAGCAGCACGTGCATTTGAAGAAAATTGCGGCCTAATCAAACCCTCTAACAAGCCCACCTGCCCTGGTGTGCTATTTAGACAAGGGATAAACCCAAATTTTTCCCCGCCCGATTGTAAAAATAATTCTTTATTTTGAAGGGCGATTTCTTCCAGGGTTTCAATACAGTCCATGGAAAACCCCGGGCAGATGATTTGAATATTTTTTATATTTTTTATATTTTTTTCTCTGGGTAATTCTTGTAAAACTTGATCTGTATAAGGCTTTAACCAGGCCTGTGCACCTACTCTGGATTGAAAAGTGACTAAATAATCAGAAGACTTTAAATTTAAACTTCCAGCTAATAATCTCGCTGTTTCCTGGCATTGAAAATAATACGGATCGCCTCTTTGAATATTAATTTCGGGCAGGCCATGAAAAGAAAAAATTAAAAGCTCGGGTGTGCCATGAATTTTTTGATAAGCCAAAACGGATTGGGTTAGCGCTTGGATATATAAGGCATGGTTAAAATAAGAATGAATAAAAACAAGGTCTGGAATTTTATTCTTATTTTTAAAATACTGAGCAATTTGATCAAAAACTGGCGCTGTCGTGGTTGCTGAGAACTGGGGATAGAGAGGTAAAATAATTATTTTTTTGATAGGTGATTTAATATCTAAAATATTAAAAATACTGGGTTCGCTATAAGTCATACAAGATTTTACTAAATAATTATTTCCCAGTGCGTCTTGTAAGTTTCGTTCTAAATTTTTCATGTGAATTAATAAGGGCGAGCCGTCTGAGTTATTTTCAGGCCCCGTCCAGACCGCTTGGTAAACTTTTTGAACTTTAGAAAGCCTGAAGGGAATAATTAAAAAATTGACCAAAATAAATCTTAAAAAATAAGGTAAAGAAATAACCCGGCGGTCCATTAAGAATTTTCTCAAAAATTTTTTAATAGAAGGTTTGGAGCAAGAGTCTGGCGTGCCCAAATTAACTAATAAAACTAAATTAATATCACTCATGATAATGCGCACTCATGGAATGAACTAAGTCGACTAAAAATTTTACTTTTCCAGGATCAATATCTGGGGTGATCCCATGACCCAAATTAAAAATATGCCCCGGATGAGAGCCCGCTTGAGAGAGTATTCTGGATACTTCTTGGTGAATTTGATCTTCAGAACTGGATAAAACACAGGGGTCTAAATTTCCCTGGAGAGCCGTTCTGTTTAAATTAATTTCCCGCGCAGTTTTTAAATCCATGGTCCAGTCCAGGCCCAGACAATCAGCGCCAGAGTTAGATAAATTTTCTAGAAATAATCCGCCGCCTTTGGTAAACAAAGTAATAGGAATTTCTGGATATTTAAATTTAATATTTTTAATAATTTGGGTCATATAAAACAAAGAAAAGTGTTGGTACGCATGGGGTGTTAATAAACCTCCCCAGGTATCAAAGATCATGACACTATCAACCCCAGCCTGTATTTGGGCTAAAAGATAATCCGTCACGGCCTGAGTCAAAATAGCTAATAATTGATGTAAGACTTCAGGGGCTTGGTACAGCATTTTCTTAGGCGCTGAGAAGTCTTTATTTTTAGATCCTTCGCCTTGGATCATGTAGCAAGCCAGCGTCCAGGGGCTGCCTGAAAAGCCAATGAGCGGTTTAGAGTTTCCCAGGGTTTTCTTAGTTATTTTGATAGCGTCTACGACATAAGCTAATTGCTCAGAAGGGTTAAATTTTATTAAATTTTTAATATCTTCTATATTTTTAATCTTATGCTTAAAAACAGGCCCCTCGCCTTCTTTAAAATTTAAGCCCAGGCCCATGGCATCTGGAATAGTTAAAATATCTGAAAAAATAATGGCGGCATCTAAGTCAAATCTTTCCAAAGGCTGAAGGGTGACCTGGGCTGCTAATTCAGGATTAGTGCAAAGATTCATAAAGCTGCCGGCTTGCTCTCGAATCTTTCTGTATTCGGGTAAATACCGACCCGCCTGACGCATGATCCAGATTGGGGTGTAACTTACTTTTTCTTGTCTTAAGGCTTTTAAATAATTGGAATTTTTCATTTTTTAAAACACCGGCTGGTAGGAGACGCGAGAACGATCGGTTTCCCAGAGGGTTATAGAATCTAAATTAATATCTGGAGGGAGATTTTTTCTTAATTCCCAGTAAATAAAAAAACTAACATTTTCCGCCGTGGGATTTTGATCTTGAAACTCTGCGAGGTCATTCAAATGATAATGATCTAGTCGTTCAATAATGGGTCTCAGCGCCGATTTAATATCCTGGAAATCAATGCCAATGCCAATTTTATCTAATACTTCAGTACTGACATGAGCTTCTACCGTCCAATTATGCCCATGAAGCCGGGCGCATTTACCCAAGTGACCGTGGATAATATGCGAGGCACAAAAATCCATCTCTATGGTTAAATTAAATAGGTTTTTATAGGGTTTATTGTCTTGGCTTTTTTCTAGCATTTTTTCTAGCTTTTATAATTTTAAAAATTTGAAGTCGCGCACTTTAAAGTCTTTAGGCGTTGGGCTCAATTAAATTTTTTTAATTTTTCGTATCTTCTAAAAATAGAAAACTCGTTCACCAAAACTTGTGTTAAAATTTGGCGCTTAAAAATTTAAGGATTTAAAAATCGGAAATCATAACCATGTTAGACCGACCAAGAATCGTAAGCATGACGCCCCATAACGATTACACTATTGATCTTATTTTGTCAGACGGCAGAAAGCTTAAATTAAATATGAGAAATTTCTTGAATTCACCGGCTTATAAAAAACTCTTAAATCTAGGGTTTTTCTTATCAGCGAAGCATGATTTTCGAATTATCTACTGGGACGATATGCATGATATGCATATTGACCAGATTCTCAGTTTTGCTGAGCCAATGTAAAAAAAAATCATCTAACACCTCCCAAAAATCTTCCAAATCTGGGCAGGTTATTTTTTTAATTTCTTTTAATTGATTTCACCAAATTGCTTCTGTAATTTCCGCAGGTGTTTTTTTTTGTCATACCAGCGAAGGCCGGTATCCAGAAATAATTTTTAAATCACTAAATAATCAGGAGTTGAATCATGGATGGAGCTAGAGAACATAAAGATGGAGTAGTTACCCCTAATCCAATGACGGGCGCTGGGCTTGCTGGAGCACGTGCGTCTTTGTTAGCTGGAGCCGTTGGCCCAGGAGCTGGAGATTATGGTTCATCTCAAACTGGAGGCACGGTGGTTGACGTCAGCCCCGACCCAAGTGCACCAACAAGCAAACCCTGTAAAGAACGTATTTTTGGTAAGCTCCCTAGCGAGCGTGCGGTAAGAGTGGGCGTACTTGCTTTTGTTTTATTACAAGGTGCTTTGGCAGCCGCTTTTTTTGCGACAAAAGAAAATTCTGGCTCGAATCCAGCGCATTGGCTAGCCAAAGAGTTAGCAGCTCGACATGCCGCCATGCCTGTAGTTCTTGGCTCTGTAGGATTGGCTGTAGCTTGTGCTGCAGCTGCCGCTCGTAATGTGTGGAATTTTAAGCGCGAGACAAAGGTCATTAGAAATAGCCGAAGAACAACTCCAGTCTCTAGAAAAATAACAACAGCGGTTTCATCTTTCTGTGCTTATCTGTGGTGTATGGCGTGGTGTAAATATCCAGATCAAAAATTAGTGACCATGAGTGTTTTAGCTTTGGCTTCTAGCGCAGTGGGCTTGATGAATATTCCTTCACATGGCGTGATGTCAGGCAGTGCGACGGGTAGTTATTTTTGGGATGCCGTCATGGGTGCGAGCTTAGTGGCCGCGACCCTTGCGACTCTTGCCGCTTGGGCTGCAGCACGCGCGGTGGCTCCAGTGGCTTCAGCACGTGCGGGTGCCGCAGCTGCTCATCTTACAGGCTCTGGTCATGGGAGTAAGGGCGGTGGATCTGGATTCACTGACGGGGTGCTAAAAGTGGCTCTATCAAGTCCGGGCCCTGGAGCTCCTAGCTCCGCTTGGCGAGATAAAGAGCAGTCTCCAGCGGATGGCCCATCTAAAACTATAGGATCCACACCGTTAGCAGGTGCACATAGAGATGATTCAACCGGTGCTGAGGATCCAGGTCTTCCTGGTTCAGTTCTTGGTAAACCTGATCAGAAAGCGGGAGTGATGCCTCAAATGGCTCATCAAACTCCTGGGGCGCTTAGAGGCGCAAGTACAATGAGACCAGCAGGAAAAAGAGACGGAGCAGCTGTGGCAGGAGGGCTGGGTAACCGCAGCGGAGGAGCACGCTTTGGCGCATTGGCGGCGGCTGTAATAGGTGGTCCTGCTGGTGGTCCTGGTTAGTAAAATCTAGTCTGTTCCGGAAGCCCCAGGGCTTCGAATCCTAATCGGCGAAGTTTGCAGCTATCACAAGTGCCGCAAGCTTCGCCTTTTTCATTGGCGCGATAACAGCTGACACTCAAATGATAATCCACGCCTAAAGAGAGCCCCAAGGCAATGGTTTCTGATTTAGAAAGCTGTAATAAAGGCGCTTGGATTTTAAGTCCCTGATTTTCAATACCCGCTTTAGTTCCTAGGTCTAAGACTTTTGAAAAAGCCTGGATAAATTCTGGGCGACAGTCGGGATAGCCGGAATAGTCCACGGAACTCACCCCAATAAAAATAGTATTGGCTTGAATGATCTCAGCGTAAGAAGCGGCAATAGATAAAAAAATAATATTGCGAGAAGGCACGTAGGTGTTGGGAATCGCTTGGCTTAAATTTTCTTCTGAATTTTTTACCAAAATTTCCCCATCTGTGAGCGCAGACCCACCCATTCGGCCCAGATCTTGTAATTGAATGATTCGATGTGGGCGCTGATAAGTTTTAGAAATAGCTTCAGCGGCTTTTAATTCGGCACGATGTTTCTGGCCGTAATCAAAACTAATGGGATAGGTCTCATAGCCCTGAGATTGGGCGAGGGCTAAGCAGGTTAAGCTGTCTAAGCCGCCGGATAATAAAACTACGGCTTTAGTAATTTTTCTAACTCCCCCGTCGCATGCATCTCCAGCATGATGTCGCAGCCGCCAATGAGCTCGCCATGAACCCAAAGTTGAGGAAAAGTCGGCCAGTTAGCCATCTTGGGTAGAGTGGCTCGAATATCTGGATTTTCTAAAATATTCACGCTGGCAAATTCCACATTGCATTCGATTAAGCATTGAACAGCGCGGGCTGAAAAGCCGCAGTGAGGATGATCCGGCGTGCCTTTCATATAAAGTAAAATCGGATTGTTTTTAATTTGATCGGTAATTTTATTTTTTACTAATTGTTCGATGGTTTCTGAAGGGGTCATGTTTAAGTAGTCCTTAGTTGGATTGTTATTAAAATTAATGGGCCCCCTCTCTGCCCTTCAGCTTCGCTTTCAGGCCTGTCTCTCCCTCAGGGGGAGAGACGATAAGAGGGTGTGAAAAATTAACTAAAAATTCCAGAGATCCCGCCATACACGCCAAAAGCCGCGGTAATTAATAAAGCTGCTCCAGATAAATATGCGTACCAGCCCTTAAGTTTATAAGGCTCAGGAAGGGCTTTGATGCTGAGTAAAAATAAAAAGCCCAAAACAATAGGTAATAGCAAAGCGTTCATGACATTCACGCCGACGCTTAAGTTAATTAAATTCACCCAGCCTGAGGCGACTAAGATTCCGCCAAAAATTAAGACCAATAAATAAGTCAAATAAAACCAGGGGGCGTCTTTGGGATGGTGTTCTAGAGATCTTTTATAGCCTGTTATTTCACCCAATCCCCAAGCAGCTGTGAGGGAGACAACGATGGCTGCAATACTCGCAGCACCGATCATTCCCAAAGCAAAAGCAAGTTTGGCAAAGCTAGAACCTAGATAAGGCGCCAGGGCGTGGCTGATTTCTTGGACGGTTTCCAGGGGGGCATTCGGATGAGCATGACTGAAATGCGCTTGGCCCAACGTTGCCGCGGTCATGATTAAAGCACCGGCCATCACCAGCTGAGTAATAATCGCGCCAATAGCCGTGTCCCAGCGGGCAATTTTTAAATGCTGTGCATTTAAGCCTTTATCAACGACAGCCGACTGTTGATAAAAAATCATCCAGGGCATAATCACGGCGCCAATATTGGCAGCGGCTAAATATAAATATTGAGAATTACCCAAGGGCATATGAGAAATCTGATTTAAAATTTGCTTAACAGACGGGTGAGCCATCCAGGCTAGTAAAATAAAAAAGAATTCAAATAGGCCAATAAAAATCGCAATGCGTTCGACGGATTTATAAGACCCTGTTAAAACCATCGTGCTTAATAAACCGACCACTAGGATCATGACGGCCCAAGCAGGGATTCCCAGTAAAGCGCCGACGCCGGCTAAGCCACTAAATTCGTTAATAATGGCGCCAATGCAGCAAATAATTAAAGTCGAGACTGAAACCCAGGCCCAGAAAGATCCAAATTGTTTTTTAATTAATTCCCCATGGCCTTGTCCTGTGACTAAGCCCAATCTCACCGTGAGCTCTTGGGCGATAAATAAAATAGGGATTAAAACCAGCTGGAGTAGTAATAAGCGATAACCCCACACGGCCCCGCTTTGAGCAGCGGTAATAATACTGCCAGCGTCGGTGTCTGCGAGCATGACTACTAAGCCAGGGCCTAAGAGAGAGAGTAAGAATAAGAGGCGGGGAGTAAAAATTTTTGGAATGATTTTACGCACGAAAATACGATCTCCATTAAAAAAATAAGCAAAAAATAAGCAAAAAATAAGCGGGAGATCGTAAAGTAAAACCTTGGTTAATTAAAATTGTTTTTTATTTATTTTTTAATTTTTTTTATTTTCTAAAATACCTGATAAAACCAGGCCATTGCTTAAAACGGCTATTAAAAATACAGCCAAGATGGGTAGGTTAATTAAGCTAAATAAAATAATTAAAGAAATTCGCATCGAGGGGTGTTCGATAAATTTAAAATAAGACCATAGTTCTTTAGGCGAGCGTTCTTTAAATTTTTCTAATAATAAAATCCCCGTAGCGGCTAGAAGACCCAGTAATAAAGACAGGATTTTGGGATTATTTAAAGCCAAATGGGCAGATAGCCCAGCGATTAGAAATAATTCACTGTAAAAAATAAAGGCTTTATCTACTTTTTGAAAACGCTCTAAAGGGACTTGATTTAATCGGCGAATTTCTTCAGCGACGAGGTGAAGCGATAAAGCTAAAAAAGCTAAAAGACTGCCGAAAAATAAACCTGCGTAGTATTCAGACGCAAAGAGCCAGGCGGAAATAATAGACATCGCAAAAGCAATCAGGCTGATTTGAATGGGGGTTAAATGGGTGGGCGCTAGCCAGTGAGACAGCCTTTTTACACAAGGTTGATAAATATGTTTTAGTAAATCATGTTCGGTCATAATTTTTTTAGGTCCTTATTTTTTTATTAATTAATTATTTATCTTTCAAATCTAATTGGGCAAAGCAGGGCGTAGCCTTTGTTTCTAATAGATTGGATTAAATTAATATCCGACCGGCCTTTGAGTTTATTTCTCAAGCGAGAAATTTGGACATCGACTGCCCGCGACTCCAGGTCATCTGGATCTAAATGTAATAAGTTCATGAGGGTGTCTCGGTCGACGGCTTCGTTCGGATGATTTAATAAAGTATTTAAAAGCAAAGATTCGTTTTGAGTTAAAGCGACCAAACGCCCGCTGGAATAAATCAACTTTTTTTCCAGGGGTTCATAGATCCAGGGCCCGAAATAGGCTTTTTTGAAATTTAATTTAATAGTTTCTGACAGCGCTGGAGTTTCTAAAGTTACTGGAGAAGCCTGAGTGGTTTGAGTAATTTGAGTGGCTTGAGCCGCTTGGCTGCGACGTAAAATAGCCTGAATGCGAGAGAGCAAGACTTGAGTAGAAAAAGGCTTTTCTAAGTAATCATCCGCCCCTGCTTCAAAGCCCAGGACGGTATTTAATTCGCCTTGAGCGGCGGTCAAAATAATAATGGGAATGGGAGAGATTTTTCGAATGGTTTTGCATAAATCAATACCGTAAATATCAGGCAGCATGAGATCCAAGATAATTAAATCGATAGGGTTATTTTGGGAATTATTTTTTAATAATTCTAAACCCGCCTGGCCGCTCTCAGCTTCCAGCACTTTAAATTGATGCCGACGCAGAAAAATAGACAGGAGCTGACGAATCCCCGGCTCATCGTCGATGATTAATAAAGTTTTTTGAGCGGTATTTAAAGCGGTATTTAAATCTGGCATGGGGTATTTATGAGTTTAATAAACAGTGGGTTTTTAAAGAGGCGGGCATATTAGATTTTCTCTTGGAAAATGTATATTTGGGATTTTTAAGATTTTTAGGTTTTTAGGTTTTTGTTGCATTGAGACTGAATTAGATGCACGCAATCTAATTAGCTAAGGCGCATCTAATTCAATCTAATCCAATCTAATCCAAGCTTTTTGACACAATTTCAAACACATCTTGAGATAAATGGGGCGTAGATAAAATAGACTCCAGTGCCTGACGCATCAGCTCTTGACGGTTTTGATCATAGCGACGCCAGTTCATCAGGCCGCGAACTAATCTGGATGCGACTTGTGGGTTAATAAAATTTAATTTCTTGACCGTCTCAGCAATTAAAATATAAGCCTCGGCATTGGGGTTGTGAAAAACTTTTGGGTTCTGACAAAAGGCAACTAAGAGGGCATAGACTTTATTGGGATTTTTTAAGTCGAAAGATTCATGAGTCATGAGTTTTTCAATCTCTTGAATAGTCGTGTAGGGCGACAGTGCCTGCACTTGCAGCCATTTGCCCATAATAATCGGGTCTTCAGACCAGGCCTGATAAAAATACTCCAGGGCAGAGTCTCTTATATTTTTATCTTCTTGATGGACTAAAGCTGTGAGGGCCGCCATTTGATCCGTCATGTTTTCTGCATGTTCAAATTGAGTTTGAGCTAAGTGAATAATTTCAGGGGTAGGGCTCGCCATGAGTAAATTTAAACAAGTATTCTTGAGCGCTCTTTGACCAGAAGTTTGATTAATTATTTGGCTTAGATTTACATATTTTTCTAAGAGCACGGAGCGCAATGTTTCTGAAAGATGAGTGAGTAAAACTTTGCGAGCCTGGTGAATTTCATCGACCAAAATAATTTTCATTTCTTCACCCAGGGTGCTTTCAGAGGGTAGAGAAATCGCTTCTGATATAAAACCAGGGTCTAGAAAATCATCTTTTACTATTTTTAAAATCGCCTGAGAAAAATGTGGATTAATCTCTAAAGGATCATCGTCTAATAAATTACTGATTAAATTTTCAATACAGTGGGTGGCAAATTTCTGGCCTGCATCCCAGCGGTTAAATAAATCATTGTCATGGGCAAACAAAAACCCAAGATTGGCAGGTGTCATGGGATAGTTTAATTTCACCGGGGCTGAAAAATTTCTTAATAAAGACGGAATGGGTTGTTCTGACACCTCTTCGAATATAAATACTTCATGAGATTTTCTCAGCTCTATTAAATGCTCTGTTTTTACCTCGCCCTGAAATTTTACGGACATGAGTTTTCCAGAAACAGAATTTAACAGCGCTGTTTTAATGGGAATATGAAGCGGCAATTTATGAGCTTGTCCTGGCGTTTTAGGGCAATGCTGAGAAATTTTTAATTTAAGCTGTTTTAAAACAGGATCATAAGACTCTTCGATTTTTACTTCTGGCGTGCCGGCTTGAGAGTACCAAAGCGAAAATTGATCTAAATCGATTTGAGCACCATCAGCAATGGCCTGTCTAAAATCATCACAGGTCACAGCCATACCATCAAATCGCTCAAAATATAATTCCATACCGCGGGCAAAACCATCTTTTCCGTGTATCGCTTCTTTTTCAGCCAAAGTTCGCATCATGCGAATCACTTCAGCGCCCTTGTTATAAACCGTCACCGTATAAAAATTATTCATTTCGATATAGCTGTCTGGTCTAATCGGATGCGCCATGGGACTGGCGTCTTCAGCGAATTGGCTGCTGCGAATAATTTTCACATCTTGGATTCTTTTAACACCCCTAGAATGAAAATCACCAGAAAATTCTTGGTCTCTAAAAACAGTGAGGCCTTCTTTTAAACTCAGCTGGAACCAGTCCCGACAAGTAATTCTATTACCTGTCCAGTTATGAAAATATTCATGGCCAATGATGGCTTGGATCTGCTGATAATCTAAGTCAGTCGCTGTTTTTGGGTCTGCTAAAACAAACTTAGAATTAAAAATATTTAAGCCCTTATTTTCCATCGCGCCCATATTAAAATCAGGCACGGCGACAATCATATAAGTATTTAAGTCATACTCGCGACCATAGACTTCTTCGTCCCAGCGCATGGCTTGTTTTAAAGACTCCATGGCATGGTGAGCGCGAGGCAGGTCTTTTTGGGGGACATAGATTTCAAGATTAATTTTGCGCTGACTCATCGTGATAAAACTATCTTTTAAACAGCCTAAATCTCCTGCAAATAGCGCAAATAAATAACTGGGCTTTTTAAACGGATCTTCCCAGAGCGCCCAGTGTTTGCTGGGGTCTTGCTCTAAAACACCAGAATTAATTAAATTGCCGTTAGATAATAAAACAGGGCAAGATTTCTTATCAGCAATAATTTTAGTGGTATAGACCGTCATGACATCTGGACGATCTAGAAAATAAGTAATTCTTCTAAATCCTTCGGATTCACATTGGGTGCAGTAGTTATGATTAGTTTGATATAAACCAGAGAGTTGGGTGTTTCGCGCAGGGTAAATCTTAGTAGTAATCTCCAGGTCGAAATAATTTAAGTGCGCTAGTTTTTCTAGATTTTCAATAATTAAATGGCTGCCCATAAATTCATAATCTTCCCAGGGAGTTTGATTAATTAATAAAGAAACTAGTTCTAAATCACCGCCGGCTAACTCCAGATAATTTATATTTTTATCTAGTTTTTTAATTCGGCTTTTAGCTGTAACTAATGCATATTGATCTTCAGGTTTTTTATTATCTTCTGGATTTAAGTTAAAAATTAAATTTAAAGATTCAATAGAAAAAAGCGGCGCTTGGTAATCTTTTAAATATTTTGCTTGGGATTTTTGGTTAGCGTTTTGATGAGCGTTTTGAATCATGAGGGCGGGCCTTTATTAAATTAAAAATAATAAAAAAATAGGCGCGCAATTTAGCATCAAAGCCGGGCGAAACACATCAAAAAAATAGCAAAAAAAAGGCGCTCTGAGCAGATGGTGTGTCACAATTTAGGAGGAAATTGTCATCGTGCTGTTAATCAGAACGCCTAAAAAAGCGAGGGCAGTATTTCAGCAAAAATAGAGCGCTGTCTATGAAGTTATTTCTGTTTTTTAACTAGTGTTATTTCTTTATAATTATCTATATAAAATTTCGAAATAAATTATTCATGCATAGCCCGCTTAAAAAATCTTAAAGTTTTTAATTTTAAATTTAAATTTTTTTACAAGATTTTTAGCGGGGGATTTGCGTATAATTTCCTGGGATTTCTATTTTTATATATAAGTTATATTTTTTATGCTTTTATTTTTTTTAAAATTATTGATTACTTTTATTTCTACAGGGACTTATTTTTTAGGGACTTATTTTTTTAGATTTTTTAGATTTTTTAAAATTTTTAAGTTATTTAAATTATTTAAATTTTTATCTTTACAAGATTTCTTTCCCTTATGGAAACTAGCGCTGCCATTGGTTTTAAGCGGTTTATTAGAATCTTCTTTGGGTTTAACTAATACGCTATTTTTATCAAAATTAGGCCCTGAAGATCTTGCTGCAGGGGCGTTAGTGATCTGGTTTTTTGCGACCCTCATGGTCATTGTTTGGGGTGTATTTACTGGGATTAGCGTCCTGGTTTCCCATCAATTTGGGGCAGAAAATACCAAAGCTATTGCGAGTATTTTAAGAGATGCCGTTTTTTTATCTTTGTTACTCACTATTCCCTTGTTTTTTTTAATCTGGAATTTAGGCGCTGTGTTTATTTTATTAGGCCAGTCTGAACAGATGGTCTTAAAAGCAGAGCCCTATATGCACGCTTTGGCTTTTTCTGTTTTGCCAGATTTAGTGGGCCTGAGTTTTATGCAGTTTTTAATTGGTTTGGGCAAAACCAAAACGAATTTAATTTTTTCTTTAAGCTGGGTGCCTTTAAATATTTTTTTAAATTATGTCTTAGTCTTTGGCGCTTTGGGCTTTCCCCATTTGGGCATGGCAGGGTTGGGTTGGGGGGCCTGTTTAGCTTATTGGATAACTTCTTTGGGTTTGGGTTTGTATTTATTTTTACACCCAGCCTATGAGAAATATATTCAAGCTTTGAATTTATTCTCTCGTGTTAAATATCTCTGGGATTTAATCAAAGTTGGCCTACCCATGGGCTTAATGTACAGCCTGGAAATTGGCTATTTTTTCACCTTGTCTCTCATGATGGCGAAGCTGGGTTTAGACGAAATAGATGGTAATCAAATTGCCTTGCAATATTTAGGCTTTCTTTCAACGTTTAGCTTTGCGATGGCTCAGGCTATTACGGTTCGAATGGGCCATGCTTTAGGCGCTAAAAATCCTGCCATTGCAAATCGCGCTGCCTGTGCAGGGATTTTAACGGCGATGAGTTTAATGACTGTCGTTTTTTTAATTTATTTATTCTTGCCTAGTTTATTAATTAGCTTTGATTTTAATTTAAATAATTTGAATCAAACTCACCATGCTAATTTAATTACCCAAGCAACAAAATTTCTGGCTTTAATGGGCTTATTCCAGCTAATTGAATCAGCCAGATTAACTTTATTTGGGGCTTTGCGAGCTTATAAAGACACAAGATTTACTTTAATTAGCTCTGTCTTTTGTTTCTGGGGTTTAGCTTTGCCATTAGGTTATTTCTTCGCGCATCATGAGTTTTTATATTTAAATTTCGGCTCTGGATCTTATTGGCTCTGTGCGAGTTTTGGGGCGTTAGTGAATGTATTTTTATTAAGTTTAAGGTATAAATTTTTAAAGAAAAAATATCAAAAATAATCTCTAATATTTTGATTGATATTTAAATATTTCTTTCAGTACAATCTTGCTAAAAATTTGCCAAAAATAGTTTTTATAAATTTTTATGAGGAAGAGTGTTGTGGCTGAATATGCAAAATATCTTGCACCGATTGCCGATGTGGTTTTTAAAAAAATATTTGGGGATCACCCGCATTTATTAAAAAGCTTTTTAAATAGTTTATTACCGCTTGAAGAAGGTCGTGAAATAGTTGAATTAACTTATTTGCCGCCAGAGCTTATTCCAGATATTCCAGATTTTAAAAGAACCATTGCGGATGTTTTATGTACGGATCAGGACGGGCGAAAATTTATTGTCGAAATGCAAACGACCTGGGAAGATAAGTTCAAGCCAAGATTAGTATTCGAGACGAGTAAAGTCGTTTCAAGGCAGTTAAAAATAGGTCAAGACTATAGTTTGTTGCAGCCTGTTTATGGCTTAGGTCTTATTGGTCAGTCTTTTGATGGTGATCAAGACAAGTGGTATCACCATTATAAATTGACAGACACGCAGAAAAGCCCGTATCAGAGCCTGGATTATTTTCATTTAATTTTTGTAGAAATTCCTAAAGTGCCTTTGGCGACTCGAGATATCAAAAAATTAGGGATTCTTTGGTTAAGATTTATGCGAGAAGTGAATGAAGAGACTAAGTATGTTTCCCCAGATCTTTTAGCTGTTCCTGAAATTGCTGAAGCAGTAAAACTCACTGAAGCGATTGCTTATAGCCCTGGAGAGCTCAGATATTATGAATCTTACTGGGGTGAAATCAGCGTGCTAAATACTTTGATTAATGGGAGCGCTGCAAGAGGTAAAGCAGAAGGTAAAGCAGAAGGTTTGGCAGAGGGTGAAAGGAAAGCAAAAGAAAAAATTGCTTTGAGCATGTTAGCGAAATCTATTCCGCTTTCAGAAATTATAGAACTCACCGGCTTAGATCAAAAAGAGCTAGAAAATCTAGAGAGTCTAAAAAATATAGAGGTTTTATAGAGGCTTTATAGAGGCTTTAATTTTTTAAGGGCAAATTAAAACACTGGGGTTGACTCCAGTAACGACAGGGGCGATGGCTTGTGAAAATTGACACTGGGCATCCGCATCTTCGTTAATAGACCAGACCATCGCACCGCCTAATCTGGGATTTAAAATTCCTAGGCTGTATTCATTCGCGAGGGCCTGATAAGGGTTGGCAATATTATTATTTTGAAACACGCCAGCGCCTGCAGCGGTCAGTGTGCTGGACGCAGGTTCCCCCATGATGATGCTAGTAGCCGCAGGAACAGCAGCCTCGCTTAAGGGGTTTGCTAGATAAGAGCCGCCGGCTTGGGTAATAAAACAAGGCATCATTTCATCGCAGTCATTAACAAAATTGCCAGGCGTGTTGTACCCCTGAACAAACACATAATCAAAAAGCCCAGCTTGTAATGAATCGTTGTAAGCGGTATTTGTTTGGGTGCTGACGAGTTCAAACGCAGTCTTGTTAATGGGAGGCGGTGCTAGTGTCACGCTATTAAACTGGGGCGCTGAAGAAATAATGGGTCTCTGGCCATTAGCTAATTTTAAGCTTTTAAGATTAATAAGAAATAATTTCATGGCAGGAGCATCAGAATTTTGAGATTGCTCATCGTCTAGATCAACGCCATCTAAACCATAGGTATTTAAAAAGCTAATCACTGAAGCGGCCAGTGCTGCGCTATTAGTTTGATCTGTCGGATAAGTGTCTTTAATAGTCGCGCCACCGAAAGACGCTAAAACATATTTTAATCCGTAGAGAGATTTGGCTTTTAAAATATCTTCTCGCATTGCTTCAGGGGTGTCATAACCTGGAAAGTTGCCATTATAAAAATCAACAGAGCCTAAGGTGCACCCAGGATGCTGATTGGTTTCGGTAGATAAGCAAGCAAAAGCTAAAACTTCCAAGTTGTAACCCATTTGAGCGGCTTGAGAAATAGAAATAGGGGTGCCCCAATTTTGCAAGTAACCCACTAATAAGCCTGAATTCAAAGGGTGGTTGTTATATTGAATTTGAATATTTTGCGTATTTTGATTCGCGGTAAAACTAGTCGGTGTGATAACACCCCAATAGTCAGGCACGGTGCCTAAATTAATATTCCAATTTTTTTGATCTTGGCAAATAGAAAAATTCTGTGTGCCATTGGTAATACTTAAACTCAAAGGCATGGGTTCCGTCAGGCTGCCATTAGAGAGCGTAAGGGTGCTGGAAGAGCTGGAAGAAGAGCCAGAAGGTAAGCCCTGAATCTGAAAAACTAAATTTTCAATCGTACAAGGGGTTTGGTTATAAGTGAGTGTTTTTGTTTCTGATTGCTCTGAATTTAAGTTAATAATTTCAGAAGGGCCTTCACTAGGTAGATATTGAATTTTCGTGCTGCTGTTATAAATCCCGGGCGTATATAAAACCCAAGGGCTTCCTGAAGAGGCCATGATTACAGTCGTTGGATTATTAGTATCCCAGGAGAGTGAGCCCTGACTAATCAGCTGATTATTTTTGTCTCTTAATTCATAAGAGGGCGCTGCATTAGGCACAGATCCCCCATTGGAAACTTGAGGATTTAAAATTAATTGAGCATTGGCTGAAAGATTAATATTTATAACTTGGCTGGGATTATTATTGCTATCTAAAAAACTAAAATTATTAGGGCTGGCCCAAAGAGAGCAGCCAAACTTAAGCGCTGTGCATTGTGTATTTAGCGCCCCAATATTCACTGTAAAACTAGTCCCCAAGAGTGCCTGAAAATTAAAAGACTGAGTGATGGTGCTGCCCCAAGAGGCATTGTTAAGTGTATTTACTACAGAGCTTGTTCCGTCAATATTTTTTTGATTAATAATAATTTCTGGGGCTGTTCCTGTGACGCCAGAAGGCGCAGGGGGTAGCTGATAAGTCATAGAAGCCGTTGTGGGTAGAGGCACGCAGGCACTGATCTCACCATCTTTGCTTGCGCTAAATTGAACAACGGTATTGGTGCAAGGGCTGCTTGGCTTAGGATTGGTTGGATTAGGGCAGGCAGCATTGATGTATTTCACTGTGCAAATAGAAGTATTAGGGACTGTTGGGCTTTGTAAACAAGTAGGTGATACCAGATTATTCCAGGTTTGAGACACAGAGATCGGCACCGTGCCTTGCAAAACAAAAATATCGCCGTCGATTAGAGAGGGTCCAGGAACAGGAGGGCTTCCAGTGGTTTGCAAAGCCCCTAAAGTCTCAGCATTAACGCCAGGCATAGATAATTCAATATTGGGCGCATGGTTCATAGAAAAGCTTTGGGCAGGTAGGCAGTTGAGTGTGCTTGCTACAGCGCTCTGGGTTATAAAAATAATAAAAAATAAATAAATCAGGCGGGGCATTTTTAAATAATAATCTTAAAAAATAAGGGCGTTGTTTATAGGTTTTTTTGAAAAAATAACAAATGATTTTAGAGTGTTTTCTAAGGGGCTTTATTTTTAATTTATTTCTAAGCTCTGGGTCTTAATTTTTTATATTTTTTATATTTTTTATATTTTTTATATTTTTTATATTTTTAAAGTTTTTGAGAGTGAAATTTTGACATGAATTTTTTGAGATTATTTTTGATTTTTTTAATAGGCTTAGCGCTGGTTTTTAAAATAACTCTATTTGCAAGTAATCCCTCTAACCGCTCTAACCGCTCTAACCGCTCTAACCGCTCTAACCCTTCTTCATTGCATCTTTCAGTCATGGATTTTTCTACTGCAGCGGTGCCTGTTTCTAATCTTCACTCTCATTCTTTTTCAGAGGATTTAACTTTAGGGGCAGTGGATCCGACGTCACAGAGTACTATTTTAGGGTATCAAGTGATGCCAGGTCCTGGAGATGGGCCTTGGGACTATATGCCAGTTTTAGTGTTTTTTATTCAAAGCAGTAGCTGTGAAAATAACCCAAAAACCCAGGGGCAGCTTGTAAATCCAAGTGCTTATAATGCGCCCAGGGCTCCAGGATCTTTAGTCTTATCGCAGACGGACGTGCCTGTTTATGTGACAGGCTCAAGTATTTATAATTTAGGAAAAAATTATTTAAATTTTGGCCAGCTTCCTGATCTCTCTAAAATTCAATGTGTCAAAGTTTATGATGGATTTAGGAGTGTGGCAGGTAATGCAGTTCCAGTGGTTTGTGATAGCAGCACGCAAACGTGTGTACGAACAACGACAGGCTCTGCAGATTTTTTTACTATGTATGCTCAAGAGATTAATTAATACGAATAGGAGAGATTTTCTGTGGCATTGGCTGTATTAAATAATGTATTAAACAAGATATTGAAACCCTGGATTAAGCCTAATATTTTGCCTTTGAACGCAGCGGTGACTTTAGGTGGTGGCAGTATCCTGGCAGAAAATGATCAGGGTACGGGTGGTTCAGGTCAGCCTCCTGCCTAGTTGTTCAAAAAAAATCTAAAAACTCTGGTACCCTAGCGCCTTTTTTAAATAGAGGTTTTAGAAGCTTTAGATGATTGCATTCTTAGATTCCTACCGTGCTGGTTTATTTAATTTAAAAAATCTTCCCAGAAATATTTTTGCAGGGATAATTGTCGGCATTGTCGCTTTGCCCTTATCCATGGCTTTTGCCATAGCGTCTGGTGTGACGCCCCAAGAAGGTTTGTATACGGCCATTGTTGCGGGAATTTGTATTTCTCTATTTGGCGGTAGTCGCGTTCAGATCGGAGGCCCAACAGGGGCTTTTATTGTTATTTTGGCGGGGATCACCGCGAAATATGGTATTGAAGGCTTGCAGATTGCCAGTTTTATGGCGGGTATTATTTTAGTTTTAATGGGCATTTTAAAATTAGGATCTGTTATCAAATACATTCCAGAGCCTGTGATTATTGGATTTACGGCTGGCATTGCCGTGATTATTTTTGTCGGTCAATGGAAATATTTTTTGGGCTTAAATATAAATTTATCTAAGCAGCCTTTTTATGATCAGGTTTTTAATTTGATTAAAGATATTCCTGACTTAAATATTCATACTTGTTTATTAGGTTTTATTAGCTTGGGGATTTTATTAATTTGGCCCAGAGTTTTTTTTATTAAAAAAATTCCAGCGCCCTTAATTGCTTTAATTTTTGCCACGCTGATTCAGACTTTTTTTAAATTTCCAGATCTTGCCACTTTGGGTTCGACCTTTGGCGAATTTCCTAGAAATTTACCCATGCCGCATTGGTTAAATATCAATTTTTCTGAAATAAATAATTTAATGATGCCGGCGTTTACCATTGCGATGCTGGGCTCTATTGAATCTTTGTTATCAGCTGTGGTGGCAGATGGCATGGCGGGGACTAAACATAACTCTAATCAAGAATTAATAGGGCAGGGGATTGCGAATATTTTATCGCCTTTATTTGGCGGCTTTGCAGCGACAGGGGCGATTGCGCGAACCGCAACGAATATTCGCAATGGTGGCAATAGTCCTTTGGCTGGAGTGATTCACTCGGTTTTATTAATTTTCATGATTATTTTTTTGGCGCCTTTAGCTAAAAATATTCCTTTGACTTGCTTGGCCGCTATTTTATTTTTGGTGGCTTACAACATGTCTGAGTGGCGAAAATTTGTTTTGGTCTGTAAAGAAACGCCCTATTACGATGTCTTAATTTTATGGCTGACTTTTTTATTAACTATTTTTGTAAATTTAGTCGTCGCAGTGAATGTCGGGATTATTTTGGCGTCTTTATTATTCATGGGCCGCATGTCGGAAGTATTTAAAATTAATAAAAATATAAAAAATATAAATCTAGAAAATATAAATTCAGATAGCCTGATTTTTAATCTGGAAGGCCCCTTATTTTTCGGTGCTGTTTCCCACTTCGAGCAAGTTTTAGAAGAGACGCATGATGAGGCGAAAGAAATTATTTTTGATTTAACGCATGTGCCTTTTATTGATGGCTCTGTATTGATAGCCCTGAAAGATACGGTGAGAATTTTAAAAAATAAAAACAAGACGGTGAAATTTATAGGGCTTAACGACCGGGTTTTAGGAAAATTAAAAAGGGCGGGGTTGATGTAAATTTATCTCATAAAATTCTTGTGTATATGTTGTTTATTCATTTGGCTAATTCGTAAAATGCGAGCTGTTTAAATATCAAATAAGCAAGTAATGGGGATGTCGTCATGAATACGAAACCAGAGATACATGAGAGTTTAAAAGGCGGAGTAGAGGGCGTTTACCAAAGCGTTGCAAAGTTGATACGACAGGCACGCTCCAATGTTTTGAAGTCAGTGAATCATGAGCAAGTCATTGCTTACTGGAAAATAGGTAAAAAAATTGTCGAAGAAGAGCAGGCCGGCGGTGAAAGAGCTGAGTATGGAAAAACCTTATTAGAAAATTTGTCGGCACGTTTAAATCGAGAGTTCGGCAAGGGTTTTGGCAAGTCTAACTTGAAGTATATGAGGCAATTTTTCCTTGTTTATCAAGACCGAATTTGCCACGAGCCTCGTGGCGAATTTGAAACAGTGACTTTCAATCCAAATTTAAGCTGGACGCATTATCGAATTTTATTAAAAGAAAGCAGGCCAGAAGCAAGAAATTTTTATGAGCTTGAAGCCGCAAAAAACTATTGGTCAACAGCGCAGTTAGAAAGACAAATGACTTCTTTTTTATTTGACCGCTTGGCGGCGAGCAAAAATAGTGAAGAGGTGATGGCCTTGGCGAATCAAGGGCAGGTTATTCGACGGCCAGAAGATACTTTGAAAGAACCTATTGTTTTGGATTTTCTAGGTTACAAAGAGCATCACGCTTATACGGAAACAGATTTAGAGGGTGCCATTATTGCGCACTTACAAGAATTTCTTTTGGAGATGGGTGAGGGCTTTGCCTTTCTTGGGCGTCAAAAACGCATAACGATCGAGGGTGATCATTTTTATCCAGATTTAGTTTTTTATCACATCTTATTGAAATGCTATGTCGTGATTGATTTGAAAGTAGAAAAGTTAACCCATGGAGACGTGGGGCAGATATTAATGTACGTGAATTATTATGATCGAACGATTAAGCAAAAAGACGACGGGCCAACCATTGGGTTATTACTTTGTGCCGATAAAAACGAGGCAGTGGTGCAATACACTTTGCCTGAAAATAATCAGCAGATTTTTGCCGGAAAATACCAGCTGCACTTGCCTACAACAGAGCAGTTGAAAGCAGAGATTCAGCGAGAGTATCAAGAAGCACAGCTGCGTTTTCAGCAAGCTAAAGAGCAGGGATAACCATGAACTCTGAAAACCAACAAATGATTGATCAATTTTTAGATCATTTATGGCTCGAATCTGGGGTGTCTAAAAACACCTTGGTGTCTTACAGATTTGATCTAAAAGCCATGGCTGAATTTATGGAAGTTAACAAAATAAAATTAGTGTCTGTGGAATTAAAAGATTTAAAAAATTATCTAGGCCATCGGTATCAATTAGGCCTAACAGCCAGGTCTACTTCGAGAACGCTGGCGTCTATTAGAAGATTTTATAGATATCTTTTAAGTTTTAATCAAATTCGAAAAGATCCCTCTGTGAGTATTGAAAACCCTAAAGCGGCTAAGCCTTTGCCCAGTAGTTTGTCTGAGCAAGATGTGGACAAATTATTAAACTCTCCAGATGTTAATACAGATTTAGGCTTACGGGATCGAGCGATGCTGGAAGTGTTATACGCCACAGGCCTGAGAGTCACAGAATTAATTAGTCTGGATATTAATTCTATTAATATATCCCAGGGAATTGTTCGAGTGATGGGCAAGGGCAGCAAAGAAAGGCTGGTTCCTATGGGTGAAGACAGCTTGGACTGGCTTAAAAAATACATGGATTCAGCGAGAGTAAATTTATCTAAAGGCTATTTATCAGACACTGTTTTTTTATCGCAACAGGGTCAGAAAATGACGAGGCAAACTTTTTGGCATCGGATTAAAAAAATGGCGGAAGAATCTGGCGTTAAAGCCCGAATTTCCCCACATACTTTAAGACATGCTTTCGCGACGCATTTGTTAAATCATGGGGCGGATTTGCGCGTGGTTCAGATGTTATTAGGTCATAGTGATGTGGCTACGACGACCATTTATACCCATATCGCTAACGCAAGGTTAGAGGCGCTGTATCAAGAACATCATCCAAGGGCTTGAGAACAAAGAGGTAGGTTATGAGTGCGATTGTGAATAAGAGTATTCCAATGCTGGTTGATTTAATGTCGCCTGTCTTATATGTCAGGTTATTAGATGTGTTGGACGACCAGCAATTAATTGTCTTAGCTCAAGAGCGGTTAGGAGAGTGTCAGAAGCCGATTGCTATTGAATTGGATGAGTTGTAGAGGCGCATGGTTTCTTGCAATGGCCCCCCTCTCTGTCCCTCAGCTTCGCTTTCGAGCCTGTCTCTCCCGCCAGGGGAGAGACGATGTCAGGATTATCTGGTTTAAAAAGTTTGGGTTTCCTCATCTGACAGGTTTTCGAGAACTGGGTTAATTGGCGCACCCATTAAACTCCCCAAATCCACCAATTCTATTTTTTCAAATCTGGAGCTTATTTTTTTTGCTGAAATATTAATATGTTTGACATCATCATTGGCTTGAGAAATATGTCTTTCCAGGTCATCCATGCGTTTTTGAAAACGGTCGAAATCTTTAGATAAATAACCCAAATGCTCCTGAATAACATGAACTTGTTTCTTTGTCGCGTCGTCTTTTAAGACCGCTTTGGCGGTCGTTAAAATGGCCATCATAGTGGTTGGGGAAGCCAGCCAAACTTTATGCTGATAAGAAAGATCTATTAAGTCTGGATAGTAAGAGTGAATCTCCGCAAAAATGGCTTCTGCCGGGATAAACATCACTGCACCTTCAGCGGTTTCGGGTGGGCAAATATATTTACTGGAAATATCTTGAATATGATTTTTGATATCTTTTCGAAAATTTTGCTCAGCGATTTTTTTATCAAATTCGCCTAAGTCATGACTCATCATTTTTTGAAAATTTTCCAAGGGAAATTTCGAGTCAATGACAATATTTCCAGTGGGATCGGGGAGAAACAAAATGCAGTCACAACGCTTGCCATTAGATAAAGTGTGCTGGAATTCGAAGGTTCTTTCTGGGAGTAAATTTTTGATTAAAGTTTCTAATTGAATTTCGCCAAAAGCCCCGCGTGATCTTTTGTCTTGCAGGATTTCTTTAAGACTTACAACATTGCTCGATAAATCAGAAATTTTTTGCTGGGCCTGGTCTATTAAAGCCAGTCTTTTAACAATATCGGTAAAAGTCGCATTGGTTTTCTCAAAGCCTTGGGATAATTTTTGCTCCACTTTTTGATTAATATCCTGAAGATTTTGAGAAATAGTTTGATTTAAATACTGGACCCGTTCTGAAAGTAATCTCGTGCTGCTTTCTAAAGTATTTTTTAAAGTTTCTGAGTTTTCTTTGCGATTGGACTGGAGTGAGTTTTGAATTTCTTGGGATAATAAATAAAAGCGTTCTGAGAGTTCTAGTTTTATAAAAAATTTCAGGGCAAAGCCCAGTAAAATTAAAATTAAGGCGGCTAAAAATAGTACGAAAATAATAGACAAGAGGGACATGGGTGGGCCTTTGGTAAGCTTTTGATTAAGAGTTTGAGGGAGTGAGAAAACAGTGCGGGATTGTAGGGATTTTTAAGGGAAATAAAAATGAATCTAGTTTTTAAAGAGCAAGTGGCTGTTCGAGTCGATGATGTGAATTTCGGTGGGCATTTAGACCACGCAAGATTAATTAGCTTGATGCATCAAGCGCGCGTTCAAGTATTTAAAAAACTGGGTGTGAGTGAATTAGATTGCGCTGGGAATCTCATGGTCATGCGAAGTCTAGAAATTAAATACAGTGCTTTAAGCTATTTAGATGATGTGCTGGAGATGAGCTTAGAGATAACAATAAATAGAGCCTGTGTAGTCATTAGTTATGAGATTAAAAATTTAAATCAAAATAAGCGGGCCGCCCGAGCCGAAATTCAGATGGCGGTGATTAATAAAAATACGGGGCAGGCTATCGCGCCTAGTGTTTTTTTAGAGGCTATAAATTTTTAAGTATTCCCGCGTCTCTTCTGGTAAAGTGCCCGGCTGTTTTTGGGGTCTAGTTAAAAAATTAGAATTAAAAAATTAAAAAGTTAAAAAGTTAAAAAGTTAAAAAATAAGTAAGAAATATAAAACATGTTATGGGTTAAGAATTTTTCATTGCAATTTGGGCAAAGATTTTTATTTGATAAATTAAATTTAACTATTTTCTCAGGCCAAAAAGTGGCGCTCGTAGGCCCCAATGGCGCTGGAAAGACGTCTTTACTTAAGCATATTATTGAATCCGTCTGTCAAAATATTAAACATGAAGAAGTCGAGATTGCGAGAAACACGCGCGTGGCTTATATCCAGCAGGAATTAGAAGATACAGATGTGCCAGCAATTGATTTCGTGATGTTCGGAGATGCGAGATTAGAAGCTTTAAAATCTAAGATGTTTAAAGCCGAGCAAGATCAAAATTATGAGCAATTAGCGCAGCTTTATATTCCCTGGGAAGAAGCTGGTGGATTTATGGCGGAGGCCAAAGCGGCTGAGATCTTGCATGGTTTGGGCTTTTCCAGTGAAGAATTAAATACACCGATTCATGATTTTTCAGGCGGCTGGCGCATGAGATTAAAATTAGCCAGATGTTTATTCACACCAGCAGATATTTTATTACTAGACGAGCCCACGAACCATTTAGATCTAGAGACTATTTCGTGGCTTAAAAAATGGCTGAATAAATTCAATGGCACCATGGTTTTTGTCTCCCATGATCGGGATTTTATAGACGCCATCGCAGATAATATTGCGAGCTTAGAAAATAAAAGCTGTGTTTTATATAAAGGCAATTATTCAACTTTTGAAGAGAAAAAAGCGGAAGCCATGGCGCAGCAATCTCAGCAATTTGAAAAGCAGCAAACTCAAATTGCACACATGATGGCTTTTGTGAATAAATTTAAAGCTAAGGCTAGTAAAGCCAAGCAAGCTCAGTCTCGTATGAAAGCGATTGGAAGAATGGAAAAAGTAGCGGCAGTTCAAATGTCCAAGCCTTTTCAGTTTGAATTTTTTGAATCTCCTGTTGCTGGAAATCCATTAATTAGATTGGACCAAGTGAGTGTGGGTTATGAGCCCGGCTGTCCGATTTTGAAAAAATTAAAATTAAGTGTCTTACAAGGCGATCGTATTGGTTTATTGGGTTTAAATGGGGCTGGTAAGTCTACTTTGATTAAAACGCTATCAGGCTCTTTGCAGCCCGAAACTGGCGAAGTATATAAACAAGCGAAGTTAAAAATCGGGTACTTTGCTCAGCATCAGCTAGAAGCTTTAAATCTAGAACAAACCGCTTTGTGGCATCTTCAAGAGATTTCTACCGGTGTGAGAGAGTTAGATTTAAGAAAGTATCTGGGCAAATTTATGTTTGGCCAGGAGCATATTAATACGCCGGTTGGGAAATTTTCAGGCGGTGAAAAAGCCCGATTAGCGTTTGCGATGATTGTCTGGCAAAGACCCAATTTATTATTACTCGATGAGCCTAGTAATCACTTAGATTTAGACACTCGAGAAGCCCTCATGCTTGCATTGCAAAGCTATGAAGGCGCGATGATTTTGGTCGCCCATGATGAGTTTTTATTAAACAACTGCGTCGACCAATTATGGTTAATTAAAAATGGCGGCGTGAGTTTATTTAATGACAGCGTGAGCGAGTATCTCAGCAATCCGTAAAAATAATCTTTAAAAGAAAAGGCTTAGGGGTTGCCAGGTTCTTAAACGTTTAGGTGCTGTGCGTTAATTAAGGCGCCTATTGGATCTTGATCACCTGCTGCTATTAAATTTCTAAGAAAGACAAATGCCATGTCAGGGGCTCCTGCTTGATTTAATCTGACTCGAGCGGCCATGTAATTTTCAATTGCCCCTTGGTTTAATGGGTTGTCCCCTGCTGCTGCTTGTTGGAGAGCATCAAGAACTTCTAACTCTTCAGCGCCAGCTCGATGCTCACGGGCAAGAAGGGGTGCTGGAGGTGGGGGTGGAATTAATCCCAAAGCAATAGGTGGAATACCGGCCATGTGAAGATCCTTATTTAAATTTTTTAAATTAAATTTTAAAAAGCGGAGCAAGATCTCAGAAAAAAATTAAAGAAATTTTAATTTTTTTATAAATCACTTAATAAAAAATGTCCTGGTGTTTGCCTAGGAGGAGGTCCAAAGAGGGGGTCCGCATCGTCGAACAGCCAAGGATTGGGTTCTTTGGCTAGTTGATTCAGCATTTGCCAAAGCGGTGTTGAATCTACTGGGTGGAGTCTTGAGATATTTCTTCGTTTGCCAGTACCAGTATTAGACGGGTCTTTTTTTTCTGGGGGACTTGTCTTTGCCTGATCTAAATCATCTGAATCATCTGAATCATCCATTCCATCTAAATCAGCAGAGTCACGGATTAAAGCCGCTAATTCTTCTATCCAGGGATCGCCTGGTTTTTTCTGATCTAAATAAACCACCAGCTCTCTTAAAGACATTGCTCCCGTACTTTGTAATTGAATAAAAGCATCAGCAAAGAAAATATGCTGAGCGCTGGGTATTTTTTCTGAATATTGTTCAAGTAATAAAAGAATATCTTCTTTTTTAGGCTGATTAATGCGTAGAGTCACACACCTTTTTTTAAGTGCGGGGCTGAGAGGGGTTCGTCCATGGAACGTTTCTCCATTGCCAGTCCCGATCCAAATAAACCCAGGGGTCATTGCAGGATTTCCTTTCGGATCTAGCCCGGTTAAAAGCGTATTTAATAATTTCTCAAGGCCATCATCCATGCAGCAATCTGCTTCATCTAAAACAAGGGGGAAGCCCTGATGAAAAGCGTCTATTAATATTTTTTCTTTTTCTTTTAAATCCAGGCTTGCTGAAATCATGTAATAAGCGGGACGCAGATCAGCAGTGGCCCCTGCATCTGGATCACGGAAGTAATAACCTGCTTTCTTTAAGCAGTCTTGAATCATAAAACTTTTTCCAATTCCAGGGAGGCCTTCAATCCAGAGACCGTTCAAACCCATGCCTTCACTGGGTAAGCCTCCCGTTCTTTGGGCCTGTTTAATTTCCAGGGCTTGAATAATAGAAAGAACTGCTTTTTGATTAAACGGCATGCTCACAAAATCACTGGGCATGAAGGCAGTCTCTCCAGCAGTCTCTTCCATCTCGACTCTGCCTTTTTTTCGCGCACTACTTTCTGATTCAACTCGGCCTCTTTTTTGAGCACTGCTTTCTAAATCTTCTAATTCTTCTAACTCTTCTAATTCTTCTGACTTTTCTTTGGTTGCTCGCCAAAGCAATTCCAGGGCTTGCTGCTGCAAAGTACGGACGCTGATGGATTCAGGTTGATCTTGATTGGCTTGAAGATAATTTTGAATGAGTTGAATAATAGAACTTTGGTTCACGAGAGATTTTGTTTTTGGTGTGAAAATCTTGCCAAGAATGCAATGGCGAATATAACAAGGCGGAAAATCTCGTAGTTGCATCCTCGGAATGGGATGTAATTTAAAAAGCTTTTGTTCGACTCGTCCGCCACCATAGTTATTATTATTTCCTGCAAAGACAATTCGATGATGAGGGTCTAGATTTTCATAGAGTTTTCCTTGCCATAAAACAGGCTTGCCTCTGAAAAAGGGCTCTAAAAAAGTAAAGTTAATATCGTCGATATTATGCTCATCAATAAATAAAATTTTGATCTTCGAGGGGTCTTTATCTAAAGCCCAGTGTTCAAATTGCGACAACTCACGGTAGACCGTATGAGTCTCTGTATATTTAGTCTCTATCTCACGAATTAAACTACTTTTGCCCACGCCACTATGGCCTTCTAGGCGAATGGCTCTTGTTGAAAAACTGCTCAAACAATGAAAAAGCCGCTGGACTCGTTCTTGAATAAATTGCGCTGCTTTTTCGGGGGTTCCTAAAGACCCGCTGTATTTCTCGGGTTCATTGAAAATTAAGGGACCACAATCGGGCTGTTTTTCTTCTTGTTTGGTCTCGGGTTCTATTCTTAAATTCCCTTTTAGTTTGATCACTTGGCCATTAATTTGAATCACTTGCTTGTCTATAGGGCATTGCAAAATAGGCTCTAAGTAAGCCAGTAAATCCGCTGAGACTTTGCCTTTTAAAATAACATCTTGGCCCTTGATTAGTCTTTTTAGTAACTTGCTTTTAGAAATATAGAAATCTGAAAATCCAGTCGGATTAGTTTTAAATTTTGTGCCGTAAAATAAGTCTTCAAATTTATAGTCTTCTACATAAATAATCAGCGGCTCTAGGGGTTCTGGCTTTCTCTTTTCCGAATCAAGATCCATGGCATCATCAGCTCCAGCTCCAGCTCCAGCTCCAGCTCCAGCTCCAGCTCCAGCTCCAGCTCCAGCTCCAGCTCCAGCTCCAGCTAGCTTTTCTTCTTGTTTGAGATTAATACAAACCCCCTCAGGAATTTTGATTTTTGAGGGCGCACAGAGGGTTAAATTCACTTCATGATCTTGGGCCCTTTTGAGTAAGAGCCACCATTGTCCAGGGCTTAAATGGTCACTAATAAATAAAGATAAGTTCTGACCTTTTGATTTCTTAAAGAGCCCGTCAATTTCTCGATAGATGCCGGTAGATTCATCGATTTCTTTATCTCGCAGTAAGGGGTCAAATAGATAAGAACTAATAAAAAAAGCATCTTCTGGTTTTTTTTCTATGACTTTATAAATTTCAATAGGTTTTAATTTTGAGTAATCAAAAGAATTTTGAGTAATTTCAAAATCAAGATGTGCTGGAATAGGTAGCTTTTTTCCGAGATATAAAAAATAGCCGCATGCTTGAGCCAGATTGAGGGCTTTTTGAAATGAATCAATTTCTTCAGGTCTGACATGATGAAAAACTATTTTGACTCGAGTGGGGGCCTCTTCTGCTAAAACTGGCTCAGAGCTACTGCCAGCTCCAGCTGCTTGCTCTGGTAGAGCGCTCATGATTTGGGTGGAATGATCAAAAAAAGAACCGAACTCAAAAATCGAATTATTTTCTTGTAAAGAAACGCGACCCAAAAAAGCCTTTTCCCAAGACAGGCCCTCTATATCAATAAGTATGATTCTTGCTGGAGAGGTTTCTGATTTTTTAGAGTCTTGATCTATTGCTGGCAAAACAGAAAAGCTAACTTGATGCCTTGAAGTAAAAGAAAGATCTTTGCTGAATTCATCACTGCATAGGCCAATAATTTTTAAATTTTTTGGCAGACGGCGACCATTAATTTCTTGTCTATTAAAAAGATCATTCATCCAAGCGGTTATTTCTTGTCTTTTAAAATTATTCCAGTTGATGACAAGATAAGCTGGGATCTTGCTTGCTTCAGTCTCTGGGTCCTCTTCATCGATCATCAAGTCAGTAGCCCTAGATAATAAAAAAGCATCGACTTGATCTAAGAACCGAGATAAAGCATTGGCTTCTTGGATTTCTAGCTTAAATAATGCGGATCTGTCAGGCGTTTTTTTTCCAGCCTGTTCAGCTTGTTCAAATAGAACTTGAGCTTTTCTAGTGTTTAATTCTTGAGCGCTTTGAATATAAAAAAACAGGGAGGATTGTTGTTTTAATTTTGATAATAAAACTAGAGCCAGTCTTTCAATCTCTATTGTTGAGCTGGAAATTAATAAACAAGTTGGGTGCTGATCTAATTGCTCAAAACAGGTCTCAAAATCTAAGAGGCGCTGTGATTTTTTGGCGCGCATATCTTCTTGAATGATCTTGATAGGGTTTGCTTTTTTTTGATCGCTCATGCTTTTAGGTTTTGATCTTGAAACTAGAAATTCAGGAAGAGGTAGGTAGGTCGTTTTACCCGGTGCGCCGCCTAAGATATCCATCAGCATGAAGTTTCCAGGGTTTATTTCGAGAGCAATAGCCACATGATTGCCATTAATATGTTCAATTCGGTGGGGAACTCCTGCTGCTCTTAATTTTGTGCTTACTGCTGAGACGCGATGAAGGCAAGAGCCTAAGCAGTCAGCATAAATTTTTTCAAACCATTGCGTATAAGCCCTTTTAATTGCTGCTAAGTTTCTAGTGTCCTGGGGTTTGAGTTCCAGTGTTGGAATCTCCAGGCTCTGAGGGGTTGCCGAAGCTTGAAACAGAGGGGAATTAATAAATCCCATCATAATTATTTTTGCTTTTTGCAGATGCGGCTGATCAGGAAAAGAAATTGCAGGATCGATCGCGGGGTCTGTAAAAATTTTTTTAAATTCTTGATCTTGTTCTGCGATGGCTTTGTTCAAGCCCAAAATATATTGAATTTTTCGAGGCGCAGGGGGTGCTGCTCCCGCTGAAGCTCCAGCTCCAGTGCTGGCAACTTTAAGAGGCTGAATTTCGCAGACATAAAAATAGCCATCGTCTCCTTTGGTTAGGCTGATTTTTTTATCAGTTTCTTTATCTTTAGACGCAATAAGGCCTACAAGATGCTCTTTAGAATGTATCGAATAAAGGCGTGTCCGTTGGCCTTGTTTGAGGGTGGTTTCCATTAAAAAACAAAATAAGTCTGATTTTTTTTCTTCGTAATGATTAAAGTCTTCGCTTGGAATCCAATGAAAAGATACGCTTCTAAGATTTGTTGGGCCTGGAGTAAAATGGCTAAGTGGTGGGTTTGGCTTATCCAAAGGCAGGCTGATTTCTATAGGGCCTCTGCTGGAAGAGCAGGGTGCACTAAAGCTACCTAAATAGGCTCCGACAGTCTCCATGAGACAGAATCCATCACTAGTTTGCTCTTTGCTCCAATGGATTAATCTTGGTTCTTTATTTTCTTGAGAGTCTGGGTTTTTCAGAGCTTGTATGAATTTTGAAACGGCCTTTGCAACTTCTGGAAAATGAACGTCTGCTGTCATCACTGTAATTTTATCTTTCAAAGCCGGGCTTATTTTTACCGTGAGCTTTTCAGTGATTGATTCTTGGGCTTGAATTAATGTTAAGTTGGGGCATAAGTCGATTAATTTTAAAAGAAGAGCCACGAGATCTTCTAAAGATCCTTTTATGTCTTTTAAGAACGGATAGACCTCGATGCATTGAACTTTTTGAAAACAAGCCGGGGCTTCGATCAACGCATGAATCCAGCTCCATCTTTTATCTGTTATTATTTTCAATACGATCGGCTGGGATGGATGCTCTGTTGTTTTAGGCAGTTTTTTCGCTGATCGAATGGTCAAAGGCTGAAGGTTAGGTGCCCATTGGATGTTTCTGATAGTGACCAATTTCATAAAGTGGGGGTTTGTATGGGTCAAATGAAGATTTAGTGGATTTTCGTTTGCTGGCATTGGGAGCCTGGGCAAAAAAGTTTGATCAGAGGAGGTCAGTCTCAGAAGTTTTTGAGTCTCTTCCTGCCCTTCAAAGACGGTTATGACTCGTGTTTCCGATTGATTTATTTTGTCCAAGATTTTTTCTAGGCAAGAAAACTCTTCAGGGTGTTCTTCCTGAAAGTAATAGGTGATGTGGGTATGAATGTCAGATTTAGTGCCTAGATAGATTCTATTGTTTGTTTTTTGTAAATAAACACCGTCACTGATCACATAGACCATGTTGACATCATAAATTTTATTTAATTTTGCACCTAATGGCACTAAGGGGGTGACAGAAAGAAGCATGAGATGTGCGCTCATCCTTTTTTCAGCACCTTCGAGTTCCATTCTCTGGTGGCTAAATAAATTCCAAAGGACAAATTTTCCTAGGAAATCATCAGGTATTTCTTTGTAAATTTTTAAAAATAAATCCTCTGGGAGGGGGCGAAATACAAGAAGTTGATAAAACGGTAAAATTTTTAAAAAATAAATAAAGTTTTTTTTGAATTCTGGATCTGAAAAAGCAATATCATAGGTGATGTCAGAATCGGACTTATGTAAAAATTCTGAATATAAACTCCAGCGGCGTTTTTCATGATCTGTTTCTTTTAATATTTTTTTGAGTTTATCAATCCAGGCACTGGGATCTTTTTGTATCAATGCTGTTTTTTGTTTTAGCTTAAGATAGGCCTCTGGTTCTTTGTTTATTTTTTTTGTTTGAAACTCTGGAGTCAGAAGCTCTTGATTGTTCCAGCGCAGATCTGGGAATTCGTCCCCCATGCTGAATGTTGAGTATTTCAATAGATCGGTTTCTCTTGGGCAAAAGGCATTGTAGTTGTCTAAGTCATGAAATAATTTAAAGCTCATTTTGGTGTCTAGGCAAAGAGCGTGCTCGGGTTCACCGCCTAGTCCTAGTGTTTCTGTTTTTGGGTCGAAGTAAGTCAATCTTGAAAAAATTGTTAGCGCTTCTTTAATGCTCATGCAGGGCGCATCTTCTGGGAAAATTTCGGCCTTGCCATTGATCCAGAAATAAATTTTAAATTTTAATTCATGTAAAAGTGCGATGAGTGCAAAAAGCTGGGCACTTGAAGCGCATTGCCAGGTATGAAGCGTGATGACAATTTTTTTGGGAATAGGTGTTGCGCGAGGTGAAGTGCTCGAGGCAAAAGGTGTGCCTGATAAAGCGCCTGCTGGATCAAATAAGGCGGTCGGTGGGGTGCTTTTTGTTTGTGACTCTTGGCTTGTGTAATACAGATAGTGGGGGGCTGCTGTGTCCCCTTGAAATAGAAAGGTCTCTGATTTTTTTATAACTTGCCCTGACATGGTTTTTGCTACCTGAAGTTATTAATTTAAATAGTTTATTTATTTGATTTGTTTGATTTGTTTGATTTGTTTGATTTGTTTGATTTGTTTGATTTGTTTGGAGACAAAACCAGCAGGTTTATCCGACCCAGGTCCAAATAAAAATTTCTCGCGTTCAGTGCTTAAAAATTTTCGAGCTTCTGGGTTAATTAAACTTAAGCGATATTCGTTGATTAACATGGTTTGATGGCTTAACCAGTCAGTCCAGCAATTGGAACAAATAGAGTTAAAAATTTTCTCGCCGCTGGGGCCAGGCATGGGGGGTGTCTCTAATGCTGGAGCATTTTCTTGGTGCTTGTGGCAGAAAATCATCTCTGAAGTCATGAATTGGGATCCTGTGTTTATTGATTTATTGAAAGAAGTTATTTAATAAAATTTTGATAGGCGCTGGGAGCGCGAGTTTATCAAGGCTATTTATTGGGTGCCATGAATTTGGGTTTAAGTTTGAATGAGGGAAAGCTTGATTAATTTTTAAAAAATAAGCGTCATAGATTAAATCAAAATGGGTAAAGACATGTTTCTGTTTGTCTATATATATATGTATAGAAGGATCGATTGGATCGGGTAGTAGCTCTGGGTGATTTTCTAGGAGAAGAGGGGTAAATAATCCGCCCCAGATGCCTGTTAGAGGATTTTGATTAAGAAGAATATGGGTGGGGGTGGTGAAAATTAAAAAAGTTTGGTGTTTAGTTTTTTTAACTAATGGTTTTTTAGGGATGGGATAAAAATTCTGGGTGTTAGTTAAGTAAGCCTGGCAAATAGAATTTAAGGGGCAGATTAAGCAGCTGGGTTTGGATTGGGTGCAGAGAGTGGCTCCAAGATCCATGATGGCTTGAGAATAATCAGCGCAATTTTTTTCAGGCATGTATTTTTTAGCGAGATCCCAAAGGATTTTTTCAGTATTAGATTGATTAAGTGGGGAATTCACACAGTGAAGTCTGGAAAGAACTCTTTTGACGTTGCCGTCGCAAATCGCTAAAGGCTGATTTTGTGAAATAGATAAGATCGCAGAGGCGGTAGATAGGCCGATTCCAGGGAGATTTAATACTTGATCTAGTTGATCTGGAAATTGGCCTGCGTGATTTTCTTGAATTTTAATAGCGGCTAGATGCAAATTTCGAGCTCTGGCGTAATAACCTAAGCCAGCCCAATGAGATAAAACCAAGTCTAAAGAGCTGCTGGCGAGGTCAGCGATAGTGGGAAATTGATTCATGAATTTTAAATAATAGGGAATAACGGTGCTGACTTGAGTTTGCTGGAGCATGATTTCAGAGACCCATACTCGGTAAAGGGTTTTATCTTTTTGCCAGGGTAAATCTTTTCGTCCATGGCTTGAAAACCAAGCTAGTAAAGAGTCTTGGAGTTTTTTTATCTGAGAATTTGAGGGGCTAGAACAAGAAATTTCTGTAGTCATGATTTTGATTTTTTATAGCTATATAGATGGGCGGAAAAACGCGATGCTAACAGAGCTAATTAGAGAGCTTAAATAGTTTTAAAAAAGTTTTAAAAAAGTGTTGACTCGAAAAGTTCGATCTGTACAATGCGCTTCCGTTGACGCCGACAAATAGGCGAAAAGATGAGAGCTGATAAGGCTTTCAAGATGTTTAAGAATATAAAGAACGATAAAGTGCAGGCACTCGTTAAGAGTGTAAACGTTAAATTAGAATGAGAAAGCAAGGTAAAACTTGCTGAATGCAAAAGGATTAAAACTGAAGAGTTTGATC
>Ga0214919_10001149_pt1 | contig 44281 bp, 52 predicted proteins | sample LL1503_MetaG_FD_177994 | JGI IMG/M metagenome (GOLD analysis project Ga0214919, IMG submission 177994) | Freshwater microbial communities from Lake Lanier, Atlanta, Georgia, United States - LL-1503 | ecosystem: Environmental > Aquatic > Freshwater > Lake | place: USA: Georgia | collected... | reverse complement strand
GTAGCAGTACGGCTCCTAGTGCAACTACCAATAGATTTGACTTTGGTATCAATAACACCAGTGGCAACAGTCAAACTGTGCGTTACGGTTGGGTCACAATCAGTTAATGTATAAATCATGGTCAACCCACCAGCCGCCCTGCAGATCGTGAAATAACGCTTGAACTAAAATGTACTAAATAAACTATCATGCAAACACACAACCGACATGGCGTCCGCGATCGAGATCTATTTAAAGATCACACCGACTACTGGCAAGTAGCCGATAATATTCGCGACATTTACATGAGTGAAGGCAGTTTGACCACGCTCCTGGATTTTGAACGTGTGCTGGACGAAGTAGATATCTATGCATTTCGAAACTGGGACATTGGCGAATTGGTTGATGGTCCCGAAATTGGCAAATATCGTGTGACTTGTACTTTTATGTGGCCCGAACGACTCATGCCCGATCCCAGAGGCGGACGCAGATTGCTGGCATTTGACTGCGAAGTTGAATATCAGCGCAAAGAAATAAAGATACCCATTAAAATCACAGACCCCTCAGATTATCGTCCGGGCACACACAAGGCCAAACTAATGACACGTGATGTATGGTTGGTTACAATCACCATGCCCAAAGCACTCATGAACGATATCCGCACAGGGTCAATTGAAATGGAAGACCAGGAAATTGATCTAGACGAATTGGATCAAGCCTACGAACAAGATTTGGACAAAGAGGAAAATCAAAGCGATGAACAAGCCAACGATGCTCAACAATCCCTTCAACAGCAATCAGCCGCTACCGGCCCTGCTGTCTGAGGGTCTGCAATATAAAGACCTAGAGGGCATGATGAAGCCCACGCTTCACGTGGACGAATTCGCCGCCAAAATGGGTGATGACGATGATATCATTGTGTTATCATTCTTTGTGCGTGACCTGCAGGCTGCTAAAGATCTAGTGGGCTGGTTTGAAAAGGGCTATGATTTTGTGCTGGATGCTGATCGTTCACCAGGTGAAATCAAGCCTTCACGTTATCTAGTGTACCTAGAACTGCGTCGTCGTAGATCAGCCGCACAGCATGTGCAAACCCTACTGGACGATCTAAGCACACTTACAGAATTTGACCCCGAAGAATGGCGCATGCATTATGACGGCAAAGAGCATGAATGGTCTGAAGAAACGTTTCGAGAATTGGTGCCATTGACTCCAGATGCATACAGAGCCACACATGAACAAGACTTGAATACTGTGCGCACAGCCGCTGGTATTGCACCCAAAAAGATTCACGATAAATTATCTGATGATGCGAAATCATTGCAGAGCATGGCAGGGATACGATAATGAAAATAAACGACGTACTTTTTGAATTTGCACCCTCAGGTGGCGGGGATTCAGGCAACTACTTCCAAGCACTGGCCTCGGCCTGGTACAATGGTACCTTTGACACAGGCAGCCTGCAAAAAGGCATCAAGAGTCAACAAGATGTAGAACGCCTGCTGAATCGTGGCATTGTTTGTCCCGATGGTAAAACACGTAAGTTACATATCGATTACAATTCAGACTTTGACGGTGTGGAAATCTACAGTGATGACTATTACGAATATGGCGATCACGATGACACCATAGACAGTCGCACAGGCCAAAAATGGGGACCATATGACTTTATGGCTTTCTCAGATGAGGACTTGAGCGAAGGCCTAAATGAATTCGCAGCCGATGATGGTGACGGTGGTGGCGAAGACGATGCACTACGCAACTACGCTAGAATGTGGTGGGCCGGAGACGAAGCAACACAAATGCAAATTGAACGTGCTCTTGCTCGAATGGGCTGGGAAATTGGCGAGGATGAAGGCGGCTACGACAACGGCGGTGTGTTTGTGGTACGTGCAGGTGATGAGAACGGCAACAGTTATCAATCCTGGGCCGCAGAAGATTTAACAGAAGGCTCAATAGAGAAAACTGCAACTGGATTAAAACACCACGGTGATTTTCCAGATTATCCTAGTAGCAAAGGACAACAATTTCAAACAGACTACGACAGATTAAACAAAAGCCAAACTGGCCGACTGGATAAAGCATTGGGTGTTCGTTGGGATCCAATAAACAAAAGAAAAGAAATTAGTGCTGATCCGTCAGGAGTTGACGAAGGCGACTTGAATGAAAAGAGCACAAGCCAAGCACAGTTCCGCACAATGGCAGCGGCTGCACACAATCCTGCGTTCGCTAAAAAAGTAGGCATCAAGCAATCAGTAGCAAAAGAATTCCACGGTGCTGACAAGGGCCAGGATTATAAATCATTGCCCACGAAGGCCGACGAAAGCAAAAAAGCCACTGCAGAAAAGGAAGCCGACTACGGTGACGATTATCAAGCCATGGTCCAGCGTGTGAAGCGACTAGCGGGCCTGGGCCCATTAAAAACACAATACGATCCACAAAAGCGTGTGTATCGGAACATGCCCACAGCGGTGCAACCAAAGAAATGACAAGACGAACAGCAAACGGTCGCCCAATTCCTGTGCTTAAGGGCTCAGCAGGACCGGTAGCACCCAACCCCAAAATCCCACAACAACCCATGCCCCCACAACAGGCCATGACACGCCTGCCACAGCCAGTGGTATCAATGGGCCTGGGCCTGAAACTAAACCCATGAGAGCCAACGAATTTGTCACTGAAAAAAAGCGCATGAAGAAGTTGAAAGAACTTACTTTTATGGGCATGAGTCCTTGCACCAAGGACTGTTCAGGACATCGTGCTGGCTACAAATGGTCTAAAGCACGTGGCGGAGTCAGCACAGCGTCATGGTCAAACAGTTTCAACAAGGGTGCTGAAATAGCCAAGGCCGGCTATTAAAGCCGGGTGTAAACAAAATACAGCCTGCCCAATTCGGCAGGTTCTTTTTTGAACTGATCTAGATTCAAATTGTACTTTTCAGCAAATTCATTTACTATTTCAAATGTCCAAGGAAATATATCCACATAAGGTCCCGTTTTGTGTGGAATTCCAGGATTGGCACGTAAAAAGAATTTTCCGCCTTTGCGCAATAACGACACACAATGTGCAAATCGTTCTTCAATTTCATCACGTGAATTAAAGTTAATTGATCCCAGCGCAATAATAACATCGTGGCTTTCGGGTTTGACTTTGTAATCAAGTATGTCTACTTCATAATCTGCGCAGTCGTTATAAGGGTCAATGCCTATTAGGTTGTGAATACGTCCCTTAAAAGGATGATACCCACAGCCCACGTCCAGCACACGCTCAGGATTGAGTCGATTGACTTCTTCTACCAAGGCCCAGCCTGAATGATCATAATCCCCTGTTCTGGGTTTCCACATTTCAGCAAAGAATCTATGTGTGTAACGTTCTGACAGATCGGCCACAATGTCTTTTAGTGTGCCACGGTATTCGCAGGGCAGTCCCAGTTCTGCTTCCACAGCATCTTTGAACTTTGAATACCTGGCAGGAGTCCAGGGCAGGTCCTGTACCTGAGTATCTGCTGTAATAGAAATATCAGCGTACTTGGGCAAATTAAATGCAGTCTGCAAATTTTTTTGTAAGAGAGTAAAAATTTTGGTGTTCATAGGAAATTTTGATATATAAGAGAGATTTTATAATGTATTTAAAGGAGTCTCATGCGTACACTAAAATTTCTAGTCTTGATGTTGTTGGCTAGCACAGCCGTGGCCTGGCAACCCACTCGACCTGTCACTGTTATATTTCCCAATGGTCCCGGAGCCGGAAATGAAATATCATTCCGCATTGTGGCAGAGATTGTGGAACGTCAGACTGGCACAAAGTTTGTGCCCGAATATCGCCCCGGTGCAGATGGCAACATTGCTCTCAATCATTTTGTCACAGTGCCTGCAGATGGCCACACCATAAGTGTACCTGCTTGCCAGTCCAACTGGGTCACCCCTGAAATTTGGTACGCCAAGATGGTCAAGTACAATCCCATGGATCTGGAACCCATTGCCAATATTGCCCGCAGTCCCCTGGCATTCTGGGCTCATCCTGGCAGCAAAATCAACACACCTGAAGAATTGGTTGCGGCCATCAAAAAGAAAGAAAGACCTATCTCTGTGGCCATTGGCGGCGGCGGGCATCGATTGGCAGTGGAATATCTGGTGGACAAACTAAATGTGCCTGGTGGCGATCGAGTGGAAACTGTCATGTACAAAGGTCCAGCACAGGCACTCTTGGATGTGATGGGAGGCCATGTGGAGTTTGGAGTAACTCCTGTGGCCGTGGGCTATCCGCATGTGCTGACAGGCAAACTAAAACTAATTGGCATTGCTGATATTAGACCTTTGTCAGGCCTAGAATCTGCGCCGTTGATGAGCCGAGCCGCTCCGGGACTCAGTATACACGGCTGTTGGAACATGGTGTTGCCACCCGGCACCTCACAAGACATACAAACATGGTATCACAATCAATTTGTACCTGCCCTGCGCTCAGCCGAGGCTGGTCAAAAGTTTCGTGAAAACATGATGTACATCACGCCCGAAGAACACTCCCCAGCAGGAGTACGTGCTGCCATGGCACGATTGCAACAGACTTGGCAGCCCATTGCCAGAAAGATCAGGCCAGAATGAAATACATATTTGTAGCCGGTGCACCGGGTTCTAAATGGTCAAGTGTGGTTAAAAATATCTATTATTCACCGTCAGTAGATCGCAGTGACTATTCAGACTCACGCACCTACTATCATGATGCGTCGGGCCAAAGCGAACTCATGCACCTGGGTGCGTACTTTGATCCCGGAATGGAATTTGGCAGATTTTTTCATAGACTAAATGAATTTGATTATTATCAGTGTGAAGCCGAATTTGATGCGCCATTTTCGGGCTCAGGTGTGCGTATCATTAAATCGCATGTGTTTGCTGACCATATAGATTATATCAAGCAAACCTGGCCCGATTCACCCATTGTGCTGGTACATCGTGATGATGATGCTTGTTTAGGATGGTGGGTCAAGTGTGGACACTTTGACATCACATATCCTGACTATGCAGAATACTACAAAGATTTAAAGACCATGGCTGGTATTATCAAGCAACAGAATCAGGGCATTATCGCGGCTCGGCTCAAGTATTCAGGTTCCACTGCCATTGACAATCTTGGCCTGGCCAGTATACTGGGTATTGAACCTCCACCTGAGCCATACCGTCAAAATTACGGACAAAGTGATGTAAGGGTAACAGTAATATGATCGAATCCAATTGGGAATTGACAAAAAGTCGCAGTGAATATCATTTTGACACTGAAAAATGGAATCCAAAATGGGACAGAGTTGAACATCTGGGCTGGATTCAACCGCACTGGGCAGACGAATTGGACAAAGCCATTGAAGCCGCATATCCAGTGACCTGGCGCACACGTGGTCGGCCTGGCGATGTAAAAGTGCGTTCAGCCCAAGAACATGACCGTGAAGAGTACGATCTAGACAGTTATGGCATGAACAAAGACTATGTTGTGACTGATATCAACTACAATGTGGCGCCGGTGTTTCAGGCCATGGCTGATCAGTTTGCGCTTGGGGACACCATGGTGCGCATACATGTACAACGCCCAGGGCAGGTGTGGAATCTGCATCTAGACAAACTGGAAAAATGGCAGCCCCAAGACCCCTCACAAGTCGTGCGCTATTTTGTGCAACTCACAGACTGGCAACAGGGCCATTTCTGGAACTACGGCAACTACATGTGGTCAGGTTGGCATGCAGGCGATGTCAGCACTTTTGATTGGGTAAATGTGCCACACGCCACTGCCAATGCAGGCCACACACCACGGGTGACCCTGCAAATTACCGGAATTCGTACGCCAGCCACAGACAAATTCTTAAATAGTCTAAAGGATCACACATGAAACAACCACAACGTATATTGATAATGGGCCTACCGGGCTCGGGCAAAACTTATCTTGCTGAAAGATTGAAACAGTATTTAGAAGACCATATCCGGCCCATCAATGAGCACAGTCTAAGACCCATTGCTGATGCACGAGTCACAGTGGCCTGGCTCAATGCTGACGAAGTGCGTAGACACTACAATGACTGGGACTTCAGTCAAGAGGGCCGTATTAGACAAAGTCAGCGCATGAGAGATCTAGCAGACGAAGCCAATACAGACTACTGTATTGTGGACTTTGTGGCACCCTTGGTTGAAATGCGTAACAACTTCAAAGCAGACTGGACCATTTGGGTAGACACAATTGATCGAGGTCGATTTGAAGACACTAATAAAATATTCGTGCCACCAGATGTTTATGATTTCCGCGTCACAGAACAAAATGGCGAGAAATGGGCGGAGTTCATTGGTCAGCACATCATTGACAATCGACGCAGACCTGTGTTTGATTGGCAAGCAGAAACAGTACAAATGCTGGGTCGCTGGCAACCTTGGCATGCAGGGCATCGTGCGCTGTTTGAACGTGCTGTTGCAAAAACAGGGCAAGTTGTTATACAAATACGTGATTGTCAGGGCTGGCAGGGTTCTAATCCTTTTGCCATAGATCAAGTGAAGAGTTATATACGCAGAGATCTAGACCCCATTTATCAAGGCCAATATGAAATTCAAGTTGTGCCTAATATTGTTAACATCACTTATGGTCGCGACGTGGGCTATAGAATTGAGCAAGAGTCCTTTGATGAATCTGTAACTGATATAAGTGCTACTAAAATAAGAAAGTCAATGGGACTTGAATGAACAAATATCACGTGAGATTCAACACCCGACACAACGGGTCAGATCTGGTGTGGCGCATATTTGAAAATGGCACGGAACATCTAGCAACTGATGTGAGAATTGTGGGCGAAACCTACACAGAATGCACACACGAACACGGTGAAACCAAATGGAATATTGCCTGCCGCGGGCGTATGGTCTGGGTGGACCGCGTGGCTGTTATTGTCACAGACAAAGACTAACACAGGTATTGCAACTAAATAGTTGCATGTGGATTCTACACTTTCTTCCTGACAGCATTATTCTTGCATTCTGTAACATTCTACTGCTCACAGGCATAGTAGCAACTGCGGCAGGCTTTGTTGCGCATCGTATTCCTGTGTTGTGGTCATATCAACTGGGCTTTAAACTGGCCGGTATCGCACTGCTGGTGCTGGGCGTTTACTTTCGCGGTGGTCTTGCTGTGGAAATGGACTGGCGTGAGCGTGTGGCTACTGTGGAAGCAAAGTTAGCCGAAGTCGAAAAGGTCTCTGCTGAAGCCAATGCCCAAATAGAATCAAAGACACAAAAGAAAACAACAGAGATACGCCAGCGCACACAATATATCCGTCAATATGTGGATCGTGAAGTTGTTAAATATAACGAAACTTGCGTTATTCCCCCACCATTCGTTCGTGCGCACAATGACGCCGCAGAGGCACCCAAGAAATGAAAATAACAGATATACTAAATGAAGCCGGTGACGACTCAGGTGATTACCAACAGATGCTGGCATTTACACGGGCCAACAGAGTGGGCGGTGTTCCTGATTCACAACAGATTCCATTGGCCTTGTTTAAAGAACTAAAGAAGCAACAGCAACAGAACCAAGCACTCAGTAGTGAACTAAGTGACGCTGAAAAGCGCATTAATCAAGCATTAGGCGCTGGTGAACTCAGCCGAAAAGAACTGGGCATGCATCGTACAGAACTGGATCGTGAACGTGCGGCAGGCGAACGGCAACAGGCTGCCGTGGGACAATTGTCGCAACAGTACAGCGAACGTGAAAAAGCCAGCACAGAACAAATCAAACAATTGACCGGACAACTAGAACAAGTCCAGAACATGCCTGGTGTGAATAAAAAGGCCGCTGAAGAATTAGAAAAGCAAATAAAAGAACTGGGCGAAAAAAGTGTGCCTGCAAATAGAATAGCAGAACTAGAATCTACTATTGCTCAAATACAAACCTCAAGCATTGCAGATGACAGCACAATAAAAGACCTTGTTCAACAGGTAAAAAATGCGCAGGCGGCCACTGATGCCCGTGTGGACATGGTCACGCAGATGCGTCAGGATATTGAACGACTGAAACAAGTTGAAACAGATCTTGAACAAGAACTCAATGATCTTAAAGACAGTTATCAAGAGACTGATGCCACGCTGTGGGATATAGAATCACAGACCATTCCTGGTATAACGCAGGATATTGACAAACTCAAAACTTATGTGCCAGTTAAAAACATACCAACACCTGCACCAGCAGGACAACAAGTGGAAACACCCCCGCCCCCACAACAGGCTCCGGCACCTGAGCCAACACCTGAGCCTGCCGCGGCAGGCTCCACACAAGACCCAGCAAATGAACCAATTTGGTCCACAGCCGCCAGAAAGCGGGCAGCCACAGCTGCACTTATTAAAAGTGGTCACCTTCAAGGAGAAGAGCCAAACTTCCAAGTGGCAGCAGAGTCTGCATTTACACGCTCAATAGCATGGGCAACAGGCCGAACCAAATGAGAAACTATATCAATTTGATTGAAGCAGTCGAAAAAGGTTGTCCTGTGGCCACTCATGACATCACCTTGAATCTTAAAAATCGTCAAACTGCAATTGATGATTATCACTATGGACCAGCCAATCCCTTAGAGCCTGGTGATTACTGGAAACAAGCGGCTGGACGTTGGTCTGTGACTGAAAAAACTGTGAAGACCATGCGATGTGGCAACTGTGCGGCGTTTGATGCCAGTGACACCATGCGCAAGTGCATTGAGTCGGGCATACAAGGCGACGAATCACATGCGGACGCTGCCGCCACAATTAACCTGAGTGATCTTGGTTACTGCAATTTTTTACATTTTAAATGTGCCGGCACAAGAACCTGTGCGGCCTGGGTGGTAGGCGGACCCATTACTGAAAAAGATCGAGGACGAAAGGCAAACTAAATGAAAGCACGTGAATTTGTCACTGAAAAGTGGAGTCAAAAGTACAAGAGCAGTATCAACTGCTCTCACCCCAAAGGGTTTAGTCAACGAGCACATTGTGCCGGCAAGAAAAAACACAACGAATCAGTTGAAATGGAAATGGTCTGCGAAGACTGTGGCATGTGCGAAACACACGGCAATGTCATGGAGATTCGGAAAGGTCAAAAAGATTCAAACGGTTATACCCGTTGCTGGCCTGGCAAACATGCTGAAGGTACTAAGAAGGGCAAGAATGGCGGACAGGTACGCAACTGTGTGCCCAATGAAAGTGCTGAATTAAACGAAGAGTTTGATCTAATAGAAAACATCATCGAAGGTATTGCCGCACAAAATGGTGTAGATGCCGAAGCGGTATGGACGGACCTAGAATCATTGAGTGAAGATGAACTGTATGCGTTTGCTGTGACTTCACAACTGAACGAAGACTGGCAGAAAGCCAACAAGAAAGATCGAACAGACGGCATGAGTCAAAAGGCTGTGAATGCGTATCGCAGAGAGCATCCAGGATCTAAACTGAAGACTGCTGTGACTACCAAGCCCGGCAAACTTAAAAAAGGAAGCAAGGCCTCCAAGCGTCGCAAGAGCTATTGCTCACGCAGCCGTGGACAAATGAAAATGCACAGTATTAGTTGTAGCAAGACTCCAGACAAGGCCATTTGCAAAGCACGTAGACGTTGGAACTGCTGATATGAACAACAGAGACCAAGGTGTGGCATCGAGCCTGATAATGTTTGCAATTGTAATACTGTTGGTGCTGGCCATCACTGGCTGTAGCACAGTGGTGCCGGTTACTACAAAGTTTCCCGAGCCACCCGGTCGAGGCGCAATGATCAAGTGTCCCGACTTGCAAAAGTTACGGGACGATGCCAAGTTAAGTGATGTAGCCACGACAATTACAATCAATTATGGCACCTATTATGAATGTGCTGTCAAAACAGACGCCTGGCAAGAGTGGTACAACATACAAAAAATTATATTTGAAGGCGTTAAGTAACACGGACCACGCATGGACAAACTTAAAGATTTATTGTTTGGTTTGCTCACGTACATAGGTGAAAGCCCATTTCGTTTGTTTGCGGTTATTCTTTTGTGTGTGCTGGGATTTGGCGGTTGGATAGTGTATTCTGAAAAAGATAACTTCATGGCAAGTTATCGTGCTCAACAAGCACTACCAAAAATGAACGGCAACTATGAACCAGCAGTAGCATTTATATTAAAGAACACAGATGCAGAGTTGGTTGCTATTTTTGAAGTTAACACTTTGTTGAATACAAGAAAACTAGTTTATCTAACCACTCGTAGTGCAGGGCATGACCGTGCATACAATGGAACCAACGTGGGCTTGCTGACAAAAAATCACAGCAACAACCAAGATGTTATTGCCTTGATGTCAGGACAAATTCCGTGTGGAGTATATCTTACACCACAAAGTTATATTGGATTTATCTATAAGGATGCTGGAGTGCAGTACATGTGCCGCATAAGTGTGCCAGCAGAGCCCGGTTTATTCATTGGGCAAATAAGTATTGGGTGGAAAGAAACACCCGCCAATGCAGAATCAGCACAGACTGTGCTTACTGTGGCCAGCAGTTTGCTGTTTGATAAAAAATAAAAAGGAAAAAAGAAATGAGCACAATCTTGACACTAGACCAATTAAAACAAATGGTCAAGAATCCCCATATTGATCACTGGTATGCAGTACTAGAGCAATTGCTGGATGATTATGATATCAACACACCGCTACGAGTTGCACATTTCATAGCACAATGCGCACATGAGTCGGGAAATTTTGTTTTTATCAAAGAAAATCTCAATTACAAGGCCGCAAGCCTACAAAAGATTTTCGGCAAGTATTTCCCCACATCTGAATTGGCACAACAGTATGCCAACCGGCCTGAACAGATTGCCAACAGAATCTATGCATCAAGAATGGGCAATGGTCCTGAAGCGTCAGGTGACGGATATAGATACTGCGGTCGTGGACTCATACAGTTAACAGGTAAAGACAACTACACATTCTTTGCAGGCAGTCTAGGCATCACAGTGGAAGAAGCCTCGGAATACTTGGCCACATTTGAAGGCGCCGCACAATCAGCCTGCTGGTTCTGGGAACAAAACAATTTAAATAGATTTGCTGATGCAAATGATGTCAAAGGTTTGACAAAGGCAATTAATGGTGGCTATATTGGCCTGGAAGATAGACAAAGCCATACGGAACATGCATTACACATACTAGGAGCATGACATGGCATTACCAGGAATAGCAATTGGAGCAGGCATCTCAATAGGTGGCGGCATTTATCTAGGCGGGGATCCTCCCAATCTCTACACCACACTGGCAGGCAGTCTACAATTCAACGGCACCAGCCAATATCTCAGCATGACGCCTGGCTGGACACCAGCAGGGGGCGCATTTACCATAGAAGGTTGGTTCTACAACACCGGTGACTTTACCAACCGGGCACTGATAGGAACTGATCAAAGTGTGGGCATGAGCATGTTTATCACCAGCGACAGCAATATCACCCTGGACAGATACGGCGGTGGATATCAGCCGGCCTATACCTGGTCAGCGGGCACATTTAAAACTGGTCAGTGGCAGTACATAGTGCTGAATCGCAATGCCACAACCAATTTGGAAACCATGTGGGTTGGTACCTTTAGCAACACTGCTAACTATGTGACCTGCACACGAGCAACCAGTGCCGGAGGCGGTACCAGTCCGTCAGGTGGCACACAAACAGACAGTCAGAGTTGGGGCGCCAGCAACTGGGTGGCCAGATACTATGCTGGCTATTGGCCTGGTTACATCACTAATCTTAGAATCACCACAGGTGCGGCTGTGTATGACAGTAACAGCGCCACAATCACAGCACCGTCAGCACCGCTCACATCAGGTGCAAACACCAAGTATCTGATGCTGGGTGCGGCTGTTACCACAGACACATCAGCCACACAAACTGTGACCAATAATGGCACAGTTGGGCAAACGTCTACAAAACCGTTCTAACAATAAATATTCGAAAGGAGCCCGCAATGGCAGAAGAACAAAAACCCATGTCTGAATCAGAAAAGAAAAAAGAAGACTGGATGAATTCAAAATGGCGCCCGGCCATGGGTTGGATGTACATGCTGACATGTATGACTGACTTTATTGTATTTCCTATCTTGTGGAGTTTGTTACAAACTGTCACGAAACAACCAATCACACAATGGCAACCACTCACACTTCAAGGCGCTGGATTATTCCACATTGCAATGGGTGCAGTTCTAGGTATCGCGGCCATGGGTCGTACACAAGAAAAACTAGCAGGAGCAAACAATGGCGGAGCAGGCACAACCACACCATCAAGCGGGAGTTCAGCATTTGGCTTACCTTCAGCAAACCCAGCGCCAGTCACCAACTCATGGGGATCACAACCCCTGGGTGGTTCAAGCGGCTTTGGAAGCGTACCTTCAGCAGGATTTGGAGCGCCAGCGGCTGAAGTTACTACAGGATTTGGTGGAAAACCCGCCCCTGTGATTCCACCTTTCCCAGAGAAATAATATGAAACAACTATTACTTGTACTAGCATTGTTAATGTCAGGCTCTGCATCAGCAGGCGGCATTGATATCTGTGATGGTGAATACGCACTGTGTGCGGCAAGCACTTGTAAGCCTACTGGCAACACAATAACAGGCAACAATGGTATCCCATATCCTGAAGTCGTGTGTCGTTGTCCCATACTAAAAGGTCATGCCATTGCTGACACTTCAGCAGGCAACATGCAAGGCTCATGCAAGCCAACCGATGGCAAACATGTTTGGAGTTTGTTTGCTCCTAAATTGTTTTATCCACAAGAAGCATCCAACTTTAGTCCATGGATATGGAATCAACGAGCCCAAATACAAAAATGTGATGCCAGTTTGAATCTCGGTGCCAAGAGTAGCAATTGTTTCAGTTGGAATTGTGTTCGAGGTGCAGATGGCATTGCCATATGTTCATGTCCCACAGGACAAGTGGCGGCGGCCACAACGTTCTTGACTGAAGCAGGTCAAGGCAATCCTGATGCTTGCGCTCAGTACCCTGTGAGTTTACCTATACAGAATCCAGAAAAAGGAAAATCAAAATGAAATCATTCGTAATTGCATTGTTTATCACATTTGCGGCCATAGCACAAGCTTCTGACTCACACTCAGCAGATGTGGCCCGAGCAGAGGCAGCCAAAGCACAAAAAGAAACTAAAAAAGTCTGCGTAGATCAAATGAAAGACGGCAAGCCTGTCAAAGATGCCAAAGGTGTCACGAAACAAACCTGTAAAGAAGTCAAGCAACATAAAAAACTCGAAGTCGAAAAGAAATAATAGACACTGCCCTGAAAGTCCTGTATAATTAAAACATACAGGACTTTTTCATGACCGACCACTATGCCGCACTAGGTGTTGCCCGAACCGCTAGCCCAGATGAAATCAAACGTGCTTTTCGCAAGTTGGCCAGCCAGCATCATCCGGACAAGGGTGGCGATACTAAAAAATTCCAAGAAATACAAGCCGCCTACGATACCTTGGGTGATGCGGCCAAACGTGCTCAGTACGACAATCCACAACCACAGTTTGCAGGCATGCCTGGTGGCACCCAGTTCAACATGGGCGATATCTTTAGCCAGATGTTTGGTGGTCACCCAGGATTTGGAGGACAACATCCGCGTCGCAATCACATGCGTATGAGCCTGTGGATTACATTGAAAGATGTGTCGACCGGGGGCAACCGGCAGGTGGCAGTGGGATCACCACAAGGGCAGGCCACAATAGAAATAGATGTGCCCCAGGGCATCAATGACGGAGACATGGTACAGTATCAGGGCCTTGCTCCTGGGGGGCAAGACCTGGTGATTGAATTCAGAGTGCATCCGCATCCACAGTTTCGACGTGATGGCCTGAACCTGACCGTGGACTACAAGGCTTCGGTCTGGGACTTGATCCTGGGCGGAGACACCACTGTGGTCAACCTGGACGGCACTCAATTGGTTGTTGCAATTCCCCCACTCACAGACAACAACACCGTGCTACGCCTGCGTGGGCGCGGCCTGCGGGATAGAAAAGGCAACACCGGAGATCTTTTTATCCGATTGCATGCCCAATTGCCCAGTTCAATCTCTCCAGAATTGGCTCAGGCCATTCAACAGCACAGATAATATTGTCAGAATGATTGCTACATAATACAGTAAGTAGTATAATAACACATAGGAACTCAACTCAATCACTATGCAAGAAAATCCCGAAATCAAAAAAATCATTGAAGGCTCAGTTAAAATTGCTCAGGACTACGGGCATGAATATGTCACAACTGAACACCTGTTGTTGAGTCTTGTGCGGCATGCACCATTTCGCAAATGTCTAGACACATTTGGTGTGGAAGTGGATCAAATGGATGGGGAAATTGAGCACTGGTTGGTCAGCCAAATGCATCTAATTTCAGACACTCCCGACACACAGCCACGCAGAACAGTGGCCCTGGAACGCATTTTCAATCGTGCCAATGTGCAGGTGATGTTTACTGGCAGGCGAGCCATTGCCACCATTGACATGTATCTTTCGATCATGAGCGAGACCAATAGTCACGCACACTATTTCTTGCTCAAGTACGGGGTGAAGAAAACTGAATTTGTGGACTTCTGGACCCGGAGTTATAAAACAGGTGCCACAGAGTCAGGCATGAGTCATTCGCAAGCAGACGAAATCTTGACAGAGTACTGTGAGAATCTAAGTCGACGTGCTGAAAAGAATCAGTTAGAACCCTTAATTGGTCGTGCTACAGAACTACAGGAAATGATCACAGTACTAGCACGACGCTTCAAGGCCAATGTGCTGATGGTAGGCGATCCTGGTGTGGGCAAGACTGCCATCATTGAGGGCTTGGCACAAGAACTACAAGCCGGACGTGTGCCTGAATTCTTAAAGGGACATGAAGTATGGAGCCTGGAAATTGGCTCACTCTTGGCAGGATCCAAATATCGCGGCGAGTTTGAAGAAAAGTTCAAGGCAGTTATTTCAGCCTTGGATGCCAAAAAGAACTGTATCTTGTTCATTGACGAGGCACACACCATGAAGGGTGCCGGCGCAGGTGCAGGATCCAGTCTGGACTTTGCCAACATGTTAAAGCCTGCTATTACCAAAGGCAATTTGAAAGTGATTGCGTCAACCACCTGGGAAGAGTATTACGAGAGTTTCGAAAAGGATCGTGCGTTAATGCGCCGTTTCTACAGGTTGTCCATAGACGAACCGGATGCGACGACCACTGAACAGATTCTAATCGGACTCTCACCACGACTAGAAGCGTTTCATAATGTGTTGATCGACACTGAGGCCATGACAGCCGCAGTGGAACTGGCCAATCGTTACATTCATGACAAGAAAAACCCCGACAAATCAATTGACTTGATTGACGCGGCCTGTGCTAGAGAGCGTGTGAAGGACCTGGGCAATGTGACCATTACTCGAGGCATGATCGAAGAACAACTGGCCCGAGTAACAGGCGTGCCTGCAGATAAACTACAAAACGAACGCTCGGCCAAGATCATGGAACTGGAAAGCAACATAAAACAAAAATTGTACGGACAGGATAGTGCTGTCGATAGTGTACTAGAACGTGTGTACATCAACTTTGCTGGCATCGCTAATGAAAAGAAGCCCATGGCCAGTTTCTTGTTTCTAGGACCAACAGGCACAGGTAAAACAGAACTTGCTAGACTGTTAGCAGACAACTTGGACATGAAACTGTTGAAGTATGACATGAGTGAGTTCCAAGAACGTCATAGTGTAAGTGGCTTGATTGGTGCACCTCCAGGCTATGTGGGCTTTGAGGATGGCAATGTGGGCGGTGGTAAACTGATTTCAGACATAAGCAAACACCCATTCTCAATCTTGTTGTTTGATGAGATTGAAAAAGCACACCCTGATGTCACCAACATCTTGCTACAAATGCTAGACGAAGGTGTGCTAACCAGTTCAAATGGTAAGAAAGTAAACTGCAAGAATACTATCATTATCATGACATCAAACCTAGGAGCAAGAGACAGTGAAGCAAATAACATTGGCTTTGGAGACTTTGAGAAAACAGGCGAGGACGATAAAGCCCTCAAAGAGTTCTTCAAACCTGAACTGCGCAACAGGATTGATCAAATCTGTAAATTTGTCAAATTGGATACTTTGGCGGTCAAGAAAGTTGTGGTCAAGTTTGTGGACGAACTCAAGACAAGTCTGCTTGCAAAAGGTATACGTCTCAATTTATCCGAATCAGTCGTTGACATGCTTGCTGACAAAGGCTATGATTCGAAGATGGGTGCGCGACCACTTGCCCGCAAGATCGACGAACTTATTCGTGTACCATTGAGCAAGCGGATCTTGTTTGATCGACTCACAGACTGTGATATTGCCGCAGACTTTGTGGATGACAAGGTTGTGTTTGATGTGGTGCTTAACGCAGTTCCAGTAGTAGCCGACGACGGAATTATTAGGTTCCCTGATGTCTGACCCCGTTGTAGTACCTCGTAGTACCTTGTACTTTCATGCTTGGCAGTATGTGATACTGTTCCACTTGCCTGAGGCCAGTTTCTTACGTGAACTCAAGCATGAAAAGATCGATCAAACAATAAGATACAGAAATGAATGGATCGGTCGTCGTGGTGGCGCAAAAACAATTACTTCAACTGAGCAACAGATCTTACACGATGCCTGTGACTATTTGTTGACTCGCACACATCCGTTCAAGAAAGTTGTGTGTGGCAATGGCATATGGTTGTACACCAACAACCCCGAAGACTTTGAAGATATTGCGATCATACCCACAGGCCGGGTACTGTACATAAATCAAGCACAGGTAACACTAACCCCAGACGCAGTTACACTAAAACATCCTCGACATGCGTTTAGAACATACTTTCGAGAACGCTGGCTCACAAATGATGAATTAGCAACCTTGCGTCGTTACTTTGATACTCGTCGTGAGATATTTAGACTGGGCCCGGGATTTGCTAAACTGGTGTCTGGACGAAGAATGTGGGTGGCCAGCAACCATTTTGTGGACCACAACGAGCCCAATGCTGACTTCCTGATCAACATGGCCGTTCCTGGCGTAGTTAGAAAGACCCTGCCCATTATAGGCCGTGCTAAATAATACACTATGGCAAAAATCATCGAAGAAATAGTTGTGATCAAACTATCTAAATTGGTCAAAGATACGGATGCTGGTTCAGAAATTGCCAGTGACGACATTGTGGCGGCCCTGCAAAGTGTAGCAGAAGAATTGGCTGGTGCAGGCGTTGTTGTAGAAGCAGAAAGAGCATAATGACAACATACACCATTCTTGACACTACTGTTTACGGTACACCTTCCGGCAACTATGACGGGTCAAGTCAAGATTGGATAAGTGATGCACGGCTGGCCAGCAATTATTATCGTGGCCAAGGCGGGGTACAAACTGTGCTTTTTGATGTTACTGACTTTGAAGGCACCATGATTCTTGAAGCCACGTTGGATTCTGATGCAGTCAGTGCCGCTTGGTTTGAAACTTTTGTGTACGGTGATGGCTCAACAACCCCACTCACAGACTACCACCCCCAAACTGTTGCAGGTAATTTCACCTGGATGCGTGTGCGTGTGGAAGGTTTTTCGGGCGGTGTTATTAACACAGTGACTATAACTTACTAAACATGAACTCAGCAAACACAGTTTCTGTTGACTTTGATATCGACACTACAGATGCTTCCGCAAAACTTGGGGTGCGTGTGCTTGTTGACCATCAAGTGGTGTATGAAAATTCACACGTGACAGAGACCTGTCATTTTTCATACAATGGCATCAACGATGATGAAGACCAAGAACATGAGTTGATTATTGAATTGTTTGGCAAATTGCCCGGACATACAGTGATCAATGATGCTGGGGAAATTGTCAAAGACGCCATGATCACAGTGAGCAATGTGCAATTTGACCAGGTCTTGGTTGAACAGGCATTTTTAGATGTCACCCAGTATCATCACGATTTTAATGGTACACAGAGCCCATCAGTTGTTGAATTCTTTGGTGCAATGGGCTGTAATGGACAGGCTCGAATGAAATTTACCACTCCCATTTATCTCTGGCTGTTAGAAATAATGTGACGCTAAATACTCATTATGAGTACGATCGTTATCATGCCGGGTGGATTCCACCCTTTCCACGCAGGCCATGCGGCCCTGTACAACAGCGCAAAACGAGCATTTCCCGACGCTGATGTGTTTGTTGCGGCCACAAACGACACAAGTTCAAGACCTTTTCCTTTTGCTGTGAAAGAAAAACTGGCCAAACTGGCCGGGGTAGATGCCGGCCACTTTGTACAAGTCAAATCACCTTTTCAAGCAAAAGAAATCACCAGTAGATTTGATCCCGAAAAGGATCATTTGATTTTTGTGCGGTCAGAAAAAGACGCTGACAAACCACCACAAGCGGGCGGTGTAAAGAAAGATGGCAATCCTGCATACCTACAACCACTCTTGGGTGCTACAAAACTAGAACCATTTTCAAAACGTGCTTACATGGCCTACTTGCCTACTGTGGAGTTTGGCCCTGGCATGACAAGTGCCACAGAAATTCGCACAGCCTGGCCTACACTGAATCCCAAGCGTAAGACTGCTCTAGTAATGAGTCTGTACCCTAAAACACAAAAGAATCCCAAGTTGGTTGCCAACGTGGTCAAGATGTTGGACACCGCCATTGGCACAGAACTTGATGAAGGCAAAGACATTAATCCTCAAATGATTGATATGTTTTATCGCCCGGTACAGAACAGTCGTGGTCGCAGAGTGGTCGCCCGCAATATTCCTGCTAGTGCATTGGATCGTTTGCTTGAAAAACTCAGTGACAAATATCAAGTGCCTGTTGAAAGTTTTGAATGGCAAGAAGCAGATCCAATGGACGAAAATCAAGGCTTTGCGGCCACACTGGAAAACAATGGACAAACTGCCGGAACTCCTGCCATAGGTGGCATGTGGGCAGGATATCAACAACGAGAAAATCAACCTGTGGCCGAAGACTACATGGCAGAAAAGCGATCATAATGCTGATCTGTGAAGTTGCCAGTCTTGAAGAAAGTTCAGGCTCCGGCCTCGACGGCAGTTTCACTAGAGATCTTGTGTTCAGCAAATTCTGGCTCATGCACGAACTGGCACAAATACAGCCACACATCAGCACAATGTACATACTGGGTTCCTGGTATGGAAATCTTGCCATGTACTTGCGTCGTTATCCCCGGGTGCAGGTAGATCGCATCATCAACGTGGAAACCGATCCCGAACGACTCAACACCGGCAAACGCATACTGGATCAAATGGGTGCTGGCAATGTTGAACACATGCTGAAAGACGCCAACGAACTGAACTATCAACTGTTGGACAGTGCAGGTGCAGTGGTCAATACCAGCCTGACTGAAATGCCCAGTACTGCCTGGTTTGAACACATTCCCGCTGGCACACTGGTAGTACTTCAAGCCCGTGATCACAATCCAGATCAGCAGTTCCGCGGTGCCAAGGATATTGAACGCAAATTCCCCCTGAGTCAAGTGCTGTATTCGGGCGGCATGGCATTGCAAGACCCTGAAACTGCGTACACACGTTTCATGACGATTGGCCGAAAATAACTAGGAAAAAATCTCCGGGTGTGCTATACTCTGTAAATAATACACAACTTTTATGGAGTAAACATGGCAGACGCCCAACCAACAACAAAACCGCCCACTGACCCTGCGGCAACCAATCAACAAAATATTCAAGTCAACATTGACTATTTGAGAACCACACGAGTGCATATCTGTATGCCTTGCTATGGTGGTCAACTTACTGAAAGCACATTCATGAGTTATATCAAATGGTCAAATACTGCTCGTCAATTGGGCCTGGATTGGACTGTGGAAACCATGACCAACGAAAGCCTGATCAGCCGGGCCAGAAACACACTCACTGCCAAGTTTTTGCACAACAAAGAAAGCACACACTTGATGTTTATCGACGCTGACATTGGCTGGGAGCCATGGCATCTGTTGGTCATGCTGGACGCACAAAAAGACGTCATTGGCGGATTATATCCAATGAAAAGTTTGCCAGTGAAATGGTGTGTAAACGGCTTGCCAGGTGTTGCAGAAGACCCTAACAGTTCTCTAGTAGAAGTAAGTAAAACAGGCACAGGCTTTTTGTTAATGAAGCGTGATGTGTTTGAAAAACTAGACTCACATCCTGCTGTACGTGCATTTGCCAATGATATTGGCCTGCCTGCAGAACTAAATCAGTACATGAAAACCTACTTTGACACCGCAGTCCGCGAAGGTCGCTACTACTCAGAAGACTGGACATTCTGTGAAAACTGGCGCGATCTTGGTGGTCAAGTCTGGGTTGACAAACGTGTGTTGTTGCGTCACACCGGAACTTATGTGTTCGATGGCAACGCACAAGAACAAGTGTACCGGGACCTCAAAGCCATCTTTGAACCACAGACCGCTAGTATTGTTGCCGCAGACCAGGGCCAAGTTGCATTGATCTCACAAGGTGGCCATGCCATTCCCGAACAGGTGCTAAAAGCCGAGCCTGTAGCGGAAGTTGTGGCCTCTAGCAAGAAAAAACCCAAGAAAGTAGCCAACAGCAAGTAACGGTAAATAAGAGTTCAATGAATATACTAGAACTGGACTCTTATAATCTTGCTGATGCTGTAAAGTTTCACAATCGTTTGAACCCTCGAATTTGGGGTTCTGAAGAGCATCTGCGACCCGAGGTGCAAAGCCGACTACTTGAAATAGCCGAATACTTTCAGGAGTTTTTGGGGGTGCCCGATCTAGATGTGCAAGACATCACCATATCCGGGTCAAATGCTGCCTACTCCTATACCCGGCACAGTGACATTGATCTGCACCTGGTGGTCAACATGCCACCGGATCCAGTTTATCAAGAACTGTTCAATGCCAAAAAATACGAATTCAATGACACTCACAACATAAAGATCGGTGGCGCTGATGTGGAACTGTATGTGCAACCTGCAGATCAAGCGCATCACAGTCAAGGTATCTACTCCATCAAAAACAATGACTGGATTCAAGTACCGCAACGCAAACGTGCTAGAATTGACGATGCCTGTGTGCGTGACAAAACCAGTGATCTAGATGCCAGAATTCACCGAGCCATCAAATCGGGCAACGCAGAGGCCATCAGTAGTTTGTGGCAAAAGATCCGGAGCATGCGCCAGTCAGGTCTGGAACAGCATGGCGAGTTTGGTTGTGAAAACATCACGTTCAAATTGTTGCGTAACAATGGCTGTATACAAAAACTAAAAACCGCCTTGAATCAAGCAAGAGATCGTGAACTCAGTCTGGCTGAACTGGCTCGTCCAAAGCAACGTGTGCATTATGGCTTTGGCAACGGTGAAGTTGATGAAGCCAGCCTGGCTGACATGCGAGCTGCATTCCAAAACGAACTCAAACCACTAGTAGAACCTGACAAAGAAAAAGTCTATCGCAGTCGTGACGAGTATATACAGGCTGAAAAACTTAAGGCCCGCCAACAAGAAATTGCCAAGGAACTGGTACACACCAAGCCTAGACCATGGCCTGCAGGTGTCAGTGAAAGCCCTGATGGTGTGGATCCCACCACCAAGATGTTCCTGGAACAGCCTACAGACGAATCTCCTGATGGTGTGAATCCTACCACCGCCATGTTCTTGACCGAAGTTGACACAGAGTCAGTGGTACAAGAGTTTATCCAACACACCGCCGAGCGTCTAGGTATCCGACACATACCTGAAATCATCATACATCATGACCCGGACTGGTCAGAGTCGAATCATTCGTTTGGCATGTATGTGCCCGACCAGCACAAACTACACGTAAGTCTAGGTGATAGACACCTGTTGGACGTATTGCGTACCACAGCACATGAACTGTGTCATTGTGCCCAACACGAATCAGCACCCTTGCCTGACAATGCAGGCGACACTGGCAGTTCATGGGAGAACGAAGCAAATGCTGTGGCCGGTATCATCATGCGTGACTTTGCTAACAGTCATCCAGAATATTTCCAACAAAATTCTATCAAAGAATCAGCGTCCGGATATATTCCCACAAAAGCACAGGCTCGTGATCCAAGATATAGCATGGCATTGACTGTGGATATCAAGCCAGGGCAAGTGGGCAAGGAAGCCAACAAACTGGCCTTGCACACAGGCAAGAACGGCGAGCCGGCACTGTTAATGAAGTCGGCCAACCTGCAAGAAAGCCTGGCCGCAGAGTTTGCCTTGTTTGAGTCTCAAGACCTATTTGAAATCAACATGGGAAGCAAGAACCTACGTCGAGAGGCTGCCAAGACAGGTGCCATTGCCGGCATGGAATTTGAAATGATTGTGCCCAATGTGGAAGGCGGCAGCGGTGACGCCGACCAGGAGCCTGACTATGACTACGACCAACGTTGCCGTAGCATACAGGACGCATATGACTTTTTCTATGATGGTGACTGGAATAGCCGACGCAGTTGCGACGAGATGCGTGACAGCATGCGAGACGACTATACGGAATGGTTGGACGAAAAGATTGCCAGCGACTGGGACAGTGGGGGCGAAGAATACGTATATCAATGGGTTAAAGAAAACGTAGACGAGTCAGAGTGGAATCCAGAGGACAAATCTGATTTGGAACGTACAGAAGCCCTGGAAGAATATGCTGCCAATGTTCATGCAGATCCTGTTAGTGATCAATATCAATCAGCCTACGAAGAGTTCCGCGAAGAAAATCAAGAAAGTTATGACGAAAGCGACTGGTTGGATGATGCAGACCTAAGTAACATGAGCGAAATTGAAAATGCCTACAGCATGAGTTGGCCACACTGGAGCGACCCCCAGAGTGGTGGCGAAGCCAGCATTGAAGATGTAGCACAGGAATTTGAAAATGCCATAGGTCGCGATGTCAGAGCCAGTGGCAACTATCACTCAGGTAGTGTGCTCCGTCCCAGTCCAACTCAAATACGCTATGTTGTGGAACCTGACGGCAGCCTGGAGCCAGATGATCCCAACGATCAAGGCCTGGAGTTTGTGAGCCCACCCTTGCCCATTGATGAAATACTTTCGGACCTGAACAAGGTCAAGGCCTGGGCCAAGGAATATGGTTGCTACACCAATGATTCCACAGGCCTGCACATCAACATCTCAGTGCCCAACTACAGCAGAGAAAATCTGGACTTTGTTAAGTTGGCATTATTAATGGGCGACAAGTACGTGTTAGACGCCTTTGGTCGAAGCGGTAATACCTATGCCAAGTCAGCCTTGGACATTGTGAAACGTCATGTGCGTGACAATCCTGAAGGTGCCGCAGCCTTGCTGGACAAGATGAAGGGCAACTTGGATCAGTTGGCTACCAAAGCCATACACTCAGGTATCACCAGCAAGTACACAAGTATCAACACCAAGGACGGACATATTGAATTCCGCTCACCGGGCGGTGACTGGCTGGATCAAAACTTTGATCAGATTGAAAATACCCTGTTGAGATTTACCGTGGCCATGAGTGCGGCCTTGAACCCCGAAATGTATCGTCAAGAGTACTTGACCAAGTTGTACAAGTTGTTGAGTGAAAACAACAAAGATGTTGACACCATCAAATACTTCAGTGACTATGTGGCCGGCAAGATTCCCAAAGCCGCACTGCGTAGTTTTATCAAACAAGCACAACTACAACGCAATATCAAGCGTGGCAAGACTGGTGATCAAAAGATGTGGTGGAAGGTCTATAAAGACGGCAAGAATGCTGGCCGATACGGTTCTACAGTGGAAGTGGTTGCCACAAGCGAAAAGGAAGCAATTGAAAAGGCTGCTAAGGAGTGGGGCGAACCACTCTTGGTCAACACTCTGGCTCGAATGGATGCTGAAGTGTTACGGCCCTACGAAGACAAACCTGGCAGCGGAACCTACGAATTATATAACAAACAAACTGGCGACGCTGTGCCCGACACTGAATTCTCTAGTCGCAACAATTCAGATTTGGCTACCAGATTACAAGACTACATTGATCATGGTCAGCATGGCATGAGCCCTATAGACGCTAGTTTTGCGTTTGGTGTTAGGCCTGTGGCAGACTCCGGTGCTGATCAAGGTACCCTGTCTAACAGTCTGCGACCCACCGGTCCTGGACCTTGGGAAATCTACAACAGAGCGACTGGTAACTCGGCTGCTAACCTCAGTGTAGACGGCCAACCCATAACTGATCGTGCTCAAGCACAACGCATGGCCATGGGAAGTATTGCCGCTGGACAGCACGACAATTATGGCGTGAGAACCAGAGGCACACTTAGTGGGGCCAACATAGGCACACAAACCGACATGGAAAACCGCTTGGGTATGCCCAGTCAATCAGAGGACGCCAACTATGCAGTTGTGGATCGCCAAACTCTTGATCCTGTGTTTAGATTCCGTGCAGTGGATAGAGACCAGGCCAACAGAATATATGGTCTTTGGCTGGCAGCCGCAGGCCTGCCCCAAACCACCGAAGACTATGGATTCCAAGAGATTCGATCCAATCGATCCAATAGCAACTGGCGCATAGTCTACAGTGCCACTGGAGAAACGCTCAACACTGTGAGTGGCGCCAGCCGCGATCAGGCCGTGGCCGTACTACAGGACACAGCCCGTAGAAACGGTGTTCGTGCTGACATGTTGAGCCTGCAGCCTGCGCCAGCCTCGGCACAGAACTTCCCACAAGACAGAACTGATGGCCGCAACACGGATTACTCATTTAGAGACCTGTTCGGCACCAACACCACAGCAGATCAACAGCAGGGTGGCATAGTTGATATAGCACCCGATGTAGCACAGAACTTTGGCGGTCAGTTCTCGGGACAGTGGCGCATCTTGGATGGCGATACTGGCACTGAATTGTGGAGATTCCGTGGTGTAGGTAACAGTCAAGCAGATGCCAACAGAATAGCCTACACATGGTTGCAACAGAATGCTCCAGATTCCGACTTTAGAGAAATAGAAGTGGTACCGGTCATGACGGAATCCTTAACTCAAGGCGTGGCGGAAGACGCTTTAAGCGAAATTGCAGCCATGCCGGCCCATCAGTTCGCAGGCGGTAAGGACATGCTGGGTATGTATCAAAAGCCGGCAAAAAAAAATCTAAAGCCTTTGCCCGGCGGCACTGATCTACAGTATGCAATTGTAAAAGGGACACATTTCTATGGTACTATTGTGCAGATTGTGGATCCAGGCATGCCAGGCATTACCCGCCCCCAAGTTGTGGCTGTGCTGAACCTAGACTCAAGCAGTTTGCCCAACACGGTGCAGGTGGGATCGATCACAGTGGACGAAGACTATCGTGGCCGTGGCCTGGCCCGAGCCCTGTACGGCATTGTGTTGACCATCATGCAAAAGAATCTTGTGAGCGGGTCATCACAAACACCCGGAGGTCGACGAAACTGGATGAGCCTGGCCTCCATACCCGGAGTTGAAGTCGAGGGCCTGGTGCGAATCCCCAACCAAATCTTTGACCTGGAACGAACTGCCACAGTCTCGCCGCAATGGCGAAAATACGCTGATCGAACCATGGACCAGATCATGGAACTGGGCGGGCAGTTTTATCATAAAGACAACAACAGCACGTATTGGCTGTTTGATGTTGTGCCTGGCAAGGGTAGTCTGCAACCGGCGGTTCGCAATGCATTAAGCAAACTGTATGGCTATGATTCTGACGCCCTACTAATGGCCAAGTGGACCGGTGCATGATATGATCCTAACAGACCTATTTGAATCCCAGGAAATACACAACCAAGATCGACTGGATCAGGTGCTGGCACGTTGTATTGAATTAATACATGAAAAAAATCACGCCAATCCCAAAAAATACGGCCGGGTGGCTGCCTGTATCATTGACATGAAAAACCGCAAGGTGTTCGGCATCAACTTACCCGGGCCCAACGGTACACGTCGCCACGCAGAGCGTGTGGCCATAGACGCCTATCACAAACGCTATGGCAAGATCCTGCCTGGTGCTATCATTGTCACAACCCTGAGTCCTTGCAATAGGGATATGGAGGAACGTGATGGTCCCAGTTGTCAAGACCTGTTGTTGCAGGCCGGCATTGAAAAAGTCTATTCAGGCTACATGGATCCCTCACAACACAGTGAACACCCGTTCACCGAAGAAACCACCCAAAATGATGACCTGTGGAGAAGATGCAAAGAATTTAGTGATAGTTTTGTACATGATGACTTGACCGAGAGTGAGCATCAACACCTGGATGCTGACCAAGTGCTTGACTATGTCAAACGTGCTCATGCTCCAGAAGCGTTTGACATTGAATACAGCATAACTGATCATCCCAAGTGGGAATTAAAAACTATTCCGCTATCACAACTGAACTTGGACCCTGATGGCGAAGAACCGGATCCTTACAATCGTGTGAACTGGGTGGACAATGACAAAGTTCAAGAATTGATACCACAAATTGAAGCAGTATTAAAACGTATGCCCATTGTGGTTGATCCTTCAGGTTGGATCATTGATGGCAACCATCGTGCCATGGCCGCTGTGGAAGCAGGACTGACCAATGTGCCTGCTCTGGTGCCTGTCAAGCCGGATGTGGCAGAAGGCAAACAACCAGGAAAGTCAGTGACTGATGCCATACAAAAAGTATTGCCTATAGCACAAGAAATATGGTTCCATGGCAGTCGTGCTACAGGAAAGCATCGCAGAAACAGCGATACTGATATCTTGGTAGTTGTGCCCGATGACCTTGTGGGCAATCAGTATCTTGCAGTGGTAAGAACACTTCAAAAACTTTCCTCTATTTTTGACAATTATGACATACAGCCCACTAAGTCAGGAACTAACATACACCGTATAGCACAAGAAGAAGGGCAATTGCTTTGGTCCAACAAGCAAGACATGGCAGAGAATTTTGCTGATGGCCGAGTCAAAGGCAAGAGTCGCCCTGGGCGTGTGAAACGTGCAGGTGCCAGTTGTGACGGAAGTGTAACAAGCCTACGTGCCAAGGCCCGTAAGTACGGCGGCGAGCGTGGCAAAATGTATCACTGGTGTGCCAACATGAAGGGTGGCAAAAAATGAGAGTTACAGATATTATCTTAGAAGCATTTGACCAACCCTATGCGTTTAGATGGGAAAACAATGACGACCTCGATCCTGATCTTGATCCTCGATATGATGCGTTAGCAAGACTGCCGGATGGCACCAATCTCACAATCAATTTCTACACTGACTCTGATGTGGCCGACAACGAAGATTGGATTGTGGAATTTTGGCGTGGGAATCGTTTGGACATTTCCGGAGCCGGTGATGCTCAGCGTGTGTTTGCCACAGTGTTGACCGCAATTGGTCAATTCATAGAAATGGAACAGCCTGAAACTCTGCGTTTCACAGCCGACAAAGATGTTGAGCCCGGACAGAAAGCCATGAGCCGAAGCAATCTGTATGATCGCCTGGTACAACGCTATGCTCAGGCCTGGGGTTATAGATTGGATCGCAGTGACATGGCCAATACAACAGTTTATTTACTATACCGAATAAGATGATACCATACCAAAATAGCCACCGAGGCTCACAGTACAATTTGCAGGAATCAGTTGCACCCGGATTCCATGTGTACCAGGCACGAGTCAAAGTCAAAAATGAGTTGTACACCAACTCCATGGACGTGGCTATCTTTGCCAAGAACCCTGCCATGGCACGTCAACTGCTGATGGCACAGTATGGCAAGGATTCAGTGATCACCGCCGTGGTACAAATTGCATAAAAGTTATAGGCATATATTTTGCTAAATATCTCATGCGTACCGAATTTGTCATGGCCCTAACTGATATCAACTGTGACTGGTCAGGCGACCCCCCACGCTACAGATGTTATGTCAACGACGAATTGTTTACCGAGCGCACTTGGATCTGGACTGAAAACTATCTAGAAGAACAATTACAAATACTGGCCAAGCCTGGTGAATATCAAATACGCTACGAATTGGTTGACACCGGCCATGCAAAACTAACCGCCAACAACTTTAGAATCACACTGGGTTCAGCCACAGTGGACCAAACCGGCTGCGTAACTATTCAGGAGTCAGATTATGAAAATGCATGAAATCATGGAAACCGCGTCTGCAGGTACTAGTTGTGCAGGTGGTGTAGCACCTGTTGCCATGCCCTTGGGCATGATCTCAAGAAATGGCGGAAGCATGCTCACAGGTAAATATGTAACGAGTTCGGATCCCACACCCAACACGCCCAAGGAATACAAAAGGAACAAACATGCTCGCGGACAGTTTAAAAATTCTATTAGCAACTGAATACGCTTTCAGTATCAAGGCACAACTGTTCCATTGGAATGTGGAAGGTCCTGACTTTGCACAACTGCACGAGTTTTTTGGCAACTTATACGAAGAAGTCTACAACAACAGTATAGACAAAACAGCAGAATACATACGTGCGCTGGGCGACTATGCCCCTGGTAGTTTTGAACGTTTTAGTGAACTAAGCATTATTAAAGGACAAACCAAGATCCCACGTGCCCGTCTCATGATTGAAGAACTGTTGGCCAACAACAACCAACTGCTTGATCTACTCAACAAAACATTTGCCACGGCTGAACAAGAAAACCAGCAAGGCATTGCAAATTTTATAGCAGAACGCATTGATGCTCAGCAGAAGCATGCGTGGATGCTGAGAAGTTTCTTGAAAGATGAGCGAGCATGACGGATCCAATCTATCGTATAATCGAGCGCCTGGCCTTGATTGAGGGTAAGACTACCCCAGTCTCAGTCCGGCACGGCTTGAATCAACAACAAAAAGGTGTGCCACAGTTGCCGGCCTTGTTCAAGCCAACAGATATCAGTACCACATTGACCAAGAAGCCCTATCAGAAACATCCTGCAGATGGATACATGGTAGGAGACTCAGTAGAACCTCGCAAGCCAAGTCTTGAAGAAGCCATGCAAGAAGTTGAAGAAGACATGATCAGCCGAGTCAAGCATCAGTTTGCTGACTATCTTGAGAAGTTAGAAAAACAAAATCATCTTGACAGTCATTTAGTTAAAAAAGCCAAGCACGATCTTGAAATTGGCGATGATGGCGAAGTTGATGAGCAAGATGAAGAAGATGCTGCCGACAGTGAAGAAGAATTTGGCAGTGATGCTAGTGACGACTTGGATAGTGATGATGACAGCGACGAAGTTGATGAAAATGCCACATGGGATCAAGATGTACAACCCATTGGTGATCCTGCTGATACAGAAGTAGCACACGGTGTTGAAGATCACATAGCAGCCGATGTTGCCGAACCTGCGGCACCCATGAGTGAAGCACCTGTAAGAACATACACCCTAGAAGACGGTACCAGTTTAGAGTGCTGGGGCGACGATGAGTCAGGTTACGAAGTTCGTCATGGCGAGCGCAGTTTACCCACACGTTTTCCCCGCATTGACCATGCTGACATGGCAGTGCGACTGTTTCAAAAGCGCAGACAGAAACAGGACTTGTCTCAAGATTACATAGAAGAACGATAATATGATAGTAGACCAATTATTTAATCCCAAGCCTCTCAAAGAAAACGGTCCATATGACTTGCCGGGTATTGACTATGACCGCCCAGGTGACGCACCACGCCGGCCAAGACCACAGGGTAGCAATACTCCAAGACGTCATCCTGATGATCCTGACTTCATGGATCCAGACCAACGTAGAATCCGTGCCGACCAGGCACGTGTTAAAAAAGCGCAAGATGAATACCACGCCAAGAAGAAACCGGTAAACGAAGCCCGGCTCATGGAAGATCCCATCTATCGCAGATTCAAACGTGTGGGTCAATACATTAGTGAACAAAAACTAACTGAACCAGAAATCTTACAAATCTTTTCTGATGCCGAAGCAGGCATGACCGACAAGGCCACAGGTGCCAACCGTACCTTTGTAGGCCGTGGCAAAGATGTCACAGTAGACTTTGCCAAAGATGTTGCTGGTGCATTAAAAGGTGTCTGGAGCGGTATACAAAGTTCTGTACCTGTGGCCGCAGTTGATGTAGCATATGACCAAGCCACTGACGCCCTGGCCAATCTAACAGGTGGCCAAAAAGGTGCAGTAATGACTGCGATCAACAAGTATCGCAACCTTGCAAAACAGTATCCCAAGACCGCTGGCCTGGCCAAAGCAGCCTTGGTTGGTATTACTGGCTTGGCCACAGGCGGCGCAGGCCTGCCAGCGGTGGCTGCTTTGGTCTATGGTTTAGATAGTGCAATCAAGGGCGAGAAGTTTTCAGATATTGCACTCAAAGCCGGCGGTGCAGCCGCAACAGCCTGGGCTGGACAAGCCATATACGGTGGTGCCACACAAACAGGACCTGCTGATACTAACGCATTCACCAATGTTAACAACATGGGCGATCACACTGGTGAGTATGTGAGCATGCCTGATGGATCCGATACCGTAAGCCCATTGGTTGCACCGACTCCAGACCTTGCAACATACACAGTACAACCAGGTGATAAACTCAGTGTAATTGCCGATCGTTTCAATACCTCGGTGGCTGAACTAAAAGGATTGAATCCACAATTGGCCGCCGCAAGTGGTGCCACAGGTGGGCAAGGTCTAAATCCTGACGTTATCTTCCCTGGACAACAGATCACATTGCCGCCTGGCACACCCGGTGCAGATGTGTATGCAGGTGGAGTTGGTACCAATGCCAACACCATGGCTGACATTGCTCAAGGACAGGTTCCCAACAGCGCAATCACACAGGGTATGGCTGCCAGAAATGCAGTGAAAGAATCCATCAAGTATCGTGCAAGAATTTTGCCTGCTGACCGATTGATTGATCAGAAAGCCACAGTGCTGAATTGGGCCTTGAGTGAAAGCGTTGGTCGTAAGAGCAAGAGTGTTAATTTAACCACTATTGGAACTTACACAGTGTTTGAAAACATTGATCGATATCGCCTGGCTCTGCTTGAAGCAACACAACCGGGTCGTCCAGACTTGCCAGATCAATATGCTCCAGCCATGTCAGGTGGCGCAGGGGTACCGTCCAAGCCCGGCTTGATCGGTCGTGGTCTCAACTGGTTGGACCGAGGTGTTAAAAAAGTTGGCGGCGCATTAAGCAACTTTGGACATCAATTTACCACCAACGTCACCAAAGAAAAACTCAAGATGAACTGGCATCAGGCCGGCAAGCCCAGTGATTCAGATCAATTGGCCGCATGGTTGGTTGGCCAAGGTGTGCCACAGACTGTAGTGACCAGTGTGTTTGGCAAGATGGGTATTCCTTACACAGCACCGGCCTCACAGGCAACAGCACAACCCACAGCACAACCTACTGCGCCGGCGGTGGGTGGTGCGCAAAGAACATCCAACAGTGGCAGCATCAACCCTGCCACTGGTAAAGCATTTACAGGTGATGAAATACGTGCTAAATTTGGTTTCACAGATCCTGCACCGACGCCAACTGCTGCCACAGACACAGTACCTGGTGCAACAGCACCCTCTGCTGTATCAGCGCCTGGTGCAACAGCCGCGACCGGTGGCAAGTTTCCCGGAGAAGATCCGAAAGGACCTGGCTATGTTGGCCGTAGAGAAGCGGCTCGTCGTCAAGCCGCACGGGCCGCAACAGCAGGCAAACCAGCCACGCCAAATTTTGCTCAACAAGGCGGCGGATACAAGAGTGTGAACTATGCTCCTAATATCAAAACTGGTGTTAGTTTGCCTAAGCCAACTGCACCGGCGGCAACAACAGCACCAGCAGACACTGTTGGAACCTATAATAAAAAAACTGGAGCGGCAACATTAGGCGGCAAACCAATGATCGCTGCCAAAGATTTACCTCCAAATATCCAGAAACAACTCAGCGGGATAAAAGAAGCATTGACTCAGCCTGTAGCAGAACTGTTACAAATGGTTGAGACCAAAGAAGATGTGCAACGTATCAAACAGTTTGTTGATCAAACATTTGCCCGATATGGTGCTGTGAATGAATCAGCATTTGATTTGCGCAATCAGATACTTGAGCATGTGACACAAGTCGGTGCTCAACGTCGTAGAGAACACAGCCAGCAAGTGGCCCACTAACTCAGCCTTAGGACCGAGTGGGCGGCTTCTGCCTGGGCCAAAGGATTCGCTACCCGGCGGCCCAAAACGAGCATATACACGTTGACATCTCCTAAACATCTGTGTTATAATAGTGTTTTAGGAGATTTCTCTATGTCAGCAAAAACATTCAACGGCGATCAAAAGATCAAACTCACCCAAATCATCAACGAAGGCATGCAGGTCATGCACGAAATTGATACCTTGCAGGGTGGTCTCAATGACACCATCAAAGCCATTGCAGAAGAACTAGAAGTCAAACCTGCTATTTTGAAAAAGGCCATCAAACTGGCACACAAAGCAGAGTTTGGTAAAGAAAAACAAGATCACGAAACGCTGGAAACTATTTTGGAGACTGTGGGCAAAACTCTGTAATGTATTCTGTATTTCAACACTGGGATCCGTTAAAGGTATGCGTTATAGGTACGAGTTACCCGCCGGAATTTTATAGATGGATCTAACATGATAAAATTTCCTATTAAACCGTTTCAAGGCAAAGTGTGCTTGTCTCCATTTGTGATGATTGAGGTCGCGCTGGATGGTAGTGTTCGTATGTGCGGTTGCTCGGGATGGCTTCCTACGGTAGTAGGCAATCTTAAAGAAAACACGCTAATCTCTATTCTGGCATCTACTGAAGCACAAGAGATTAGACAAAGTATTATTGATGGGACATTTCAATATTGTAATGAAAAATTATGCGGAGTAATTACTAGCAACCTATTAAATGAATTGGATACTGTACCGCCTAATGTAAAAAAGCTGATGAACGATGCTAGACAATTTGAAATGCCGCATCATATTAGTTTTCAAGGCGATCGTACATGTAATCTAAGTTGCCCTAGTTGTCGCACTGGTATTATAAAAACATCAGACGAAGAAATAGAGCATCAAACCCAAATAGGAAAATTAATTTCTGCAAACTTGTTTTCGGCACCTAATGATCAAAGAATAATACTAGAAGTTAGTGGCACTGGAGAGTTATTTGCCAGCGATTTATTAATGTCGTTTGTTAATTCAATTGACAAGGCAAAATTTCCTAATTTTAAATTACACATCGGGACCAACGGATTGTTATGCCCGGACCGTTGGAATAGAATTTCAAATATTGAATCGTGTGTAGAGAAAGTCACAGTATCCATTGACGCTTCTCAACCCCAAACATATGAACGTATTAGACGAGGCGGTCGCTGGGGCGATATTCTAACTGCTATGAAATTTTTACAACACAAAAAACATTTGCTTGGTATAAAATTACATACAAGGATGATTGTCCAACAACAAAATTATAAAGAAATAAAAGAATTTTATGATCTATGTCAAACATTTGATGTAGATGTAGTTGAATATTCAAGAGTTACAAACTGGGGTACCTGGTCAAAATTTGATTTTAAAACACACGATGTATTTCAACAAGATCATTTAGAATTTAGTCAAGCAAGAGCCGCTATTGATTCAGTTAAAAACTTGCCAGGGGTTTGGTTTGCTGGTTTATAAATCCAATGCGTTTACCAGCATAAATATTCTTGAGTCGCTCACTTTAAGAGCATGTATCATGGCCGACCAGCCACAAGTGGAGAAAAATTGAGTTATATTGACGCACTATTTGATCGTGAACACGATCGCATTCACACAGTAGAACGCCGCAATGGCGAACGGGTTTATCGAGAATATCCAGCAAACTATATTTTCTATTATGATGACCCCAGAGGAAAATTTCAAAGTATCTATGGCACACCCGTATCAAGATTTAGTACAAGAAACAACAAAGAGTTCCGCAAGGAAGTCCGTGTTCACAACCATAAGCCGATTTATGAAAGCGACATCAATCCCATCTTTCGATGCCTTGAAGAAAACTACAAAGACCAGGATGCGCCTGAACTTCACACAGCGTTTTTTGACATTGAGGTGGCATTTGATAAAGATCGCGGCTTCTCACCTGTATCGGACCCTTTTAATCCCATTACTGCGATTTCAGTCTATCTAGACTGGTTGGATCAATTGGTCACACTTGCTGTGCCTCCTCGACATCTCAGTTGGGAGACAGCACACGAACTAGTACGGGACTTTGAAAACACAATCTTGTTTGAAGATGAAGCAGACATGATCAAAACATTTCTGGACTTAATTGATGACGCAGATGTGTTGAGTGGTTGGAATTCAGAAGGCTATGATATTCCTTATACTGTCAACAGATGTGTGCGAGTTCTGTCAAAAGACGACACACGTAAGTTTTGTTTATGGGGACAACTGCCCAAGAAGCGGGTGTTTGAACGCTTTGGTGCAGAGAATGAAACATATGACTTGATTGGTCGTGTGCATATGGACTATATGCAACTGTATCGCAAGTACACTTATGAAGAACGTCACTCATATAGTTTGGATGCCATTTGTGAATACGAACTGGGTGAGCGCAAAACGCAGTTTGAAGGCACCTTGGACAGTTTGTACAATCAACACTTTCGCACATTTATTGAATACAACCGCCAAGACACCATGTTGATTGGCAAGTTAGATAAGAAACTACGCTTCTTGGATCTAGCCAACGAACTGGCACATGCCAATACTGTATTATTGCAAACTACTATGGGTGCCGTAGCAGTGACCGAACAGGCCATTATCAATGAAGCACATGAGCGTGGCATGGTTGTGCCTAACCGCAAGCAACGCCTTACAGACGAAGACACACAAGCCGCTGGCGCTTATGTGGCCTACCCCAAGAAAGGTGTGCATGAATGGATTGGATCAGTTGACATTAACAGTCTATATCCATCAGCAATTCGTGCCATGAATATGGGTCCAGAGACTGTGGTGGGACAACTGCGCCAGACCATGACTGATCACTTGATTAAGGCCAACATGGCCAAAGGACAGAGTTTTGCGGCGGCCTGGGAAGGTATCTTTGCCAGTTTAGAATACACTGCCGTGATGAATCAAGAGCGTGGCACTGAAATTACCATTGACTGGGAGTCAGGTGAGGAGAGTGTGCATTCAGCCGCAGAGATCTGGAACATTATTTTTGATTCAAACCAACCTTGGATACTCACTGCTAATGGTACTATTCTCTCATTTGAGAAAAAGGGCATTATTCCTGGCTTGTTAGAGCGTTGGTACCGCGAACGTCAAGAACTACAGGCTCGAAAAAAGGACGCAAAAGATGCCAAAGAAATTGCATTCTGGGACAAGCGACAACTGGTTAAGAAGATTAACCTCAACAGTCTCTACGGGGCTATTCTTAACCCGGGCTGTAGGTTCTTTGACAAACGTATTGGACAGTCAACGACACTTACTGGTCGTTCGATTGCCCGGCACATGGACGCTTATCTTAATGAGTGTATCACAGGCGAATACGACCATGTGGGAAAAGCAGTTATATATGGTGACACAGACTCGTGTTACTTCAGTGCTTGGCCAGTCCTCAAGAAAGAAGTGGAAGAAGGCCGGATGGCATGGTCAAAAGAAGCGTGTATTCAACTGTATGACAGCCTTGCTGAACAAGTCAACGACAGTTTCCCAGCCTTCATGGAACAGGCGTTTCACTGCCCCCGAGACATGGGTGCATTGATCCGGTGTGGTCGTGAAACTGTGGCAGATCGTGGCCTGTTCATTACCAAGAAGCGTTATGCTGTGAATGCTATTGACATTGAAGGCAAACGACTGGACGTCAACGGTGCCATTGGTAAAACCAAAGCCACAGGCTTAGACTTGAAGCGTAGTGACACTCCCCGAGTGATTCAGGACTTCTTGTTGGAAATTCTAAATAAACTGCTTGCTGGTGCAGGTAAAGATGAGATTGTGGAACGTATCAGAGAATTCAAGTATGAATTCAAAGAGCGCCCGGGTTGGGAGAAAGGCTCACCTAAACGTGTGAACAACTTGACCAAGTACCAAGCAGAGGAAACTCGATTGGGAAAAGCCAACATGCCAGGTCATGTGCGAGCCGCAATCAACTGGAACAACATGCGCCGGATGAATGGCGACAACTACTCGATGGCGATTGTGGATGGCATGAAAACTATTGTGTGTAAACTCAAGTCAAATGCATTGGGTTGGACTTCAATTGGTTATCCCACAGATGAACAACGCCTGCCTACTTGGTTCACTGCATTGCCGTTTGATGACGGAGAGATGGAGGCCACTGTGGTGGATGGCAAAGTTGACAACTTGTTGGGCGTGTTGGATTGGGACTTGGCGTCAGCAACCAATACAGAAAATACATTTACCAGTTTATTTGACTTCGAATGAAACTCAGCCAAATTGTTGCATATCTGAATTTGTTGGATTCACTTGATGTTGCCGGTGAATGCAATATTGCCACAGGCAAATTGAATCATATAACACACGTTGTGACCAATCATGCCGATCAAGATCCCACTGCCAGCAACAATATCACAAGAGTATTCAATGAAATAACCAATAGTATTGCAAAGTATGCTGGAGAAATAGAAATGCTGAAACAAAATCTTAAATCTGAGATCATCCAGCGTGAACAAGAATATCTTGACAATAGTTTATATTTGTATAGAGAAGAATTTGTGCATAATTCTCCAGATGTTATTCTAAATAGACGCATGAGAATTGACGACGATGATGATTTGATGTTGCGCACTCGACTTAAAAATTTAACCGATTGGCGCTTGCCCGGTATGATTTTGAGGCCGGGATTGGAAACCTATATTGAAGACATGGTACCGTTGGATCCTTTATATGTGGTAGACCATGACTCAGAACTGATGCGACCTGCTATCAGCAAGTTCACACCAGAATACCAACGCAGGCTACGTGAATATGTGATTGACGACTGGGCAGATGGTCCTATATTGGGTCAACTGCCTGTCAATCAGTTTGGCACAATATTTGCCTATCATTACTTTAATCACAAACCCATGCCGATAATTTGCAAATTCTTGACAGAATTCTATGACAAACTGAGACCCGGCGGCAGTGTGCTCATGACCTACAACAATTGTGATCTAGCACATGGAGTGATTCGGGCCGAACACACATGGATGCTGTACACTCCTCGACGACTGATTGAACAACACGCTACTGAACTAGGCTTTGAATTGATCATGGCCTGCGATGGCAAGGGAGATGTGAGTTGGATAGAGTTCCGCAAGCCCGGAGACATAGCAAGCCTGCGAGGCGGCCAGACTTTAGCCAAAGTACTTGCAAAACTCGAATGAAACCAGTATACTTAACACTTAGGAGAAACTTATGAGAGATTACTTATTGGATTTGGTAGAACACACTTATGATCTGGGCTGTATTGACCTGGTCAAGATCGTTGGCGATACCAGCAAAACTGACATTGTTGGCCTGGCAGAAGACCTCAGCGTGGTCATCCGAGGCAACTTCCATAATCCTGTGGCAGACTTTGTGGGAACATTTGGCATGCCTAACTTGGGCAAACTAAAGACCTTGCTGAACTTGCAAGAGTATAAGGAAGATGCCAAACTGGCCATCACAAAAAGTTCAACTGGCGAATCAGATGGTATCGCATTTGAAAACAAAATTGGTGACTTTCGAAACAACTATCGTTTTATGGCATCGGGTATTGTAAACGAAAAACTAAAGACTGCCAAGATTCGTCCTGTGACCTGGCACATTGAGTTTGAACCGACCAATGCGGCTATCCAGAGAATGAAGTGGCAAATGAGTGCCAACGCAGAGGAGGCCAACTTCCAGGCCAAAACCGAAGGTAACGATCTCAAGTTTTTCTTTGGCGACCATTCAACACACTCAGGCAACTTTGTGTTCCACCCAGGAGTAAGCGGTCAGTTGAAACGTGCATGGTCATGGCCTGCCAAACAGTTTGTGAGCATCATGGACTTGACTGGTGACAAGAAAGTACGCATCTCGGATGATGGTGCCGCAGAAATCACAGTTGATTCTGGATTAGCAGTATATCAATATCTATTACCGGCACAAAGCAAATAATGACTGACCCTGTTGTGCAAGACAACTTGACTGCCAAGCAGTCGGACTACGCTGTATTCCTCCCGGCCATCAGCGGGTTTTATGCTACGTTTATCGGCAAACAAAGGAATGAACCATATGTGGATCCGGCTCGACTTCCTCAGGGCATTACGGACATGGAGCAACTTAACTGGCTTAATAGTACCAAAGCCTTGTTCCCCTACAAGTGGAGTCTATACTCAGGCGGACATGCAAATCTTGACCTTGCTAAACAAGACTGGTCAGAAGACATGGTGCGGTCCCGAGAGCCTGGAACGTTTATACTGGGAGACTCTGGAGGGTTCCAGATTGCCAAGGGTCTTTGGGAAGGTGATTGGAAAGCCAACTCAGGTTGTGCTAAGGCTCAAAAGAAACGAAGTCTAATCTTGAACTGGCTAGACAATGTAGCAGACTACGGCATGATCTTGGATATACCCACATGGGTTATTCACGACAAGAAGGCGTCAGCGGCTTGTCAGATTACTACACTGCAAGAAGCAGTAGACGCTACCAAGTTTAACAACGAATACTTCATGAAACACCGCAAAGGTGTGGCAAATGGTGGTGCCAAGTTCTTGAACGTGTTGCAAGGTGACAATCATACGTCAGCAGACCAGTGGTATGAAACCATGAAGGAATACTGCGATCCTGTCAAGTACCCAGACACACACTTCAACGGTTGGTCAATGGGTGGACAAAACATGTGTGACGTACACTTGGTACTTCGCAGACTGGTAGCACTACGCTATGACAATTTACTTCAAGAGGGCAAACATGATTGGATGCACTTCTTGGGAACCTCCAAACTGGAGTGGGCTGTTTTATTAACTGTAATCCAAAGGGCCGTAAGAAAATATGTCAATCCAAACTTCACAATCTCGTTTGACTGCGCCAGTCCGTTCCTTGCAACAGCAAACGGACAGGTCTACTTTGAAAACGTGTTCGAACACGATTCCAAATGGTCGTATCGCATGGCTCCTTCAGCCGACGATAAAAAGTATTCCACAGACACACGCAAGTGGGGAACAGGCGTAGTAGCAGACGGAATCTATCCACGTTGGGAAGATTCACCTATCAGTGATCTACTCAAGATGAAAGATATTTGTATCTACAAACCCGGCGACCTAAATAAGATTGGCAAAGAAGGCAAGACAAGTTGGGATAGTTTCTCATATGCTTTGCTTATGGGCCATAATGTCTGGATGCACTTGACTGCGGTACAAGAAGCCAATCGACGTTTTGATGCGGGTGAACATCCTGCTATGATGCGTAGGTCAGGTGGAGACTATGCCCGGTTTGAAGACATTGTGGAAGCAATCTTTGCGGCGCCAGATCGCGAAACTGCCGAAGCCATTATTGAAATGTACGACACATATTGGATGGAGATTGTGGGCACACGAGGATTCAAAGGCAAAAAAACCAAGAATGCCCGAACACAATTCAATGCGCTATTTGAATTCGAAGAACCTGAGACTGTACAAACAAATGATGATAGTGTACAATTAGACATATCAGCATTAGATCAATTAGAGCATGAACAGACCTGAACACGATAATGTCAACTTTTTTATTGGCACAGAAGTAGAACACACTCCTGCATTTGGCAAGAGAACTTTGTTTGTTGTGGGGGTACAACCCCTAACTGAAATTGTTAGACTGCTGGCCGAAAACAATTCGTACACAGACAATACCAAGCACATTGACCATATCTTCTTTGGTGCCAATCACAGTTTTCATCCTGACAACAGACTGGCCTGGCAACGCTGGGAAAGTATGATTGAACCATTCCTGCTTGATGGTCACTTGTGTAGCCTAGACATTCCAATTACGCACGTGGAAGAATTCAATGACGGCCCACTTTGTGACTATAGAAACTTTATTCCGCAAATTCGAGTAAGTATCCCCTATACACGAGTGTGGAACTATAATACAATGTTAAAAATAGATGACAAGGACTTTGCCGCTACTAATCCTGGTGTTTGGTGTCACAGTCTACACAGTCTAATGAGCCGTGATGCATTTACATCATGGGACGACTATCGCGAGGACTCAACAATCTAATGGCAACATATCCCGCAATCATGGGCGCCAAACCCAGTACTCAAAAACAAAGAATGAACCGAATCTATGGTGCTACTACCGCAGTACTACCAGTAAGAAAATATCAATCACAAGGACTTAATATGTTTAAACGAATGATCCGAGGCTTGATCACCTGGAGCATGAATGATCGTCATGAAGAAGAAATGAAGATTGCATCAGACCGTGCAGAAGAAGTTAGAATCAGTGCCACAGGTATTAGATTTGAAGTGTATCGTGCTAATGGTGGTACTGTGGTCGAAACTCGTCGTAATGACCGACGCACTGGTGACAGCCTTTTTGAACTGCATGTGATCTCCAGTGATCAGGATATTGGCGAAGAGATTGGCAAAATTATTACCATGGAAGCATTAAAAGCATGAACCAACGAGCACAAGCCCTAACCGAACAACGTGAGCGAATCATGAGTCACGCAGAACGAAAAATCTGGATAACGTTTCGCAAGGAAGGCATACATTGCTATCCAGCGGCAGCCACCGATCCTAGTCTAGCCACAGGCGATGAATACGACGTTAGTTTCTTGGGAACTCCACATCGTCACATATTCCACTTCAGAGTGTGGATTGATGTGTTGCACAATGACAGAGACATTGAGTTTATTCAATTCAAACGCTGGTTAGAAAACTTGTACAAAGACGGCATCTTGCAACTGGATCACAAGAGTTGTGAAATGATGGCCGATGACTTGTATGCAGAAATTTCTGCACGTTATCCAGACCGTGCAGTATGGATTGAGGTTGCCGAAGACGGTGAGAACGGTGCCTTGATCAAATATGAACTCTCTCGCCCTAATCTATCAATTAAATTTTAAGGAAATCAAATGGCCAAGCCATCACTCAAATCCAATCCACGTGTGGCAGAGATCTTCAACGATCTCGAAGTGTTCTTGGAATTCTGCCAAGACTACGGGTATCGTTACAACGAGTCTGACTTGTATAACTTCAAGAGTTATGCATGGCAACAGTTCAACAAGTGGCACCAAGGCAAGAATGCCAAGAACATGTGGAATGAAGATTCACGTCGCTTTGCAGGATTTCGCGCATGAGGAAACTGTACTACATGGGCTTGGAAAGTTACGAAGCCCGATATACACTACAACTAACTGATTGGAATCGGCGTGTGTTTGACCACAGAGGCTTAGACGTTGTGTATGTTCCGGGCACTACTATCGATAACACACAAGCCATATCAGTTGGTCAAGTGTTGGACGCACACGGTCGCAGTTACTTTTCAATGAGTCAAATGATGAACTTGGTTCAACTCATGAAGAACGGTGAAGTTACAGGTGAAGATGTTGTGTACTTTGAAGACATGTTCCAACCTGGTATTGAGTCTTTGCCTTATATCATGGATCAAATTCCCCAAGAACAACGTCCACAAGTATGGGTACGTTGTTTGGCACAGGCCATTGATCCCGATGATTTTGTGCATGTTTGGGGCATGGCAGGATGGATGAGTACATATGAAAAAATGGTCAATCACTTTGTTACAGGGGTTCTTGCTACCAATGAAGAAATGGTCGCTCACATGCGAATCGCAGGCTGGACAGCGCCAATCTACAACATATCTGGATTGGCATTCGGAAAAAGCGAAGTCCTTGAACGCATCGGCGGAAGTGAAAAGATTGTACCGTTTGGCGATCGTCCGCGACGGGTTGGCTTTGCGGCACGTTTTGATCAAGAGAAGCAACCTGGCTTCTTTATGGATCTTATTGAAATGTATGGCGATCTCACCGGCGAGCCGTGTGAATTTGCAATATACAGTGGCGGACCTTTGCGAAGCAACAACCCAGAGTTTGTTGAACGTGCCCGCCGTATGGAGGCAGCAGGCAAACTCAAAATCTACGACAACATAAGCAAGAATGAATACTATGCTCACCTTAACAACACTCGTGTGCTGTTTAATTGTGCTTTACAAGATTGGGTTTCAAACACTGTATCAGAGGCCGATACTCTTGGATGTAATGTATTGTATCCAGCGTATCGCTCGTTCCCTGAAACTTTTGCTAATGACCCTAACCGGCTTTATATCCCTTGGAGCATAGACGATGCCTATCACAAAATGTGTAATCTTTTGCAGACTCCTCATCACAACATGGGCCTTATTAGTGATTGGAATAATGGGACTGTTGATCGGATTGTTGATATTATTACCGGTCAGGGTGATCAGTGGGATCGTTCGGGCAGCCGCTATCGAGATCATGTGCCGCATGAAAAATATCAAGTGGTAAAGATTGAAAAATGACACAACGTGCTTTAATCATTGGAGCCACTGGCGGTATAGGCAGTAACTTGTTTCATCAGATGGCCGATAGTACGGACTTTGAAGTAGCCGGTTGGGGCAGTCGAGACCTTGATCTTGATTACCCTGAGCGTGTGTTTGAGTGTGACTTCAAAGACATTGATATTCTAATCAACTGTGCTGGGCACAACCAAGGCAGTTACCAAGGCTTTATGAAAAATGCCTGGGAGCATCAATACAGTCAGATCAAGGTCAACTATATCTCAAACCTGTTCTTGCTCAAGCAATTTGCATATCAACGCAAACACGGTAAATATGTTTGGCTCAGCAGTACTAGTATGGAAAACCCCAGAGTTTTCCATAACACGTATACTGGTAGCAAAGTGGCCAGCAAGTTCAGCATAGATCTAATCGCTCAAGAAATTCCACATATCAAAATACTAGAAGCCAAAATTGGTCTTACAAGAAGCAAAATACGCTATAGGAACTTCTGTGGTACCAAAACCATGCAACAAGTACAAGACACATACGGTGACGACCATGTGTTGGAATGTGATTATGTTGCTGAACAACTGCTGTCAGCCATAAGAAATGATTTAACTCATACGGAAATAAAATGATTGTTGTAACAGGAGCCGCAGGCTATATTGGTGGACAAATTGCACTGAGGTTGGCCGATGCTGATCAAAAAGTGTTAGGTATTGACCTAAGACCTCCGCACAGTGGATTGGTTCCAGCATTCACAGACTTTGTACAAGGCGACTTTGCTGAAGAAGCCGCATTGACCAAGATAATCGAGGCACAACCTACTGCCATTATTCATTGTGCTGGCACAAGTCTAGTAGGCCCCAGTGTAAAAAATCCAGCCGAGTACTACCGAAACAACGTGGCCAAGACCATGGCATTGTTGGATATTGTAACACAGGCTCTGCCCAAGACTAGATTCATATTCAGTTCTAGTGCGGCTGTGTATGGTGAGCCTATTATGAATCCCTGCCACGAAGTGGATCCATGTGAACCAATCTCACCATACGGCGAAAGCAAACGCATGGTAGAACAAATCTTGGCAAGTTATCATCGTGCATATGGCTTGGACTACGTGGCATTTCGCTACTTCAATGCTTGTGGTGCAGATCCTGAAGGTCGCCATGGGCAGGATGCAGGTGCGACTCACTTGATTGCCCGACTGCTAGAAGCCACACGAGATGACGGAACCTTCAAGATCTACGGCGTTGACTATCCCACAGATGATGGCACATGTGTACGTGACTATGTACACGTGGATGATATTGCCCATGCACATATTTTAGCACTGGATCCCAAAATTGAATCTAGCGTGTATAATCTTGCAGAAGGTACCGGCACCAGTGTTAAACAAGTAGTAGAACAGGCAATGACCATCACTGGCAAGAGACCTGAGATCATGTTCGGCGCGGCACGGCCAGGTGATCCTGCACTACTCACAGCCAATTCTGACAAGTTTGATCGTGCAGTTGGAATGCGTTGGCGCACCTATAATTTAACTGATGTAATCATGCACACTTGGTCTTGGTATGTTCGATAAGATTCTAAGATTTGAACAAGAACTAGCAGAATTTACTGGGGCACCATATGCTGTTATGACTGATTGTTGTACACATGCCATTGAATTATGCCTACGATATGATCAAGTTCAGGAGTGCGAGTTTACTCCTTATACCTATTTGAGTATGCCCATGCTCATGCACAAGTTAGGTATACAATATCAATATTCCAATCATGCTTGGCAGCGTTGGGTGGGTGAGTATCCATTTTTGAAAACAAGAATTTGGGACAGTGCAAGACGATTAGAACGGAATATGTATCGTCCAGATACCATGCAATGTTTGAGTTTTGGACACACAAAGCCTTTACAAATAGGCCATGGTGGTGCTATAATACTTGATGACCGACAGGCATATGACAAGATAATTCGTATGAGGTATG
>Ga0214919_10001148_pt1 | contig 44299 bp, 44 predicted proteins | sample LL1503_MetaG_FD_177994 | JGI IMG/M metagenome (GOLD analysis project Ga0214919, IMG submission 177994) | Freshwater microbial communities from Lake Lanier, Atlanta, Georgia, United States - LL-1503 | ecosystem: Environmental > Aquatic > Freshwater > Lake | place: USA: Georgia | collected... | reverse complement strand
TATCTCACGACAACAAGCAATGAAATACTCTCAACAAGCAATAAAAAGAATGCAAAAAATTAAAAAAGTCTTCTACCCACCTGCACCAGCTGCTGATGCTGACGCTGTTGCTCCTGCTCCTGTTCCTGTTCCTGACCAAAAAGAAAGAGATAAAATCATGAAAGAAATTAAAGATTGTCTTGAAAAGTATGGCGTCGGTGGTGGTGGTGGTGGTGGTGGGCCATAATCGTAAATTTTATTGTTTTTTTGGCCTTGAAGAAGGATTCATATATCAATAAAATAAATCAAAAGGTATCAGGTATCAAATCGTAAATAATTTCTATGGTGAAAACACATATTTCCATCACGAGTCACAAGCGCTTGCTTAACACACCACGGTCCTTCGTATAACACGCGTTCTTGATTTTTACCTTCCGATAACCACAACCATCGCACGCTCTCTAACGGAACCCCTGAAGCCACCGCAAGAAAAGCCAGCATCCCATGATAAATTGCAAATACTACATGACAGGACCGTAATAGGGATTCCATCGATCGTAAGTCCAAGTCACCCATGATGGGATACAATAGATAGATCCCCGCCTTGGTCATCGAACATACAGGCAACGTCTGCTGAATGAATGGAATCACGTTTCTTGAATGAAGAAGCAAGGGTTCACGCAAGAACGAATAATGAGTGTAATTCCCCGCCTCTTTACCCAGTCCGTGGAAAGAATCTCCATAATCTAAAACACGACACGATGAAAAACGACGTATCCTCTCTTCCTTCTTTGCAGACAACACCGGAGAAGCCATCTTCGGAATGACAAACGGCTCCACGTGCCGAGTCCACAAGATCGGTCCCGTGGTTTCCAATACAGCACGTTTTCCTACCATGCTCTCCGAAGACGCCTCAACAATCGTAGTCTCCAAAATCTTTCGACAACATTCACGAATCACCTCTTTCAACGCCGGATGTCCCGCCACAAACGCAAGATTCCAATTCTGTATCTCCCCCTCTTGATTTTTCAACACGTCCCGATTATAATAAAGACCATCCCAATACGATAAAAGACCCTGGTCTTCAGAACGAATCCATTCCCGAAAAGGAACCCGACATCGAACCTTGATATCCAGATATATACCTCCCCGCTGATAAAGAAGAACATATCGGAATAAATCGGCCCGCGCAGGACCATAACGAGGATTAATTCGATGGTACGCCATTCGTACACTCTCCGCGACCCCCTCAAAAAAATCATCCATATCTTGATCGTCCATAAGAACAAATTGATACTCTGGATTCATCTTCTGATTCGCCTCCATCCTCTCACGATAAACTTCTGGAATACTTTGTAAAGAATACCACGTCTGATACACAATGCGTGGAATCATTCCTGATCTGAACCCCCTTTCTTTTCAAAATTTAGTTTTTAAATGTTTTTATATTTAAAAAAAACCCAAAAATGAATGTCTGGTTTCCCGAAAGTTTGTATTTTGTTTCTCTCGGTTATTCCGTTGTTCTGATGACTACGTCACTTTTATTTTATCACATGATTAAGACCCATTCCTTGGAAATGCCTCTTGTCATCTCCAGCCTTCTTGCGATTACTCTTATCATCATTTCCATCATTTTTGTGATCATAGGCATCCTTTCTTACTATGATCGTCTTCAAGAATTACAACGAGAAAGAAATAAATTACCGCATCTCCATCGACACATCTTGATTCATGAACTTCCCTTTGGATATTCCTACATTGCCATGGGCATTCTTTTCATGATTGTTGAACTCATCATCGGCTTCTATGTCATCGTTGGTACCATAAAAGAGCTTTAAGCACAACCCCTCAAAAACCATTTAACCAGAAAAAAAAAAATTTTTTTTTTTTACACGAATTTTTTTTTTCTTGGATCCTATAAACAAAAAAAAGCAGAAATGTCTATCGTCACTTCCAATCTGACCTCTGGTTTCATTGATCTCGCAACATACGATGAGCTTGAGAAATATATGTACGGTGGTAACGATGCTACCGCGTACTTTGTGCGCCAGACCCGCAAGGCCACCTGGTTCACTCAGGTTCCCGTTGTTCTTAGCCGTGCTTCCGGTACCCCCGGATTCTCTCAAGAGTGGTCTGTAAGCATCTCCCGTGCCGGTGATTACCTCCTGTACACCTGGATGCGCCTCGTCCTTCCGCCTGTGGCGACCATCCCCGCCTACTCTTCCAAGAAGGACGGACGTGATGTGACCATTGATACCTATGTGTCCTGGACTCCTAATCTCATGCACAACCTCATCCGTGAGGCCGCCATTACTTTCAACGATCTTGTCGCCGCTCGCTTCGACAACTACCAACTCGATTTCTGGGCGGCCTTCACCACCCCCTCCGGAAAGCAGATCGGGTACCTCAACATGATTGGAATGACGGACGATCTTATCACCCCCCGCAAGGCCCTTCCCCAGAAGGTGCTCAACCTCCCCCTCCCCTTCTTCTACTCCAGGGACTCTGGTGTGGCCCTCCCCACCGCCGCCCTTCCCTACAACGACATGCGCATTCAGTTCTCCATCCGCAACTACTACGAGCTCCTCGTGTCCTGGGACTACATCACCTTCCTCGACACCAACGAGACCATCGTCATCTCCCGTGTCCCCGTCCTCGCCGATTTTGGAACCACCCTCCCCGAGCTCTCCTCCGTGCAGGTGTGGGCCAACTACGCCATCGTCTCCAACGACGAGAGGAAGCGCATGGCCTGTGCCCCTCGTGATATTCTTATTGAGCAGGTCCAGACAGCTCCCATCCAGTCTTTCAACCCCTTCCAGAACCCCAACCAGTCCTACGACATCCGTTTCTCCCACGCCATCAAGGTCCTCTTCTTCTCCGTCCGCAACACCACCGTGCCCTCCTACTGGTCCAACTACACCACCCGCGAGACCCAGTGCGTGGGCAAGGCCGACTACGAAGACTCCCTCCTCATCGACCAGCACTTCCCCGGCTCCGACCCCATCGCCGAGACCTCCCTCATCTACGAGAACACCCAGCGTCTCGCTCAGATGGGCTCCGACTACTACTCCCTCGTCGAGCCCTGGTTCGCCGCCCCCGTCATCCCCGTCGTGGCCGGTTACCACATGTACTCCTACTCCCTGGATTTCATCTGCCTCGATCCTCTTGGTTCTACCAACTACGGCAAGCTGACCAACGTCAGTATCATCCCCACCGCCTCCGTCGAGGCCCGTATCGCCGCCGAGCCCAAGAACCTCACCTTCGAGGCCCTCTCCGGATCCTCCGCTGCCAACACCCTGCCCACCTTCCTCAGGGCGCAGACCTACCAGTTCATTGTAACAGCTGTGAACAATAATATAATCAGAATTTCGGGAGGTGCTCTCGGTTTCCCTGTCCTGTAAGGTGTGTTTTTGGTGGTGCTTTCAAGATTTCAAAAAAAAAAAATGAAATTCCTTCTTCATTTTTTAACCTTCTTTAGTAAAGATATGTTCCAATATCAACATTTTGTCGAAAAGCTCAATGCATTTCAGATGCAGATGATCACCACCCAAGACGAATTTATGTCCAAGAAAATTATCGAGTATCGTTGCCCAAAAGGCCATACGAATAGCCTTACCAGTGCATCATTTATTAACAAGACGTCCCCGAGCCAACTGGAAAAGCAGAGTAATATATGCTCTGAATGTCATGTTATGCAACGTGATATCGATGAGATAAAGATCGTTTTGGGAAATCTGAATTTTGAGTTTCTTTCTTTCGAGCGTGAAAAAAATGGTAAGGTGGTCACTTATCGTTGTCATTGTGGTAACGTATCGAGGACCGATTGGAGAAATCTAAAAAAGAAGGATCGTAAATCCAATTGTTCCAAGTGTCAGAATAACGTTCACAAGATTAATTTTGAAGATATTGTTGTTGCTTTTCAAGAACAAGGTTGTCAGCTGGTAACAAAAGCGGAGGAGTACAAGAATAATAAACAAAAATTAGATTATATATGCTCATGCGGTCATCCATCTCAGATTATTTTTATGGATTTCAAGCGGGGTAAAAGGTGTATGAAATGCCGTTATAAATAAGTACGGATTAAAAAAACTGATTTTGTTTTGATTGATTTTTAAAAACAAAATTAAACCAATGGGAAAATATAGTTTCGAGGCTCTCTTGCAATTCTGCAAGGAAAATGATCTTACCTTGGCAAAGGATTATTCAGCAGAAAATTTTCATTCGGATCTTGTTATTGAGTGCCATTGCCTACAAGACGGATGTGATAAGACGGGTACTAAACAGCTTTACAAGCTTGTCAAGGATAAATTTGTCTATTGCAAGCCTTGCTCTTATAAGCTTCGTCAAATAAAAAAAGAAGAAACATGTATGAAAACGCTCGGGTGCAAGAATCCTATGCAGAACAAGGATATCAAGATCAAGGCAGAAAACACCAACTTGAAAAAGTATGGACATAAACATGCTTCTCAGAGTGACCAAATTAAAGAAAAGTCCAAGGAAACATGTCAGAGTCGGTACGGTTGTGATAATGCAATGCAAAATGAAGCGTTTAAGATCAAGCAACAAGATTCTCTGGAGGAGAATTATGGTGTAAGGAATCCGCAACAATCTGATGAAATCAGAGCAACATGGACAGAAACTATTCGGAGGATTTACGATGTAGATCATATTTCACAAGCGCCATGTGTGAAAGAAAAGAAAATCCAGACATGCTTATCGAATTCAGGTTATGAACATCCGTCACAGATACCTCGAGTCAAGGAGCAAAAAGTCAGTACTATGATGGAAAACTGGGGAGTGGAGCATCCTCTACAGCATCCTGATATTATGGCGAAGAAAAACGCAACTACAAGTGAGCATCATGGAGTGGAGTATCCATTGCAAAATCCTCTTCTTCTTGAGAAGAAAAATGATACCATGGTCAAAAATCATGGTGTTGCATATCCGCAACAGTCGGAGATCATACAAGAAGCTACGAAAAATAATAATATGGATAAATATGGTTTTGCTCACACATTTCAAGTAAAAAAATTCCAAGAAAAAACCAAAAAAACCATGATGGAACGATATGACGCTTGTTATCCTTTACAAGTTTTACAATTCAAGGAAAAAAAGGAAAATACGTGTTTATCAAAATATGGTTATCGACATGCATCCAAAAACGAGGCTGTCAAGAAAAAGATGGTGGAGACTGTAATGAAAAGGTATAATGTCACCAATGTGATTCATTTTGCTGAATTTATGGAAAAGCATCAAAAAAATGCGTATGCCAAAAAAGAATACACTTTGCCTTCTGGAGAAATTATTCATCTGCAAGGTTACGAGCCCGAGGCGTTAGATGATTTGCTCCATAAAGAAAACATCGAAGAGAGTGATATTTTTTTTGATCGTAAGGATGTCCCTCTGATTTATTGGCATGACGACGAAAACAAGAAGCATCATCATTATGTCGATTTTTATATAAAAAGTCAAAATAGATGTGTAGAAGTCAAGTCCATTTTTACATTGAATGCTGATATGGACAAGGTCTTGAACAAAAGAGATGCTGCCTTGGAATCAGGATTTTGTTATGATATTTATGTTTATGATCAACGAGAATTAGTCATGATTATTTAGATGCAATTGATATATATATATGCAACCACGAATCCTCTTATTTGTGCCCTCATCAAAATAAAATTTTATTACTATTGTATAAACAAAGAATGTCAAATTTACCGGTACTCTCCGTTGATTTTTCTATGGATATTGATTACATTATTGATCAAAACGATTTTAATTCATGCGCAGCCAACGCTATTGTAGCCATTTTTTTCTTGCTCCTCAAAAAACAACAGTACCCTTCTTTTTTATGCTCGTCCTTGTATGTCTATTATAATACGCGTGATCTCATGGGAACAACGGATCTTGACAATGGTTGCCAATTTGACGCGTTGTTTGAAGCCATAGAGCAACACGGTATGGTTCCCGAGAGAATGTGGCCTATTGACCAAGACGCAAACCTTTTACAAAAACCACCGGATAGTTGTTTCCAATTTGCCAAAACCTATCCGTGGGAGTTCCATTATCAGAGGATTTTATGGCAAGGAGAGATCTCTTCATTATCCACAGTATTACTCGACGGTGGAATGATTCTGGCAAGTATCACACGGTATGAGACTCAGTACGTCAATAAAGACGGATTTTTAATCACCGATTTTTGTTCTCCGCCTCGTTCCGTAAATCATGCCATTGTGATCGTGGGCGTCGATACTCAAGCCCAAAAAATTATTTGTCTTAATTCACAAGGGTTAGACGGAGGTATTGATGGTATTTTTTATATTTCTTTCTACGAATTCTGTCACAGCACTCTCGTGTTATACCAACTTCTTTATGATGTTCGCGCACGGTTTGTAAGTCATTTTGTTCCTCCCGAGGTGTTGGATACTTATTCCTTTCTACATGGAATGGACGTTGTCTCTACAGAGACACCCTACACTCGGGAATGGACAACATGGACCTCTGCTATTCATTATGATCATGTCATTATTGGATCAGGAATTACGGGATCGTATCTGGCCTACCGTTTACAGATAGAAAGACCCGAGGAATCCGTGCTCGTCATTGATGAAAATTTTGAGAAAAGTACAGTGCACACTTTTGAAATATCCGACGGTATTATTCAATCTTGTCCTTACAGAACCGAACTTCACACAATGCCCATCAGTGCATCTTTAATTAATGAGTTGAAATTACCAGTTGAACCTTATTATAATGGACCTATGCCCAATTCAAGTGAACTGATTGCTCGTTTGCGTCAAGATATATGTAAAGAATTGGATCTATCGTGTTTACAGGATCTTGCTAATATAGAGACAAAAACGTATTTATTATCCAATCCACGATGGTCTTCCATGACATTTGTCGAGTTTTTAAAATGCAAACATTATACCGAGAAAGAGATCGAGACAATGGAAATAGAGCTTCGTATACCTTGGATCTTTCATCTAAAAATTCCAGTCATTCCCAGTATTATCAATATTATGTCGGACATATATCCACAGGCCCACTGGGTGACGACCAATTATATGCTTTTATTAGAACGTTTGTTACAAAATTACGAATTACAGAAATTACAGGATATGATCCATCAACCCAAAAATTATGCTTATATCGAAGGTTATTATGCAAGCCTTCAAAATAATCAACACCTTGTTTTGTATCGTCGAAATAGTCATTCTTTACAATGTAGTTCTTCCATTCAATTATCTTTTAAGCATGTGTACTTGGCGACTACGACCAATGAATGGTCCTTTTCTGACGTAGATTCTCTACAGCATATAGAACAATTACGATTGTATCTCGTGACGACAAACGACTTTCAGAATCATCGTAATGAGTATAGAGAAAATGTCGGTAAAATATCGTTTCTTCCTCCAAGGCTAATACAAATTAATATACGCAATCAAGATCTTTCTCGTCGTTTTAGAGAATGTGTGCCTCGTTTTTTCGAAAATGGATTATTCTACGAGTTAACCACGTGGCCAGAACTCCAACAATGGTTTGGACACCTGTTTCCAGAGATTAAAGTTCATCAATATCTATTCTATATTTACCCTATAGATAAATTACAGATACCTAAACCATCCCAAAAAGGATCCAATTTATTGGTAGCGATTCAAAAACAATTGGATTGGACAAATAATTGTCATTGGCTGAATTCTAATCATTCTTTTAATTTTTGTTACATAGAAGGCAGTTTAGAGTTATCTCAATATTTGTTGAATCAATTACGAAAGAAAGTTCTTATTGTTTGTTATGATAAAGATGAGTTTTATTTGACCGATGTCGTCGAAACAGTCTCTCAATTTTATGGAGACGCCATCGTGTTGGATTTGAGATTTTTTGATGTATTCCATGAGGAGATTCCAAAAATAGATGCTGTTATTTTGTGTGGTAGTAGCTATCGTATTTTACAAGACGGATTAAAAATTCATACTCTTCTTGAAAAAATAGAATCTTACCCTATTCTGGGTATCTGTTATGGCCATCAAGCATTAGCATTGTACTACGGAGGAAAGGTAAAAGAGATGCAAGTACGGTTGATTGGAGAACAAACCATCCACGTATCTCATTCCGTTCTATTTTCTTCTAATAAGCCTATTACGGTATATTCCGAGTGTATGGATATTGTGTCATCATGTCCCCCCGATTTTACCATATCTTGCATATCGAATGGGTATATATTTGGGATTGAAAATCAAATATTAAGAAAATACGGGGTACAATTTCACCCTGAGCGTCTAAAAAACACAAAATACATGATTAAAAATTTTTTAATCTCTATTCACTAAAAAAATGAAATTACTCTGGATATCTCTTATTATCCTGTTAGTATTGATTGTATGTGTTATTGCGGTCTTCTCGAGTATTAATATTCGTCAAGCCTTATATTCTCCTCATAATATTCTCCATTTTACCTATGGTTTCAATTCCTTGTGTCATGGTTCCAACACGGTCAGTGCTGAATGTCCACATCAAATAAATCTAAATATATATGGTCCGATCCGATGGGTAAATCCATATGAGCCAGATTTGATTGTCAGTTTGTTTATTACTTCTGGTACCTATCCAACCAACATACGTAATTATAATGTTGTCACGGAAAATTATTGGATTACCATGTCTCATGAAAAAAGTTTTGAAACCTATGGCGCCATTCGATGGTCTTCTGTATATAAGAATAGAGTATTGGATCCATCAAGACCATCAAAAACTAATGTTCCTTATTTGATATCAGAGGTCGCTGCTTCCTCAGGACCGTTTCAAAAATTTAATAAAGGTAAAATATTTTATGATTATCGGTCGAATCAACGCCATATCTACATATTTAAAAATAATATCCCTGTGGATCCTAATTTAATTTCACGTCCTTCATCACCCCCTGTGAAAACTACCTGAATTGTGCCAAACACGAAATAATTAAAATCGTGGTTATGAATAGAGAATCAAAAAAAAATGCCGATTGTAGGAATCGCTTCCAGTCAGGTCGCATTAAATATTCGTAGCCGGAGTACCGGACAAATCCTTTTTACCGTGTATGCCAACTCGAATATTCATAATTGCACACGATGCTCTGGTCAAACATTTCGCGATAATCTCCTGTTGACCATCCGTACAAGTAGTCAATCACTCGCCACTCAAAGAGCCTATGATTATTTTGGGGGAACAAGGAGTTTTAATGAAGGAACTCTTTATCTCGATTACCAATACCAATCCAATGCCACTATTGAATTCACACGTTTCATCGAAGAAGCCATGCGCAGTCGATTCAATGTCCAGCCCCTCTATCAGCTCATCAATCAATACCCACGTCTGGGTCCCTTTACCACCGCAACGGATACCACCACCACCTTTGTCTTGCAAAACAGCACCGTTGATTTCAACGGAAATCAGGCCTACCTGTACTGTACCTATACCTCTATGGCTCTCGGTAGCGCCGATGGCTGTATCACCCAGGGATGGTGGGTCGTGGCCTACGACAAGATCACATACAATGGCGCCGGTCAGTACTCGTACACCAGCGACGGCCAGACCTACACGGGATTCTGCTCGAATCTAATCGGTGGCTTCGATGGCAATGCCATCACCTTTAACTTTTACTCGACCTTTTTCGACACCTCTTCCACCTATTATGGAAATGTGACCTTTGCCATCTCGGGCACCTCTCTTCTCCAGCAACAACAACCACTGGTCGACAATTTCGGTACCTACAATGACACCTATTCTTTCAATTGGCAGAATGGTAATAATTACGATCCGTACACGGGTGCCTATTTTGGCGGCAATACGACGACCGGTACTTATTACGATGTGCCTCTGCCCTATTACACCAACGGTCTTTCGGGCATCCTCGCCGACAGCAATTACTTTTTAGTCTATCAGGGCAATTTTTCATACACCATCAATCTTCAGAATCCCACGGTGCAATTCTGGGGCTCTAATCAGAACTACAATTTATTTTCGGTACCGGACAGCACGGGCGCCGTCAACCTCGTCTTTTATCCGGCCAGCGGCTCTCGAGGATGCTACTCGGTCACCTCCGACAATGTGATTCTACAGACCGCTCCTCCTCAAACCAATTGGAGTGCGAGCGCCTTCTTGGCGCAGGTCACCAAGTACGTCGATGGGACGCTGACGCTGTTGACACCTTCCGAGGCCACGGCCTACGGTGTCAACACCTCCACGGGAACGTGGCAGATTGATCTCTTGTGCGGTGCCAATTCCAACACCCTATCGGTCAATTTCTATCTGACCCAGCGCAACTACCTCAGTCCTGAATCACCGACCAATAAATATTATCAGGATGGACAGCCTTCCAACGGCGCAGTCCTCGAAACCGATGTCTATGAGAGTTATTGGTGCTCTCATAATGGCCTTGATTTCGAAAGCAATTTCTTCCTTGGTGGCACCTCCAAAAATTATCAATGCCACACCACTCCTGGCACCAATCCAACAACTTGGCTTCGTGTGGTCATGGCCGTCGGCCCCATCGGCGATGGAACCCAAACCTCGTACGTGTACAGCTATTACTCGTTTGATCCCACGACAGGCCTCCCCAGCCCTACTCCTTTTGATTCCACGACGACCACCATCGCCACCTCCAGCGCACAGAATCTGTACCCTTACATCACCTCGTATTCTCCCAACGTAAACACGACCAGTAATGCTCTTGGCGCCAACTCGGTCACCTCGCAATACGGCAATTATTTCTATACCACGGCCGTCACCGGAGATAACCTGCCCAATACTCCTTACCCCGGCTTCTCAGGATGAGGCTGGTCTTTATAGATCCGTCTTTCATCCCAAAACACACGGTAGGCTTGCACCACTGGTGCCGACGACGGCAAGCATTCTCGACTTCCCGTAAAGGATATCAGATCCTTGCCCGTCACGGGATCTCCAATGACCACACTTTCCTTGAAAAGCAGGACATGAATGACTTCATGTCGAAGGTAATGAACTCCGGTTCCTAATCGATAAAGACTCTTACCCAGTAATCTCTCAAACACCGCACCCAAAACATAGGGTCCCGTAACCGACAGTGGAGAGTTTCCGTATTCTTTCTTCTGGATATTCCGTACACACTGAGCAATCATCTCTTTCATAAGAGGATGGCCCTGTACTATATACATAAACCCATTGATTATCTTGGGTGGTTCGTCTTCCTTGTGATTGGAGTTGAGAACAAGTCCCATGGTCGCACGGGGATGTACAAAAACGCGCATCGGTACTATCATCTTCTTATTGAGATCGATATAAACTCCTCCTTTTTTGAAAAGAAAGCAATAACGAAAGAGATCGGCCTTGTAGGCGCCCGGGATGATCATGTCATAGGCATCCACCACTTCTTGGGGAAAGTGATCGTGTAGCCATGCACGACGCGCCGCCCTATCAAAGAAATATACATGATATTCCGGATTGAGCTTGATCAGCGCTCGGAGATTGTCTTCACAGCCCGTAGCCTCGTGCGTGGTCACGATGAGAAAAGGCACGCGCTGTTGATATCTCGAGGGAAGCGTTTTTTTTTTATGCAACGCGGTGACAAACTCTTCTTGTGAAGAGTTGCGACTCACAAAGACAAAGATCAGAACAAGAAAGAGAAGAATGAGGATCAAGAAAAGAAAAAGGAAAATAGAGTGGTAGGACATTTTATTTTTATTGGATAATAATAAAATGGTAAAAGATCGCGTCCTGATTACTGGAGGTACCGGCCTTGTAGGCCATGGGATACGTGCCGTATCCCATTATAATTACTCTTCTTCAGACACCGAATTCATCTTCATCTCTTCTCGTGATTATGATCTTACGAATGCGGAAGATGTGCAACGAATGTTTGAAGAACATCGTCCCACCAAGATCATTCATCTTGCCGCCTGCGTTGGTGGTCTTTTCAAGAACATGAGTCAGAAAGTCGATATGCTCGAAAAAAATCTGATCATGAATTTCAATATCGTGCGTGGAGCCCACGATTTCGGTGTCAAGAGGCTGATCGCCTGTCTCAGCACCTGTGTCTTCCCCAACCATGTTCCCTCGTACCCTATTACCGAGGAGATGTTGCATGAAGGTCCTCCCCATTCTTCCAACGATGCGTATGCCTATGCCAAAAGAATGCTGGAAGTGCATTGTCGTGCGTATCGGGAAACTTTTGGAGATGATTTCATATGTGTGTCTCCCACCAATATTTACGGTCCGCATGATAATTTTGATCTTGAAGAGGGACATGTGCTCCCCAGTCTTATTCACAAATGCCGTCTCGCCAAGCAGGCCGGCAAACCCTTTGTGGTTCGTGGTAGCGGAACACCGTTACGTCAATTCATCTTTTCCCAGGACGTGGGTGCTCTTATCCTACGTCTTTTGGAGCTGGAGACGTGCCCAGCTCATGTAATTCTCTCCGTACCCGAGTCTCACGAGGTCAGCATCCGTCGTGCCGGGGAGCTGATTGCACGAGAGATGGATTATGAAAACGCATTGACATTCGATGCATCCTACAGTGATGGACAGCATAAGAAGACGGTTTCTTCCACCAAAATTATGGAATTATTTCCCGATTTCCAGTTCACGTCGTTGGAAGAAGGATTGAATCAGACCATCCGCTGGTTCAACGACCATTATAATAGCGATGCAAGGATCGGAAATCTCCCTGAAGAAACTGCTGAAATTTCTCCGGAGCATTCAGCGACGACGATGCCAAGGACGTCGAGTTTTTGGAAACAGTGGACTCAATGGATGACGGGAAATCCTTAGTCGTGTTGTTGGTATTGTTGTGTTGGCCATTGTTATTGTTATGGGGAAAAACGGAAAGAGGAGTCAACGTTAACGATATCGATGACGATCTCGTCATAAACGAAGAAGCGGGAAGAAAGCCAATCGAGCCAAGGAGGATGACCAGATAAGAAAAACGCATCAATCTTTTTTTATTCTTTGTCTTTTCTTCTTTTCGTTGTTGGTGTCCGGATTCATTTTTTTTTTATTCCTTTTTTTCATTAAAAAATGAGTCTCTCCTCCTCAAGAAAAAGCCGGCTTTTCCCACGAGATGTCGTGCGTATCCTTCATCATCCTACTCCTCCCTCTCCCAAAACAAATCCTCACGCTTTTCAGATCCTTCCCTTGATCGAGGCGACTACTGCCATCACCACGAAGCAGTCTCCTCGTATCCTTGTTCGCCGACTCGTTAATCATGGTGTGAGTGTGAGTGTGAGTGCGCCAACGGATCGTGAACGAGAAGAGTACGATTCTATTCTTTTTCTTTTGGAAGGAATCAATTATCCCAAAAATGTGGGTTACATTCACGATTTAGGTCAGGAGCTTTATCAATGCGATGCCATGGTCGGAATCTTGAGTCAAGGTCAAGGTCAAGGTCAAGATGAACGTTATTCGTATTGGGATAGTATTAGTGCCTCCGATTCGTCGTCCATCGGTTCCATTTGCATACGCATGGACATTATTCCCTCTTTCATAGGCATCGTCCTTGATGATTTTGTTTCGATATTGCGTTTTTTAAGGGAAGAGAAACGATATGTGTGTGCTTGTTCGTTGGGCTTGTTAGCAACAGCGCCCACAGCGCCAACAGCAATAGCGTTGCCTGTCACGATCAAATATCGCATGCGATCGACAATTCCTCCCCGGCAGTGGATTACCATTCCCTCCTCGGATTCCGTCCGTGTCATTCCAGATGAAAACGATTTTCTTCATCGTCACATTCATCTGCATTATCTTTCCCCCGACACACTTCTCCTCACTGTGACTCTTTTCCGGGAGCATGTATCCAACGATCCTCTCTTTATCACGGTTCACGTCCAGGGTGTACCGGTCCTTCTCCCGCTGATTCCCGCGGAATGGCGACATTGTCGCAAACGATCGTTTTGTATCCGATGGGCCACTCCTTGTATGAAACCGTGCATCATTCCCAATGTTTCAAAAAGTATTATGCAGAATTTCATCGGCATGGATCCCGACAACAATCCTTCTCTTTCTCGGAATCGTTTTTATTCCATGTGTACCATTCTCGGCATGCTTCCCTGGATGCCCTATGAATTTTTTCAGACACAGCGTGTCCGATCCTATTTCCAGGAAAGATGTCCCGAGTTATGGCCCTTGTACGAATCGTTGCGTGTACCGGCCTACCGTTCGGATCTGTTTCGCGCTGCGTATATTTGCCAGAATGGAGGATTGTACATGGATTGTAAGATGGTCTTGTTTGATCCGTTGCTTTCTCTTTGGACAACGCGTAACGAAATTTTTGCCAAGGATGCTCCAGATGATTATGTGTGCAATGGCCTTCTTTATACCCGCGAGGCGGGTAATCTCAAGATGCGACGATATCTGGACGCCATGTGTCGGAATATCTCTAACCGGGACTATGGCAAAGATTCCCTGAGTATCACGGGCCCGGGACTCTTGGGGAAGTTTGTGGATCGCTATGCGTTGCAATACCATCGACATGGCGAGGGTGGTGGATGGAAGGAATCCTACATGCGCCATGGGACCACGGGTCTGATGGTAATCAAGAATAGTTATTATGGCTATTATGAAGAAAATAATTACGGCGCCTCGGAGCATTACGATGTACTGTGGAATGAAAAGCGAGTGTTTTCATAACTTAACGAGAGCATCCACATCCATAACGAGAGATGGTAATCAGACGTTCCCCGGTCACGTTGTTGAAGGTCTGATTTACCTGAGCACCGGCGTAAGTGGCAAAGACACCGTTGGCCACAAAGACGGTACTGCTGAGGGAATTCACAGAAGTGATAGCACCACTACTGGATCCATTGATATAATTAAAGATATATTGGATCGATCCAAGAGTATTGTTCTGAAGGTCGGATACATTATAAGTATAAGTCTCTTGTAATGTAATACCATCTGCCGCAATACAAGCGGTGATATTCATACGTTTATTAAGGAGGTCCGTGGAACAAGCGAGGGTGTTAGGAGGAACAACGATGTCGAAACTATTAAGATCCCACTCGATGGTTTGGGCGCCAGCAGGCTGAGCATTCACGCTCACTGCCTCGAACGTTTTTCTGTTGTAACGAAGAACGATAGATGTCATGTTTCTTAATATCTACCATCAGCCAAGGTTTTTTTTCCAACGATATTTTTAATCACCTCGGATTTATATTATTTTTTTGTTTTGTCCATTTTGTTTCAAAATTTACTTGAGGTTTACAAACGTACCATCGCATTTACGGAAACGAGGCGTGTAGCCATTCTGATCGTTGTTGTACGCGGGACCAAAAGAAAGGTATCCCGAGCTCGAATAGGGCGCGGCGTGTGTCAGGGAATTGTATTTTTGGTTGGTAGTCTGTTGCACGATCTGGATCCCTTGGAAGGGCGCGTCGTTGAATACCTGTCCCCAATCTCCGGGACAGCCATTCGTGTAGTGGAAAGGAGGATTGAAGGTCGAGTTGGGAACCTGGGGGATGGGAGGAATACCCCGACCACACCATGTATTGCTCAGAGTACTGTAATAGGAGGGGGCGAGATCGGTCTTTTCGGGTCTATTAGACATGGACATTGTTTTTTATTTTTAAATGGAATAGAGAAAAAAAAAAATATCTTTGATTCGATGATGAAGAAAATGATTTGGTGTGCTCTATGGTTTGCGATGGCGGATGCCTTTTCTCCTCCCCAAGGAGGAGTGCCCAAGGAGATTTTTATTGCCAGAAAAGCGATTCAAAAGTATCATGGTTTCTGGAATCAGGATCTCCAGCAAGAGGCATGGCTGTCGTATTATTCCCAGCCCCATTCCACGACAGAATCGGTGATTTCGTCGTGTAATCGCATGGCTTCTCAACAAACAAGACGCCGACGATATCTTGTGGATTTGGATGAAAACAGGTTAAAGGAGCAAGACGAGGATTTGGCCTATCGGCCCCTACGATGGACGCCGGCCCTTGTCATGACCACCTTCCGATGGACCTTTCGTCGTTACCAAAAAGAAAAAAAGAAATATTTACGCCACCACCACCACCACCGTAGCATAGGGCATGCGGATGCGTTACATGTCTTGCGGGTCGACGAGGATTGGAAACCTTGAAAGAAAAAAAAAATTATTTTACCAAGTATAGAAGAGAATGAAATCAAAATGTACCGTATTTATTTTGGCCGGAGGTTTTGGAACAAGCTTTCAGCTTCTTTATCCCTCTGTTCCCAAGCCTCTCGTTCCCCTCGGTCATAATCCATCTCTCTGTATCCTTCTGGAGACCCTTCTCGAATTGTCGGATCATATTGATCATATCTATATTCTTGTCTTTGAGCGACATTGTGAGAAATTCAAGAGGGAGATCTTTCGTTGGTTTTACAACGATCATGATCGTATTCACCTCATTGCGATGCCCGATCCTCAGGGAACCGCCAAAAGCATTCAGTACGCACTGGAGGATCTCAAGAAGAAAGGGACTATGGTGGAGCGACATCTCCTCCTTCTTCATTCCAATATGCCACTGATTTCCAAAATCACGCTTGCGGATTTTATTCAACATTCGCTCACAGAGGATTCAGAGGAACCCATCTCCGTACTCGTTTCCAAGATCAAGAATCTGGACAATGAACGCGTCGTGGTAATTGACGAAGACCGTATCACTGCGATTGTCTCGAGCCCTCATCCTTCTCCTTTCTGTTATCTCAATACCATCATGGTTCATCGTGTTATATTGGAACATCTTGTTGACCGGATCGAACAAAATACAATCACTTCCGAATACGATATTGAACAGATTGTGGCGTTGTGCTCCACAGGCGCCAAGATGTTTTGCATCCATCCCTATGTTGCCAACAAAGAATGTATCATCATTCGCAAGGTCGATGATAAAAATTTTGCCGAAGAAATGTATATGGAGCATCGCAACAACATTTTCATTCAGCAATGCTATGGACTCTGGAAAAAATGCAACGTCTTTGAAAGTCGTCTCTCTTTTCTGGAATCCAAGATTCTCGCCATGGAGTCTTTGACAACACCAGCACCAGCACCCACACCAACACCCACACCAACCCCATCGTCTTCCATTATTTAGTAAAAGTTTTTATTTTTCGAGAAAAAAAAGAAAAATGTTTCTTCTCGCCATGACGACAATCCCTCCACGGGCTTCTTCTCCCGATTTTATCCCACGTCTGCAACGTCTCCGTGACATTCAGACGCGTCCTTTCCGCAAACTCTTTCTCTCGATCCCACAAGAATACCGGCGCTTTCCTCACGCTTGTATCAACAAAACTATTATCGATAACTTGGAATCCATGGATTGGATTGATATCCTTCTTCTGGAAGAAGATTATGGTCCCGCGAGCAAGTTTTTGGGACCCTTGCTCCACAGACGAAAAGAGGTCATGGACGCCACCGGGATGATCATTATCGATGATGATCGAGACTATGCACCCACCCTGGTAGAGCGGTATGAGGATTTTTTTCTTAAGCATCCTACTATTACCGTTGCCACGGGAAATCAAGAGCTTTATTTTCACCGTCTTCTCTATCCCTCTCTAAGCCCCGATTTCGTAGACGTCCGACTCTCTCGCACGCGACGGGTCTCGGGATTCATGAGCTTTTGTCTGGCGCGGATATCTCCCGAAACAATGGACATCCTTTGTCGCTACACACAACAGGTCCTTCAGAATGTCCCCTCGTCCTTTTTCCACGATGAGGGAATTCTATGGATCTTTCTTCATGTCATGGACATTGCCGTTTACAACATTAATCATCCTTTTGTCTCTTCCATCCACAAGGAAGCCCCCGAGGCACTATGTGAGAATACGCCAACACCACGCACCAATATCGAAAAGGCCATTTGGGATTGGACTCATTCCCATTTTCCCAACCCCAACGCCAATCCTAACAAGATTCTTTCTTTTCCTTTTTCTCCTTCTCAGACACGTCTTCAGCGTCACACACGATGGGGTTGATCAATGTAGAAAAGATTGAAAGATAGAATCGTAATCCTCGGAAGTAAGAGTATGTTGTCCCCTTGCCACCTGAATAAAATCGAGCATATCATCAACTCGTGTTTCAAGGTTTTCATTCATGACGTCTTCGTCTTCAATAAATTCAAGGCATTCACGCATCGTAAAATAAGGCGTGCTCAACATCTCATGAATAATCCAATCGGTCATATCGGGATATCCACTCTCTTTGGATTCTCCTTCTTGATTATCTACCACATAAAAATAATAAGCGTCATTATAGCGTTGACGAAGAGCTTGTCGCGCTGCTTCCATACTTGCCGTGTAAGCATTCATTACCGGTTGTAGTATATCGCGATGAGAACGAGAGGTGGCCATGAGAGCCTTGACCTGTTTGGACACGGTAAGATAAGAAGCGAGTTGTCGAAGAAGCCCCTCGTTTAGTATTTGTTTTTTATCGGATTCAGCGATACGGATACGTTTCTTCTTCTCTCCCCCGTCTGTTTGTTGCTGTTGTTGTTGTTGTAGTGACTCTCTTTTTCTTTTTCGATACCTGTTAAGGACTTGTAATATACAATCAACAAGATCATATCGTTCCGGGTAATAAAATAGAATCAAATTACGGATGATTTCTGTTGGATTTTTCTCTGTTCTTCTTACAATAAGATCCGTAAGTATTTCTTTCATTGTTAAAATAAAACCACAAAAAAAAACCTTTTTTTTTTTGGTGTAGTAGTTCAAAATTCAGATTCGTTTCAAACGGTCTTTTTTCTTTTATTGGTAACAGGAATCGATCGCGATGCCCGTCTCATCCATTCGATCCATACTTCATACGCTTCTTCTCCATGATAGCGCTCCTTAGGCAAAGGATGCGTCATCCTAAAGATCATAATATGTAGATCCCGGATTATACTGTCATCATAGGTTCTCTGGAGATAATTCGACATGCTCTCGTGGTGATAAAAAACAAACATCATCAAAATACCAACACTAAACGTGTCTACCTTGGAAGGATCATAGCGAATTAACTCCCTGTTCTCTTTACTGGCATACACCTTGAAATAAATTTCACTGTAAGAATCCTTAGGAAAAGACGAGGGATCGACTTGAACCTTGTCTCCTTGTCTCTGAATCCTTTCCAAGAGTATTTCAAAAGCCAGGCGAGGATCGGTGCCAAAAAGAGTCCATAATTTACAATACTTGCTCTCTTGCATCCTTGAAATGAATCCGTTCTCATCAGAGCATATAAAAACCGTTTTTTTATGTTTTTTGTCTAACAATAATCCACGCGCTCGATAATAATAGGTTTCTAAAGGCCACACATAATACACCGGTTGATAAATATGGTTGTTCAAATCATCAAAATTCATCATTAAATCAAAATCGATAAGTCCAAGCTTTCCCGATTTCGGATCAAACAACACATTTTCCATTTTGATATCCCTATGCGCGTAACCTGCCCTATGAAGTAGTAAAAGGGAGTACATGATGCTTATCCAACCTTTTAGTAACTTTTCGGCCGTCTCGTCATCGATTTCTTTTGATATAAGAAGGTCAAAAAGCGAGATCCCGTCATTACGAAAACTGATCCTGTTCTGCGACCGATCGATTTGCATTAAAGGGCTTCTCATGTACTGACGCGTCCTATCAATTTCTTGGGTAATAATTCTATCCGATAAAATAGCGTTTTGTAAACCGTCTTCTCTTTCCCCGCTGGGAAAATAAATCTTATCAATGACTCCTTGACGACGGAATACTTCTCCGTAACTACCTTTGCCCAATAAGTGTGCTTTCATTCCTGTTTTCAGTCGATACTTATTTACTGCTCTTGTTTTACGACTCTTCTGATATTTTTCCATAAGGTCGTCGTTCAGAAAAGAAAAGTTGTTGACTAATGATTGACCACCGATGCCCGGAAAAATACGTCGCACGATTTTGCAAAGAAAAAGAAAAGCTTGAAAATCCATTCGATGGAAAGTGTCCTCGCGTATCAGATGATTACCTATTTCGTGTATTCTCCTCTCCACCTCTTTTCGATCCGCGTCTTCTTGTAGCGCGTAAAAATAAAACTGGAGGATCTCGGAATCGCGCGGGATAAAAAGCCGGATGTAAAAGAACAATCCCAGACAATGTTTCTCTTGTACGGTCAAAGGCATTCCCCTTTTTTTTTGAAAATCCAACAATACACGATCAATAGTATACAACTTTCGGAGGCTATAATCAGACTCCGAAAGAGAATCAATATATTGATTGGCTTCTGTCGCAATTCTCATTTCTCCGTGCCAATATATTTTTTTCTGATTTTCTATTCTGTAATGGACTTGTTGCAAAAAAGAATGGATTGAGAGGCTTCCAAGAAGGTAAACCACTGTCTCCTGCAAATAATTTGCATTCTTTCCTTGGAATGATAAAGAGATGGAATCGCCTTCAACACGAGCGTTTGTGTTTTCGGATCATAGTCCAGTTGATAAAGCGTTTCTCGCTGGCGATTGGACTGAGCGACGATGCGATCGATTGCATTGAGGAGTTGGTTATCAAAACTAAAAATATTCTGGCCCGGGTCCTCCATCTTCTCGGGTCGTGGTCGTGGAGGAAAATACAAGAATAAATACGTCGCATAATTCGTCAACAAACAGCCTGATTTGATCATGGGATGCGACATTCCTGCAGACTCCACGGCAAGACGGTTGTGTTTCAACAAATGAGCTTTCAATCCTTTGTCTCGTAGTTGTCTAAACATTTCCTGATATCGTGTCTGGCAATAATTCTTTTGTGTCTCCCAACTTTCTGGAGAAAGACGATCCAGATAAACCTGTATATCATAAGCGCATTGAAAGATCCGAGACCCATCCTCGTCATAGACAAGTGTATACAGTAATGGCGTGGCCTCTGATAAACATTGAAGCGCCTTTTCTCGCGTAGGGATCACTGTCTTATTAAAACGACGTCCCGTGATCTGCCATTCCAATACTATTTGCTCCAGGACCTCTCGCACCTTTAGCGGAGATAAGAGTGAATTGCTCATTGGATTCCGTGGAAGGGAGGGCAATAAGGCCATCTGTTGTGGGTCAAAATTTTCCAGATTGGTGCTCCAGAAGAGTAATAAAAATTCCGGATCTGCAAGGAGATGTTCCTCGGGATTGTAATAACACATGTAAACAGGCACGTCCTTCCAAATACTATTGCTTGTCACATTGAAATTGATAAGATTCTCATCGATCAGGGTATCTTTTTTTCTAACCTCATCATTACGAAGAACCAAAAGACCGCATCGGATAATTTGTTGCAGACGATTTTTTTTCTTTTCATCAAATCCACTTTTCGTAATCAAAACGATGGGTAAACCCGTAGATTGTAAGAGCAAAGACCTGTTTTCGAATTTTATCAAGGCTTCCACAAATAGAGTAATCATGTATTTTTCCCATTGCTTTTCTCCTCCTGTACTCTTTGGCAAAGTTCCTATAGTTACACGGATTTCCTTTTCAGGAACGATTCGAAGACTCAAAAGACTCATTTTTCTTTCTTCCTTCTTGAGAAAAAAAAAATGAAGACTCCTCCTGCTTTTTTGGATCACCATGATCGATCGATTGTCACCTATCCTCCCCCCCCACACACATTGTCCATTTCTTAATTTTTTTTCTCTGTGTCTTTTACTACCGTTTAACAGATGATGACGACGACGACTACTACCTCACTTTATACGGAGCTTCCCAAAGCATTCATGGCAAAGAAGCATATTGATTCTATGAATGTCCTTTCCGATGCGGAGCGTCTTTGGCTCGACAAGCCTTTTCTTCTTCAAACTCTCGCTACTCTGGACTATGCGTGTGTCGCCGAGGTACCCTTCTTCTTGTTTCCAGTCCTGTTTTCGACCCTGACCAAGGAAGATGTGGACGGCTATTTTTCCAGATCGCAATGGATTCGTCAAGACCTCCTCGTTCTCCTGGAATGCCATGGACAGGAGACGGTTTACGAGCGCGCTCTCTTTGCTTGTGAAAAGGGTTGTCTTCCCTATCTCCGCTACATGCACGATCTGCGCATCATGCCTTTGGTCTCCAACATGCTGATAAAGGCCCTCCATTCTCCCGATATGATGGAGTGGCTGTTGGAGAAGGGTGCCCGGTTGGATGAGACCGTCTTTCATGCCGCTGCCCAGAAGGGCGATCAGGACATGATGAAAAGGCTCGTGACCAAGAAGTGCCCGATCGATGTGGAAGGCGCCTACCGCGCCGTGGTGGATAGTCATCGCGTGGAAACCCTTTCCTTTCTCTTGCACGAATTGAAGCTCAATACCATGAGTGCGGATGAGAAGGAGGACGTGTTTATTGGCATGATCCTCAACGACAAGGTCGACATGATGCAATGGTTTCTGGATCAGGGGTGGAATCTCCCCTCGGACTTCAGCATCGCCAGTTTTGTCCTCCATAACGAATCCATCGCCGCACTCAAGATGATGGATGGTCGTATTGATCTCTCCTATTATTATGACTTGCTCGTGTATTCCGCCATCCGGGAATCAAAGATGCTGATCCTCCACTACCTCGTCAAGGAAAAGAATCATCCCCTCACTTCTTCTATGGCCGTGGATGCCGTTCATTATCAAAACCTTCCCATGCTTCGATGGCTCAAGGAGAATGGCTGTCCATGGGTCAAGAAGACCTGTCTGCGCATCGCTACGGACATGAACAACCAAGAGATGGCGCAATGGATTCGGGAGTACGATCCCCTGCGCAATGACCGCAACGGCGCTTTTTGTGGCAAGACCCTCAAAGAGCTCAAGGCGCTCTGTCGTGAGGCGGGAATCGCCGTCTCGGGAACCAGGATCCAGCTCATGAATCGACTGGCGGATGCCTCCGTGCCCAAGCCTTAGTTTTTTTTTTTGATGATAGTTTGCTTCATAAAAAAAAAAGAAAGAAAACGTGTGACAAACATTAACATTTTATGGCGTTTAATAACTCTCCACACAATTGTAGATAAGAATCAGAATCCAGACCTTTCAAGTCCAGGACATACTCTAAACCTCTGGCTTGGGGTGGTCTTCTTAAAAAGGTTGTTTTGAATTGTTGTCGGAGTGTGGAATATTGTTGTTTGGAAAGATGTTTGAATTTCAAAAGATCTTTGTAAGTTTGTGGTTCATAATCATCCTCATTCAACCAAAAGCCAAATTTAGAAATTAGCAACCAATCTGAAATCCAGTTGGCCGTATTTGAACCAATAAATTCAAATCTCTTTTCACCGGTATTTGAAGTATCGAAATAAATCAAATGTTTCATTAATAAGATGACTACACATCGAAGAAAACTATTATACTTTTTATTTTCTTGCTTCGGCTCGGTGTAACTATGCATATATACACCTGGCCTTCCGTCACTTGAGAATTCTAATTTTATGTTGGATACACAATGATTATTTCGATTAAGATGTAATTCAAGTAAATAGTATTCATCATCTAACAATTTAAAATCCAGACTATACGCCTTTCCGCATTTTTTTTTCAAGAGTAAATTTAGATAATCAAACAGTGGATTGACTTCTGTCAAATCAAAACCTTGGATTTCCATTTTTATGTAGCTAAAAAAAAAATAAAAAAAAATTGTCAGCGAGGCAAATTTTGCCATCGAGAGTGTAAGAAACGGCGCATTTGTTGACGAGAGTCATACCATGGACAGCGTAAGGAGCAGAGTTTTTTTATTGGATCCAATAAAATGAAAACGTTTTCATTAAATGATGAGGAAAACGTTCAAAAAGCCCAGTCGTGTTTTTCAAGCGATGGGTCAGAGATCCATTACAAGTTTTTATTTCATTTTATCAATCATCTCTTGATTCCCTGTGTTAAAAAAAATATGGACTGGTCGATGTGCAGATGGAGCAAGCTCCGTATCAGCGATAATAATAACAACACGGACGCCGCTGCTTTCCATCGAGACCTGGTATGTTACGAGGATCCTCAAGAAAAAAGATATCCGATTCCGATCTATACCTGTTTATGTTATCTGGATGAAGGAATCATGGAGATTATTCCTGGCGAGGACGAGAGTTGGGGAAAAAGACAACCGATTCATCTGTCTCCAGGGGATGTATTAATCTTTCGATCCGATACATTGCATCGTGGAATCTTTCCTTCCCAAAAGCAACAAAAACACAGACGGCTCATCCAGCTGTTCGAATGTTTTACGAGCGTCTCGGATTATAACTTTTATTATCCAAAGATCCTCTTTGTTCCCGCGCGTTCTTCTCACGGAAAAAAATATCAATCCTGGACTACCTCCACCATGATCTTACCAATCATTAATTACATTTCTTTTAAAAATGCGGCTTCCGGATACAATTATAAAAAAGTCAAAAAATGGTTGGTGAAGCAGTATCCGCATTCCATGTACGTATCTTCTGATGCCGAACAAGAAAGATGGGATTTTAATTGGGCCCAGGAGACCCAGAAAACCAATTTATACATTTATCCACAACGAACACAGCTTTATCGTATTGATTTGGAAGAACCACACCACAGGATCCTTAAACGAATGCAGTACATCCAGCCTCTTGCTTTCTACGCATGTTTATTGGTTGTCCCTCTTTTCATAATCTTTCTTCTTATCATCCTTCTTATTGTTCTTATTGTAGTCAAATACTAATGTTTGGTGACACGTAATGGTGAAAAGAAAAAAGATTTTTTTTTTTCCAACGATTTTATTAAATTATGCTCGATCGGATTCCTATCGATCTACAAGAGCGTATTTTATGTTTTCTTCCCTTGCTTGGTATCGCCATGCGACCCGTTTCCACGAATTATCAACGTTTATGGATCGATGCCATATCAATGGATCCCGTTTTATTTTCCGATTGGAAAACGCTCATGTCCCTGCGGATCATCACGAAAACACTCCAGTCCCATCTCCAGGAAAAGATTACGGAGCGTATTGAATTGTCCTCCTCGATTCCCGTTAAGAGTCATTATTTATCTACTTTTCATATCCAGCATTGGGAATGGAAAAGAAAAAAGATGGGTACCTCCATTCGTATCCTGCATGAAAGACTTCATCGGATGCATCTAAAGAAACTGAAATATTTGTCTCTGATGCGTCGTGCTTATCGACGTTTCCCTTCCTAAAAGAAAATCTTTTCTATTGTCCATGAATAGAAAGAAAAACCATGTCTATTCCCACTCCTTGTCTTTACGATTCTCAGAAAATATCCAAGATCAAGCAACAGCTCATCTTTGATATCCAGCAACAAACTCCACCCGTCACCCAATATATCCTGTCCATTACTCGTCCCGTGTCCATCTCGGAAACTCTCGATGATGGCTCCATTGTAAATTTCGTTGGACACATTGTCACCGATAAAATCAGTCAGGAGCGCGTCGGGGTTCTTCGAAAATACGAGGGAGAAGCCATCTCTTATTATAATTATCTCCCCTTGAGCCCGCGTTTCTCTTTTCTGAATAAACTCGAGCTCCAGGGCATCAACGGTACCTGGCGCCCTGGACCTCTTCTTGCCATCACCCCCAATTTATTTCTCAATTCCTACGACATTAATTACCAGCCCATTGACAAATCCATCAATGCACGATTCACCCTTGAACCCACCGGTTTCTTTCTGACCATTGATATCAACAGCAATCCCACCATCTATCGTCTCTTTTGTGTCGAGAGCGATTATGCCCAGGGCGTGAGCATCACCGGTTCCAGCATGAATCTCAATTATGGCGTCGGTGGGTCCCTCCGTCTTTCCACCAGTCCCACAGGGACCGATGGTAATTGGTCATACTTTGACCTCCTTGGCAAGACCATCTCTTGGGACGTCGATCTATCCAATGTTCCCTGCGGTCTCAACGCCACATTTTACTCTGTCTATCTACAGAATGGAAGTCAATATCTTGATGCCTGTGCCACCAATCCCGCCACCACCGAGCTCGATTTTATGGAAGCCAATCTTTCTTCGTGGCATACCACCTTCCACTCCAAAAACAATGACTGTGGTGGCGCGCCTCCCCTCGGATACGGCGGAACTATCAACGATTCCCGATACGAGTTTGTGGATCTCTCGGGCGTCCAAAAGAATCCTACATTGTTGTACGGCCCCGGAGATCAGTACGTCATCAATACCCTCTTGCCCTTCCATGCCTCCATTGCACTGAATACTACCGCCGGCGTCCTCAGCTCTGTGGTCCTCACACTCACCCAGGGTCTGGGCGCTATTGGACAGAGCTATACCACGGCCAATGAACAGTATCCAGGATGGCTGGCGCAGATCGGCACTGAGATTGTCAACACCGCAACCAGTGGCAATGTCCTTGTGTGGAGCGTCTGGACGGGTGGCCTGGATTGGCTCGAATCACCCCCGTGCCCCGCCAACGCCCAACCCACCTGCACCTCTACCTCTTGCCAGTTCACCATCTCTAATACTTCTATTCAATAATTCCACCATTGACGAAACTCGACGATTTTTCCCGATAAAGAGAATGACACAAGAAAAAAATATTTATGATGATGGCATATCGTTCTACGTACAAAACTCTCTTTTGTCAATGACAATCCTCATAATTTTATATCTTGAGAATAAAATTAAAAGATTTCTTGTCCAAACAAAAAAAAAACTCATGCTCATTGAGAATTATGATTTTCTTCGTGCCCAGAAGCGGTCCGGTATTCTTCTTGCCATCCTTCTTCCCATCCTTCTCGTCGCATTCCTTCTCGGTTTCTCCACTCTTGTATTGTTGAATCAGCCTTCTTTGACGGCAAAATGGTCGCCCGCTATGCGAAAAACCCTCTTCTGGGTCTTGTTCGTGTTACTTATCCTACCGTTCTTTTGGAATCAATGCGCAGCACTTTTTCTCTGTGCATTGGTCATTGTATCTATTTTCTTGTCCGGCGTCTCCACACTCACACCCACGACTTCCGCTCCCTCTTCCGCTTCCCTTTATCGTGGCGTCACTCTGACTTGGATTCTTGTAATCCTGACCATCCTCTATGCCGTATCCATGTATTTCATTCTCATGGTAGCACTCTACATGTATGGCACTTCTACCCCCTATGACCTTTCTCATCCCCTTATTTATACACAAACCTTTATCGATTTGGAGAATATCCATCTGCCCACCGCTCCCAAAAACAACATGTCCCGATTCCACCAGGAACAGGTCGAACCCGGAAAGAAAAAAGCCGCCTCCTCACGAATCGTCTTTGGTGCTTTGGCCAGAGATGTGGCGCCCACCCTCGAAGGAATGAAGAAGAAGATTGAAGGATTGGGTGACCTGTTTCAAGACTACCGCGTCGTCATCTTTGAGAATGATAGCAAGGATGGCACGCGGGATCTCCTACAGGCATGGCATCGGGACAATCCACGCGTCCAGATTCTTTCCTGTTGTGAAGAAGGTCAGTGCGAGTGTCGTCTCTCCGTCCAGCATCTGCATCAAATGGGCATGGAATCTTCTCAACGCATGGACAAACTGCGCCATTTCCGACAAAAAGTTCTTCGCTACGTTCAACAACATTATGCCGATTACGATTACTATCTTGTCATTGATTTTGATCTACCGGGCGCCGTCTATCGCGACGGATTTCTGTCCACCTTTGCTCGAGACGATTTTGATATGGTCTTTGCACGAGGTCTTACCACGTTTCCAATGTTTAGCCCGGCGCTGTACGACGGTATTGCTTATCTTTCTGACAAGGATTCCTTTGATGACCCTTCTAACGATCTTGAAACCTTCTTGCGTATCAATCGCAATCTGCGATTCTTGCGTATAGGTGATCCCTGGGCACCCGCGCGATCGGGATTTAATGGGATGGCGATATATCGAATGAAGAGTGTCCTTCATGCCACCTATACGCTTCCGGGCGGGAAGAAACATCGTTGTGAGCACATCGATCTTCATTACGATATGTACCAGAAAGGGTTTGGACGCATCTACTACAATCCCAGCATGATCCTTTTTGCGGGTCATCAAGGCAAGGAAAGAAAAGATACGACGTGGAAGGAATATAAGAAATACGTGTCGGGTCTTTGGACAGCCGTAGTCGGTACGTCATCGACAACCTCATCGACATCGACTCACATATGTTGAAGTTTGATGGCGGAAAGAGCTTTTTGAAGCTCTATCATTTGTTGCTTTTGCTCTTGCTGTTGTTTTCGTTCAAAATGTTCGAATTCCTGATAATTAACAAGTAGACTTGAACCGCTCATGGAAGAAACAATCAGTACATTCTCGGTCGGAGGAACAGTCAATATATATTTTTGTATATAATAATGATTTACACGATTGATTCTATCGACCATGGTATATCCCTGGGGAGCCATCATAAGGCCAGACACAGAAGCAAATAACATCATCCGGATACCCAATGCATTACATTGCGAGACAAATTTCTGGAAATTGATCTTCTTCCTTCTGTCGACTTCTCCATGGGGAGGTCTTGCCTGGACCTGGTTGGCATAAAGAGGATACTTGGCTTTTAATTTTTTTAATTGTTTCAGATCTTCACAATTGGAAACTCCATAATAACGGATTAGACCCAGGTTCACCGCTTCTTGTAGTACGTCGAATTCCTCGGGTACCCCACACCCATGATGTTTCAAAAACAAATCGATATATTCACAATCTAATTCTTCCAAGACACGTCGGATATTGTCCAACGTGATGGTATTGGATTTCCATGTCAACCAATAGTCATGTCGCGGTAAACGAGCAAGATTTTGTTTCAGTATCTCAAAATAATGGACATCATTCTGCGCATAACCGTCGGCACCATCAAAATGCCGATATCCAATCTCGATCGCCATCGGTAACGTTTTTTTAAGATTCGCTTGGACCGTCCCAAAACATAATTGGGGCATCATGAATATCCTTTTCGGCGACCGAGGGCGATGAAGAATATCCATCAAACATTGGACAAGACGAGGTCGATCCGGATACCATTCCAAGAGCGTTCTTTCTTTACTTGAATCATCTTGAGAAGAAGATGCCAAAAGTTGATAGATTGGATCCACATCCTCTTTTGTTGCTGTTTTCGAGATCATTTTAAATTTTATTATCATGACAAAAAAAATAAAATGAATATTTCACTTTACCTCTTGTGATTGCAAGAAGTCATTCATCTTTTCCAACCCTTCTTCATACAGCTGAATCTTTTGTCCATAATAATGAAAATTAATAAGACTCAGAAGCAAAAAGAGAAACGTAAACAAGCTTAGAAAGAGAACGATAAAGACATGGAAAGGTATTGGGTACACGATTTTGACAATAAATGTCGTCATCACACCTACCATAAAAGCAATTGTCACCGATTGTCTCCACACACATGAATTGCATACGATACCCACCGTCGCTTCTTCCTCGTCCAAAAATAAGTTCAAAACCCCTTCTAATGAGGTCTTGGATCTTAATCGTGGACGGACTTGTTTATTGAGATAATCATCAAGAATAAAATTAGACGCATTCTTCATATCCGTCATACTCCGTGCCTCGGCAAAAATGACGGTAAAGAAAAGAATCAAAAGAACAATATACACCGAAATTTCCACAAAGCCATAAGAGCATGTATTCATTTTCGGGGGACTGATTTTTATTCTTTGAACGAATAAAAAAAAATATCAATTTCCCTTGTTGTCTTGTCTTGTTCCATCATGAACATTCATCATCCGACAGCGAGTAACCTTCAAATTCATCGTCCGACATCAAAAGATTAAATGTACCTCCAGCACTTGATCCACCACAATTAGAATCAGAATCACATTCAGACTCCTCGACTTCCTCTTCTTCCTCTTCTTCCACGACCTCGGGTTTCTTTTTAAGCAATGTCCCAGTAAAACGCAAGGCTTTACCTGTTGCTGTCCCTGTATCCTCACATACACAGAAATCAGTCATCTTATATTTTCTACGGAAGGCCCAAATATCATGGATGTTACGACAAATCACCTCATGTTGCTCTTCTTTATCCTCCTCGTGCTCGTGTTCGTGCTCGCGCTCGTCCTCACGTACAGGAGGACTGTTGAGAGGAAAATGACCACCAATCGTGGTGGTGGTGAACTTGATACATTCTTTCATCCAATGATTAATATCCGCTCCAACGTTGTAGATGCGATCAAGAAAAATAGACGATTCCATTATTACAACTTTTTATCTTCAATAGACAAAGATCAACGTTATTCTGGTCATCACTTTTTTTTTATATACAGACGAATAAAAAAAACCCTTGTGGTCCCATGAACACCTTTCTGCTATCCTTTCTTGTATTGTTTCTTATCCTCCTTGTCATTGTCCTTGTCTTTGTGGTCTTGCTCCTACGTGGACCTTCTCTGTCTCGAGAGGGTCTCCCCAGAGCGGTTTCTTCGTCGAAGAGTGAAAACAACATCCCCAAGATTCTCCTCCAGGTATCCAAAGATCATCAGCCCATGGAAGTCATCGAAGCCCTCATGATTCATGCTCCCGAATATCGTTACCTCAATCTTACTGATGATGGTTGTATAGAATATCTGCGCAAACATCCCATGAAAGAATTCCCCGCTCTGGAAGACAAGTTTCATTCCTTCAAGACGGGTGCTCATAAAGCCGATCTCTTTCGCTATGTGTTTCTTTTCCAGAACGGGGGTGTCTTTATCGATTCCGACATGATGATTTATACCTCTCTTGATAATGTCCTTGGCTCACACGATGTGGTGACCATCCGGGGATATGAATTCTGGCAACGCACGCTTTTTAATGGATTTATTGGAACGGTGCCGGGACATCCCATTCTCTTGGAGGCTCTTCGACACGCGTATTCCACTCCCCCGGAGGCACTTGAGAAGGATTATTACTTGTTGGTCAAGCAATTCTATTCCATCGTACAACGCTACTGTCAAATGTATCCTCACGAAAAACAAACCATCGGTATCTATCAGGAAAATATCGCATTGCGTTTCCAAAACATGCATACCGTGACCATGACCACCCATACTCCTCCCATCGCTTTTGCCCGTCATTATTTTTGGAACAAGAAAATACCATTCCTCAATGTCTTATCATGAATAAACACAATGTTAGCACCACTTACTACCATATAAATAATCACTGCCATATTCATATTCCCTTGCAGTAACGAAATTACCAAAACCATTGTAACGACAATAATTACGAAAACCGTCTGTGGCTTTTTTTCTTGAAAAATAATGAACAGTATGACTATACCCACCATTCACGAAATAGACAAGCGTGATAGTGTATCTTGGCATTTTTCTCCTTTGTTTTTTTTCTTTCAACCAAAAAAAAAAACTTTTTAGAATTTTCAATTCATTCACATAGCAAATTGTGGTAGCCATATTTTTTTATTTTGAACCATCGCCATATACCTACTTTTATTATCTATATTCGACAGATCTCCTAAAATACGATTTCCCGCAGAGATTCCTCCATCTATTCCCACTGCCCCGCATGAACAATATCTAAAGTCGTGTCTATGTTTACTCTCTATTGTTTCTAAACATTTCCTACACTGAATAGCATGTTTTGTTTGTGTATATCTAACCCCATCGTAGAGTATGGAAGGCATTTTTTTCTTTGCTATCTATTATTATTTTTTTTTATACCAGGGCAGAGCTCTTTAACCTATTTAAAGCGCGCCAGCTCCCAACGACGTCTATCTCTGCTTGTCTTCTTATCTTGCCTTACGGTCATCCGATAGTACCAGGTAAGAGAGTGTTTTTCTCGTGTTCTTTCATGAAAAAACATGATTTTTTTTTGTTGGGATGGTAAAAAAAAAACCTTTTCAGAATTTTAATTTTTTTTTTGAAAAAAATATCCAAACACTTTCTATTTCTGTTTTCTCAATTTTGAAAAAACAAGTTTTTTTATCTTTATTCCCACGATACGCCCTTATCTACGCGTAGCGGGCCTTTAGCCTATTTAAGGCGCGCCAGCTCCCTGACACGTCTATCTTTTTTTGTCTTCATCTCCCATCTTACCGCGACCCGGTACTAATGGGTGGACGCGTTTCTTTTCGTGAAAAACATGTTTTTTTTTGGTAGACTTTCAAAAAAAAAACCTTTTCAGAATTTTAATTTTTTTTTTGAAAAAAATATCCAAACACTTTCTATTTCTGTTTTTTTCCCACGTCACAGCGCCAGTTCCCTGACACGTCTATCTCTGCTTGTCTTCATCTCCCACCTTACCGCCACCCGGTACTACCGGGTGGTAGGTATCTCGTCATGAAAAAACATGTTTTTTTTTGTGGAAACCAAAAAAATAAAACCTTTTTAGAATTTTATTTTTTGAAAAAAATCGTCAACAACTACTTTCTCCTCTTTCAAATAAATCTAAATGCCCCGAATATTTTATCTTCCCACGGCCATTGTAGTCGGTCTTCTTGCTTCTTATCTTGGAACCATACACTGTCATTTGAATATCACAAAATTAACAAATTCCTTAAATCCATCCCAACTTAAGGTCTACCAAAATGCTCGGCGACGTCGTCTGTATTATTTTGTCACGGGAGTGGTAATCGCGATCATTGGAGCGATATTATTTCTCTGTTTGTCATCCAGCCCTTTGTATCCTCGAATCACCAATGCACTGATTATTTTATTATTGACACCAATGATTGTCTACACACTCTTTCCAAAATCACCGTATATGTTGCAACAAAATGATATTAATAATCAAGAAACTAAACATTGGTTTAGTGTTTACGTCTGTATGAAAAATGGTACCGTCTATGGATTTTGTGTGGGATTTATTGTGGCTCTACTTGTTTTGGCCGTATTACAACAAGTTGTTGCACAACGATGAAAATAGGGCTGGTAAACGCTAAAGGAGGCCCAAAAAAAAAAATAAAAAAAAAAAAGCTTAAGTCTTTGCATTTTTTTATGAAAAGAAACATTTGAAATTAACGATGCATTCTCTTATTGCCCCCGCGGATCGTGATCAGGAGAAGAAAAGTACCACGTATGCCCCCAAGGCGGTGGAAGAGCCATTGAATACCGAGAAGCTCAAGGCCGCCATGGCGCTCATGTCTAAAGATATTACTTTTGCGCAGGTGGATCGTTATTATGCGGACCCCGCGCAGATGAATCAGAAGATTGCGTTGGTTTCGTTTGTGCCCGCCTCGGGTGCCAAGCCCGACAAGGATAATATTTATGGGATGATGAAGGTGCGCGGGGTGTATGCGACCGAGGAGGAGGCGAATGAGAGGGCCGAGTTCTTGATTCGTAACGTGGATTCTTATCACGAGATCTATCATGCGTATGTGGGTAGGCCATTCCCGGTGACGACGTCAGAGGGTTATGCGACGGAGATTAAGAAGATTGATATTCGTCAGAAGACGACGGATGTGATCAGCGATGATATTCTGAACAAGAAGCGTCAGGAGAGGGGTGAGGTGGAGGATATCAAGGACAGGGAGAAGAAGTTGCTGGATGAATCGAAGCGGGCCCAGGCGGGGGAGCCGATGGATATTTTCGAGGAGTATGTGACGGAGAATGTAAAGCGGGCGCAATTGGCGTGGACGTATCACGAGACTCTGGCAAAGATGAAGCAGATGAAGGAGTCGTTCAACAAGGCGACGGAACGGATCAGGGAGATTGATGAGAAGGAGCCAGAGTTTGTGAATCGTTATCGCGAGCGTTACATGGAGGCGAGACGCCAGTCGGGTATCCCGGACGACAACAGTTCATTCATTCAGTACCTGGGCTTGGATTTGTCGGCGGAGATTGAGGATGCGCCTAATAGCGCGCTGACCAGGGGTCAGACCGTCTGATATCCAGCAACGGCTATTTAACAATTGGCATTTTAAAATACCTTATTCTTGTGGTACAAGGAATTTCGCTACAGACAATTTCGGTGAGATATTCGACAAGAGATATCTCGTGTCTTTCCATAACAGCAATGAGCATGGGATATTTTTTCCGAGTCTTTAAAGAATTACTTTCTCATACATCGCACCAAAGTTTGTTTTCCAAAAAAGAAACAAAAAAAATTTTTTATTTCTTGGAATCTATTCGACTTGTTAAGTAGTGCTACTACTGCTGCTACTACTACTGCTTCCACCGCCTTGTAGGGATGCCACCACATTGGCCAGTGCGGTTGCAATAGGTATATCGCCCGATTGTTGCTCGGGATGCTCACGACGGTAATCCTGATAATTGGAAACGATGGATGCAGTGCTACTACTGGGAAGAGGTGGTTGATCTCCGGATTGTTCCAACAAGATTTGTTTTTGATAACTCCACGTTGCACTCGGATAGGGCCCTCTTTCAATACGATTAGGACGAAGGATTCCAAGCGCCTCGGTGGCCTTGAGCAAAGATCCCATCGACTCCAATACAATATTGACCGATAAATACGCATTGAGAACAAAAACAGAAAAGCGAATCCCGCGACCTTCGTCTGTACGCAATCGCCAAGGAAGACGATGAGTATAGTTGGGAGGGTCGGGACCAATAACAATCCTCGTATCTTTATAATCAAGATGATAATTCTCCACCGCGGGTTTATGGACTTGGTGATACGGAATACCGTATTGACGCAAGGAATCAAGACCAAAGAATATCAGAGCATCTTCTATTTCTCTCTTCATGAACGATGTGCTTGTGTTGAGAAAATTTATGATGGACGCGGTAGCATTAGGCACCCATTTACCCTGACCGTCTTGTCCAGGGATCTTTGCATTGTGATACGCGCGACTAAAAAACGTTGATTGGGCAGTGGTATCGTCGCGTTCTTCAAAAATAGGATGTGTGGCTTGTAAAGGAATAAATTGTCTTTTTTGTCGTTGTGTTTTCGATAAATCGGATTTACGGATGACTTTACGTATGATGGTGCTGGTTGGATGATGAACAAAATAGACAATGATAACAGGGAAACGAGTAAAAAGAGGTGCAAATGAATGAAAATTTTGATTTGCGTCTGGGTTAAGCATCATGGAATTGATGGCTTCGTTCATGATTGCCGTAGTAATCTTAATTTTAGAGGAGTTCAAATCGAAATATTCTTCTTGTTCGCTACACAAAAAAAGAATTGGGCTTGGGTTTTGAGGATTTAATGAATTTATAAGAAAGTCAAATGTGACTACATTATCTTTTATCGATCTATCAATTTTCCATTTGTCAGGTTCTATCACAAAATGATTCTCAAAAATTGGAAATGTGGCTTGTAAATGGAACGGTTGAGAAGCCATTCGTAGTCTTAATTTTTGCTGCCTTTGCCGACGTTTTCTTTGTGCAAATTCTATGACTTGTGCGGTTGCTTGTTCTTCATCAGAACCCAAATCGATTCCAAAATCGCTCAAAGAGAAAGCACCGCCACCACCGCCACCACCGCTACGTCGTCTTGAAAAAGATTTGTCCATGATCGTTTGTTTTATTTCTTTTCTTGTTTTCAAAAAAATAACAAAAAACAAAAAAATGAGGTTTTATAGCATTTTATCTTTATTATTCTGGGGGATAAGTCGTTGTTTAGGGGGTCAATTGCTCCGCAACAGCAACAACAACAGCGTCTTTACCGCGACGCGATGGTATGTCGAAAATCAACAAGTTATGCTCGAGGAGCGTGGCGCGCCTCTTGCGCGTGCTATCGCGCTGAAGGGGATCACCTGGCCAGGATTGGACACGGACGTGTTGGCACCCTACGGAATGTGGAAACATTCGCAAGAATTCTTTTTGGACCAGTTGCGGGCACAAAAATTTAATGCCATCCGGGTGTTGTTTTCCGCGGAATGGGCCTATTATCATTGGGATGCCACGCCGAATCCATCCATGATTTATAATGATATCGAGGCGCGAAACAAGACGAGTCTGCAGATCCTGGATATGCTGATGGAAAAAACGCAAAGAAAGAATATTGTCATCGTTCTGTCCATGGGCCGACTGCACAAGGATTTCTTGACGGATATTTGGTTCCATTATCCCGAATATCCCCTCTCCGTCTTTAGGGAATCATGGTTCCGTCTGCTGGATCGCTACCATCTTTGTCCCCATCTCATGGGGATCGATATCTTTAATGAACCGCACGGTGTGGCCACCATGTCCGGAGATCCCGAGGATCCTTATGATTGGGTGACTATGGTCATCGATACTATCGAGGCTATCGAGACACGTTATCCCTCCAATCCTTGGCTCTATTTTGTCCAGGGGATACCGTGGGGGGCAGGATATAATACGACACTTGTCGACGCGCTTCTCGACAAGTCCTACGCGAATCGTATTGTGTATACGCCACACATTATCGACCGTCAGGATCCGGATCTTTATCGTGTAAAGACGCCCGTACGTAAAATGTTTGATACTTGGGATCAGGAATTTGGTTTTGTCTCGGAGAGATATGACCAAACGGTTATGATCACGCGATGCAACAGCGTTTCGACGATCTGGACGGGTCTCCTGGGGGATTACGCTCTTCAGAACCAGATGACCAATATCTTTTTATGGGAATTGAGCACGGATCCCATCGAAGGTATTTTTCAAGAGGATTGGAACAATTTTCGTCCTGATCGAATCATGATTTTAGAAATGATCCAGCCCAATGTGACTCGCACAATTTTACAGAATCGTTGATTATTTTTTTTCTCGTGCGTGTCCAGAAAAAAAAAACTTGAGAACGAGAATGAGGATCCAATACCTAACTCACCGTATCCACAATAATATTTATCTAACCCCGTCGCAGACCGCCTCGGCGCCCCAAGTGACTTTCAAACCTGATCGCTATCATTATTATTATACCCTGGTTCTTTTCGATCCCAATGCGGTGGGCGGAAACAGGATCCATTGGCTCGTCATCAATATCCCGGGCAATGATATCCATCAAGGAGAGGTCCTCTTTTCTTATGATGGCCCACATCCTCCCAAAGGCACGGGGATCCATCATTACTGTTTCGTATTGCTCCTACAATTGGCGGGTAGAATGATTCTTCCACGACCACCGTTTTCCACAAGGTATCTATCCATGAAACAACTCTACAAGGCCTTACGAAGCCCCCTTTTTCTGGTGGATCGCCAATATTTTACGAGCTCGTATCCGTAACGATTGTCTCCGTGGTAAGCGTATTAACCGTTGCCGTAGCCGATGAATCTGTGACAAGCGTGGTGTCTACCGCCACAGGAGCAGGCGCAGGCGCTGACAACACTGCTGCAAAAGAATGCGGTGGACGAGAATAAGTATGCACAAAGGCTCGCTTGGCATTCATCGTCTGATGCATGGCCAGATTTTGATTAAGCGTAAAACGCCGAATCATTTTGTAGAGATGAAGAGGCTCCTCACTGGCCATCATTTCCAACACCTTTTGAGAAAAGATGCGATGATTCTTCCGATCCAACAGATACCAATTATGACATTTTTTCATCAACTGGAATTCCTCCTTGGGAAGCGTAATGAACTGATTCTTAATGTATCGATTGACATAAAAATGATAAATCATCCGTGAGATCTTGTGAATCGTATCTTCAAGCTGATCAAAAAGCTCCGCCGATTTGGGATAAAGAAAATACAACATCCTCACTCGCTCCGGATCATTCCGGATCTCCAGATATCGGAACCGAAGATTGGGATTGTTTCCACGAATATCGTAGTACTTTTTATACTCGGTGTTGAGAATCTTGATATTCTTTTGCGTGGGAATATGAATCGCCAAAAGACCCTGGTATTCGTTGTGATCAATCGTTTCCACCTTTTCTAAAAGACGGGGGATCGTCTCCACTTCCGAGAAAGGGACCACCTCCGGTCTTGCAAACTCGATTCCAGTAATCTCCAACGGGCTCGTATCCAATACGACATCCGGTCCTTTTTGGAACGATCCAAGATACACAATCTTGGGACGTTTCAGATTCACCTGACAAACAATGCGATTTTCTTGATTGGATTTTAAAAGAAAGCAATAGACTTTCTCTTTATCCAAGAATCCGTGGAGCCAATCCATGACCTCGTCTGGTTTCTTACCGGATTCTCTTGAGAGCGCCTCGACAAACAACTCTCCAAAGGTGGAACGACAGGACCATCGGCTCTTAAAGGCATCGAGCTTCTTGTGAGTCGCCAGATACCATTGATCGTGATGATAAAAAACCCGCAAGAGGGTGGATTCCAACGAATAGAAAAAAGTCCACTCTCCCGACGATACATTAGAAAAAAGGTTGCCAAGCACTTCTTCGTCTTCTTTTGTGTATGTTTCCGTGTATCCAAAGGAACCCACTATCTGATTCTTGGTGATCTTATCAATCACAATACCTCTCGTTTTCTTTACTTCCACCGGCGCTACATTATCACACTCGGTATAGTTAAACATCTCCACTTGTTCATCTGAATCCATGACACGAATATTTTCCATTATGATCCACGGAAACTTCCTTTTTTCTTGTAAAGAACAAGACGTACAGTGTTTAAATCAAAATCATTTTTTTTTTTTAGGATTGCGGAGAGGGAGGAGAAATACGAGGCGATCGGAATCTGGGATACTGGCAAGATAAAATAATGGAACTTGCAACTGAGCATGGATCCATGAATATTTTCCCTGAACCATTTTTCGTTGGGCAAACGGGAGACGTTGTTGTTGCTGTTGTTGTTGTGGTGGTGGTGGTAGTTGTTGTTGCCACGTTCCGGTCTGTAAAAAATCAAAGGCTCTTCTGATTCCTTCTTTTCGATCGATCGATACAAACGCGAGATAGGGTACAGGAGCAGGCGTGTCCTCCGGGTGATAATAGAAGAAGAGCCTGTCGGGGATTTCTCGAATTTGATCCATCGGATCCTGACAAGCAATGTCATAAGGACGGTTGTGAAAAGGTTGGAGAGTTTTTTGAAGGATCGAATCGGGACGTGGAGAAAAATTGGTGACAGACACGAAATAGGAGGGACTCTCTACCATCAGAGGAAACGCTTCAAATTCCTTGGTCTTGGTGATGCTGTACCATAGAAGACAATATTTCATCTTGGTTTCCAGGATTTTGGGCATAATCATCTTACCTCCCGGAGCCTGTATGGAAGGATTGTTGGTCATTCTTGGATGAAGATTCCGAAGGGTGAGACGAACATTGTCACTAAAAACCACCTCTTGTTGGAGAAATTGTTCCATAAGATCAGGAATCGTATGCAAGGTCATGTCACGAAGGTGCTGTCGCATAAAGAGGGAGAATCGCAATACACACAGATCTCGGAGGACATTGACTAATCGCTGACTCTCTTCTGTCATCAAAAGCTCTTTGCCTCCAAACTCGTCTTGATGATCAAGAAGCATACGAATCATCTCCACCACCCCGATTAAAGAAGATGGAATCGTTTGTGGAGGAGGTTCCTGTGGTGTGGTCTCATCCACTTGGGTAAGAAAGAAGAGAGACTGAAAATCGAACACATTTATGACGGCCACATTTCCTTTGTGAAAATAAGTGGTCTTGATGAAAAATCGAACCCTTTCTAAAAACTCGACAGTATTCCTATAGGTGGGTAAAGTGGACGTCTTGGTATCAGTATCCCATAGGGGCAGATTCCATGGCGCCAGGGCCTTGACCAAGACGACAGGAAAACGATTTTCATAGACCAGTGCACGAAGTTTTCCATAACAATCCAAAATCTGATGAGTGGGACGTGGCGGTGGGGGGGCACCTTTTTCCTGTCGAAGTTCACTAAAAAAGGGGATCTTGGTCTTGGTATCTCCCACAAAACTCGCATAGGCCTTTTCCAGAAGCTCAAAATACGGCTCATAACAGTCGAAATCGTGAAAGAGTACTTTTTGCTGATTCCTGCCCACCAGAAGTTCATACCGGAGAAGAAGATTGGTAATGGTTCCCGAGGTGTGCTCCATCAGGAAAACGATCTTCCGAGTACACATTTCGTTTCGAAATGGAAACAGAAACTCGCGATAACATCGGGGTCGCATGATATCGATTTTTCGATTGCTAATATTATGGGTAAATACAAAGATATTCACGTTGTAAAATTCTTCCAGGATTCGTATCCATCGATCCGCAGAAAGGTTATCGTCCCATTTCTCAAGCATGGCACGTAACCCGTCCACGCCAATATCAAAATTCTGTTGAGCCCCCACTTCCAATCGAACAGGAGATTGTGGAGAGGCCAGCGCATGACGCAGATCTTGAGGCGTCCTCATGATTTGTTCGGGTGTAGAAAGTGCTCGATGAAATTCCAGACAGCCCAACAGGCTGTCAAACCTCCAATTACTTGCGGACCGTCGGAAAAAATCCAGACCGGGCATCAGGGCTCTCATGAATTGATCTACTTTGGGCGCAGGTTTGCCCAGCTGACCGATAAATCGCATGAGCTTGTTGTCATAGAGAAGCTCGGAGCGATCCACCTGGATCTCTTTTTTAAGGTCGATTGCGTGAGTGAAATAAGGCATGTAACCATGATCAATATGAAACCGAAGTGCACCCGTCATCTCTGTGTATTTTTCTGTGTGTTCTTTTTTGGTACAACAGGGTGCATATCCAAAGGGATGATTGATGGAATCCAGTTTTACGAGATTGACAATCTTGAATTCGTCATCGGGACAATAATAATAGGCGGGTTCAATGTCCCTGTACGGAGCAGGTGGAAAGAGGATCTTGCTTTCCTCTGGTTTTTGTGTCGCCGTCTCCGCATCAATACGGATAATGTTTTTCTTTCCCTTGGGTATCTGACAGACCGTACTCCAATCATGCGCCCCACCAAAGATACGAGGATCCAGCAGTTCTCCTTCCCCACCTCTGACGGTGGCGGTGGTGGCCGTTGTAGCGGTACTAACAGGCACCACAGTGGGTAACCAATGAGGATCCAGGGTATATCGTCGAAACAATGCGATCTGTTCATCAAAAAGTCGTAGATAACGATGCATCAGCTTACACAAAGTTTCTCGGAACTGGTTGACCACGGTCTGATTGGCGGCTCGAGTGACATTCACATTGACGGCAAAAGTTCCTTCCTCCGGTTGCAAAGGAAGCAGGGTCGCGGAAACATCCCCGATTCTCGAGCTGTATTTCGACCATCCGTGGATACGAAGCTCCTCTTGGAGTCGGGATTTTTTCTTACCGGCTCCTCTTTGCATAGTATAATAAATATAGATGGAATGATTCTCTTTGGAAATCTTGTCCGAGTCATTGACTCTTAAAAAGGTTCGAAACAGCGGATCATTCATGCATAGATTGCTAAAGATACTGGAATCAAAAGGAATTCTATGGGTCCGAATAGTAAAATTGACCGTGATCCCGAGATCTTCACGAGGCTGAATCGGCATCGTTTCCAAACCCAGAAAGGCAACGACACCCTCTGGAGTCGTCCATTCTGAGGCATCCCTTCTCAGCATACTCTGAATCTCCATACCGTTGGTGGAATTGATGATATGGGCAATCACGTTTCCTCGAGCATTCACAACGAGAAGTGCGGAGCTATCTCCTTCTTTGATGGATTCATCCAACGTCATGCCGTCAAAGGCGCCAAGAGGAGCATAAATCTTGTAAAAATCCTTGTATTTGGCAAGCGGTGCATCGGGTTTCAATCGTAATCGATCGAAAAGTAATCCTGTCGTTTCCTGGGTGGTCACCGAAAAAGAGATAATTTTCCCAGTAGTAAGGAGAGTTCCACAGTCATCAGGAGGCAAATCAGGAATCCGATTGTATTCCTGTCTCATTCCTTCGGACTCTTGAAAGGATTTCATACGAGCATCATGCCGATTTCTGATTTTTTGTAATTCGTCTTCAATATAGGTCTCGGTCCATAATTCTTTCATCCTGGAAGGAATTTGAGTGGATTCCAGCGCGCGTAAAATGTCGTGAAGATGATCAATCACGGTGGTATGTAGCACGGTGGATGCTCTTTGCACAAACTCTTTCTGATCCCTACTACGGTGATGCTCTGCTTTAATCAGCGGAGGGAAGCTGGATAAAAGAAAATAAAACATGTACAATCGTAGATATTCTGTCACTGAAATCTTGTATCCCTCTTCTTTCAGACAACGATAAATCTGAACGAGCGGATGAATGGGGACGGCACCACCACCGCCACCACCAACAACAGGCGGTACAGCAACACCACCGCCACCACCAGGACGCCGTATCGTGGGTCTTCTCACTGTCGATACATTGACCGTGAATCGAGCAACCCTCCTGGAAAAGACATGATAAAGATCGACAAATCGGCGAGTTTTGAGAAGAGGTGATTTGAAAAGAAAAAAGATGGAAAGATGTTGTAGAGGCACGGTGCGGATAATCCTGTTGGCCACACTTTCTTCATTATCAATCTTGTAGATGGGAATGGTGATAGATAAAAGATCCATGGGACAACAATCTTCTTGAAAAGTGATCAACTCGGTAAGAGGTTGACGCTGATGCTGTTGTTGTTGATCGTCAAAAAGATCGATCTGCTGTTGTTGTTGTAGTACCTGCCGTTGTTGCTGATTTTGCTGTTGTTGTAGCTGTCCTTGTCGCACTAATCGTTGCTGTTGTTGTAAGAGCTGTTGCTGTGTCGCGGAAAGATTATAGACAGGGCGTACATAGGCTTGATTTTGTTGTAGATCGGGTAACATATGTTTATTGCAGGCGATAAAAAAAAAATTTTGGATTTGAAAAAAATGAAAAAGAGGAATACGTGATTCCTCTTTTTTCCCAAAATGATCAAAGAATTTCAGTTGTTGGATAAAAAAGGTTTCCTTCGGTATTTGGATCGTTTTGGGGATGAGCTTACCATTGTAAATGCAGCCAGGGTCTCGTTTGGCGTTCAAAAGGAGGCATTGGAAGAGAGCGATGAGAAATTGATCCGCTATCTGTGGCGTCATGAGCACACGAGTCCTTTCCGTCACGTCTTTTTCCGATTCCATATCCGCGCGCCTGAATTTGTCATGCGTCAATGGTACAAACACGTCGTTGGTTCTGAATGGGGTCCAGGACATCAATTGCACGGATGGAACGAGATCTCTGGACGCTATGTCAAGATGCATGATCTCTATGAGCCCTCCATCTGGAGACGTCAATCCGAGGATAGAAAACAAGGAAGCGACGGCGTTGTTTCCAAGGCCGAACAAGACGTTTGTCAGGAGCGTTATCTTGATGCCGTCAACAGCTGTCTCGTGGCGTATCAACAGATGATCGAGATGGGGGTTGCCCGTGAACAGGCGCGAATGGTGCTTCCGCTCAGCGTGTACACCGAATGCATCTGGACGGTCAGTCTGCAAGCGCTCTTGCATTTTGTACGACTACGAGATGAATCCCACGCTCAAGAAGAGATCCGTGAATATGCCCGCGTTTTCTCTTCGATCCTCGAGGAAGAATTTCCCACGACCATGCGTGTCGTTCAGGAGGCAATCTGAAGCCTTTTTTTTCGCGTTTGACAAACCCAATTGCTTTCATGCCGGTGTGATGGTAACGGTGGGTGCACCCGTGTTATCCAAACTCACCTGGATATTGACGACCCCATTGACCTCGGAGCTCGTGACATAATAGACTTCGGTCTGCGCACCACTACTGGTGGCATTATTGTTGGTGCTGAGGGCAAATTGGACAATCGGTAGGATGGAAGAATAGGGGGGAAACTGATAGGCGTCGGTGCATGCCGTAGAACCGTTTGCAGCACAACAGACGGCAGAGAACCCCGTACCGCTGTTCGTGCTGGTCCCATACTGATATGAAAAGGATTGCTGGCTGTTCCCCGCCAGGTTGTAATAATACCGGTCATCGGTACCGGTGAGAAGAAAGATGCGATAAAGAAGCGTTGGAGAAGAATTGATGACGGTGACACGAGCGATATATGAAGTGCTCATTTTTGTGTTTTTCTTTTCAAAAGGAAAAAAAAAATAATGGTTTACACGTCTTGTTCTTCTTGATCAGACTGGAAGAGACGCATCATATGCTTGTATCGATCATCAAAATCGGGAGAAAAGACATCCAAAAGGGTGGGAATATCACGCGCAAAGATGGAATCCGATTGCCTGGTCGTTTCAATTAAGGCTTCCCGTTTGTCAATATTGTCCCGAATGTGATCCAGTTTTTTTAAAAGCGGTTTCATCTTTTGCTCTTGCATCTTTTCTTTTAATTTAGTCGCGGACAATCGATGAAGTAGATAATCGTCCAATAAGATATTCATTTTATATAAATACGGTAACGAGACATCAGGATAACGACTTTCCAAGAGACGAGTGCTTGCGAGAATATCCATCATGTAATCATTGGCTTCTTGAATGGCTTCGAAATGTAAACCACGGGCCTTGATGATATCTATAATGTGTTTTTTTTGGGGAAGCAAAGGAGTAGGAATATCCAATAATTGTTGGCGTAATTCATAATACTGCACTAAGGCATCAATCTTGGTTTGAAATGGTTTATAGTCATGAGAATAAAGCAACAACTGATTATTATATCGTTGCCAACCCGACATTTGTTGTAAAGAAATCATGGATTTGACTCGTTGTAATTTTTGTTTCAAGGCGCGATAAGGTAAAGG